>Ga0209990_10001589_pt1 | contig 19074 bp, 9 predicted proteins | sample NOAtaG_6_FD_187304 | JGI IMG/M metagenome (GOLD analysis project Ga0209990, IMG submission 187304) | Freshwater lake microbial communities from Lake Erie, under a cyanobacterial bloom - NOAA_Erie_Diel5S_2200h metaG (SPAdes) (version 2) | ecosystem: Environmental > Aquatic > Freshwater > Lake ...
CGAAACTGAACTAACGACCGGCTCTGGTCTAATCGTAATTGTGAACGTCTTGACGTTTGTTCCTCCACTGGTGCAGCCATTCTTTGTGGCTGATACTGTAATTATTCCAACGATATTGGAACCGGTCAGGTTAATGGGCGCAGTATAAGATGAAATACTACCAGTTCCACTTGGCCCAAGCCCGATACCTGGGTTATTGTTAACCCAGTTGAACGTTTCGCCACCGAGTGTATTTGCGCTGAACGCAATAGCTGGCACTGCGCTACCTGAACAAACCGAAACATCTGTAATAGCATCGACCACAGGCTCTGGTCTTACCGTAATTGTAAATATCTCCAGATTCGCTCCTGTACTTGTACATGCATTCTTGGTGGCCGCCACTGTTATGGTGCCCACAATATCCACACCAGTCAAGTTAACGGGTGCCGTAAAGGCACCGATTGATCCCGTTCCACTAATATTTATGCCTATACCTGTATTAGTATTAGTCCAATTAAAGTTTTCACCTCCACCTGTATTGGCAGAGAAGTTAATCGCGCTGATGGCTGCCCCTGAACATACCACAATGTCAGCCACGTTTGCAACGACAGGTTCCGCCTTGATTGTAATAAAAAAGCTCTTTGAATTCGCTCCAGAGCTTGTACAACTATTCTTTGTGGCAGCCACTGTAATTGTTCCCACAATGTCTGAACCAGAATTATTGGTAGGAGCCGTATAGGCAGCAATACCGCCTACGCCATTTGCTGGCACTCCTATAGATGTATTCGAATTTGCCCAAGTGAAAACTTCACTACCCCCTGTATTGGCCGAAAAGTTGATAGCGGAAATGGCACCCCCAGAACAAACAGAAATATTTGCAATAGCAGCGACAACGGGCTGTGGGCGTATCGTAATGGAAAACGTTTTTGAATTTACACCACTGCTCGTGCAGCCATTCTTTGTAGCCGTTACTATAATTGTGCCAACGATATCTGATCCAGTAAAATTACTGGGTGCCGTGTAGGAAGAAATGTTTCCAGTACCTGTAGAACCAATCCCAATAGAGGTATTGCTGTTTGACCAGTTGAAGCTTTCGCCACCACCCGAATTTGCCGAAAATGCAGGCACCGAGATCAAATCTCCAGAGCAAACAGAAATATTCGCAATCGGGGCTACTACGGGTTGAGGTTTAATGGTGATGGTAAACGACTTTATATTTGGCCCAGCACTTGTACATAAATTTTTGACAGCCGAAACTGTTACTGTACTTACGATCTCACTTCCTGTGAAATTGTTAGGAGCAGTATAGGCCGAAATGCTTCCAGTTCCTGAGAGCGGAATCCCTACAGCTGCATCTGTATTAACCCAATTAAATGTCTCCCCGCCTAATGTATTGGCACTGAAAACCATAGCCGGAACGACATCTCCGGAACAAACAGAGATGTTGCCAAGGGTAGCCACAACGGGCTGTGGGCGAATAGTAATAGTAAACGATTTCGCATTAGCTCCGGCACTCACGCAACTGTTTTTGGTAGCAGACACCGTTATTGTTGCTACGATGTCCGTTCCAGTAAAATTATTTGGACTCGTATATGAGCTAATACTTCCCGTTCCGTTAGCAGACAACCCAATAGAAGGATTAGAATTTGTCCAATTGAATGTTTCACCGCCAGCCGTATTGGCCGAAAAAATAACCGCTGGAACTGCGTCTCCTGAACAAATGGAAACATTAGCAATCACATTGACAACAGGCTGTGGTCTTATCGTTATAGTAAATGATTTTGAATTCGGTCCAACACTCACACATCCATTTTTAGTGGCCGTCACCGTAATCGTTCCAACGATATCCACACCACTGAAGTTGGAAGGTGCTACAAAAGCTGGAATGTTGCCACTACCTGACGCGGCAAGACCGATTGACGTATTGGTATTAGACCAGTTAAAAGTTTCTGCGCCACCGGTATTTGCTGAAAAGTTGATTGCTGAAATCGCATCGCCCGAGCAAACTGAAATGCTGGGAACTACAGCCAAAACAGGCTGGGGTCTAACAGTTATAGAAAATGACTTCGAGTTAGCACCGGTACTCAAACAGCCATTTTTTGTAGCAGAAACAGTTATTGTTGCCACTATATCAACACCGGTGAAATTGGTTGGTGCAGTGTAGGCAGCGATGCTTCCCGTACCCGTAGCTGCAAGGCCTATCGAAATATTATTATTCGACCAATTGAAAGTTTCCCCGCCAGCGGTATTTGCTGAAAAAGGTATAGTCGCAATAGGATCTCCGGAACAGACTGAAATATTCGTGATAGCATTAACGACCGGCTGAGGCTTGACCGTAATTGTGAAGGACTTCGCATTAACACCCACACTTGTACAAGCATTTTTGGTAGCAGTGACAGTGATCGTTCCAATAATGTCGACTCCAGTTAAGTTCAATGGTGCGACAAAACCGGCAATACTTCCTGTGCCACTTGCCGCCAATCCTAACGAGGTATTAGTATTGTTCCAGTTAAAGGTCTCACCACCCCCTGAGTTGGCTAAAAAGTTTATGGCAGAAATTGGATCACCCGAGCAAACAGAGATATCACCAATAGCCGCAACAACTGGTTGAGGCTTGATAGTAATTGTAAATGTCGTTGGTGAACCGGAACAGGTAGTCGGAGCGGTACCTGAAACTCCAATCGTGGCGACAATGTTGGCTCCGGTATTGTTTGATGGAGCAACATAAGAGCCGATGTTACCAGAACCCAAAGCTGCCAAGCCAATCGTTGTATTGGTGTTAGTCCAATTAAATATCTCACCGCCACCGGTATTTGCAGAAAAAGCAATTGAGCCGATTGTTTCTCCAGGACATACAATAATATTTGGGACGGCTGCTACAACTGGTGCTGGTTGAACTGTGATAATGAAGCTCTTTGAGTTACCTCCTGTGCTGATGCAACCATTTTTGGTTGCCGTCACCGTTACAATAGAGGATACGTTAACACCTGTAAGATTAGCGGCTGCTGTGAACGTGCCTATATCACCCGTGCCCGAGGCTGCAAGCCCCACTGCCGTGTTGGTATTTGTCCATGTAAATGTTTCTCCGCCAAGCGTATTCGCGGTAAAGGCCGGAACCACTATCGAACCACCAGAGCAAACGGTATTATTGGCGATCGCATTTACAACGGGCTGCGGTCTAATGGTGATTGTAAAAGTTTTTAAGTTTGTACCCGCACTTGTACATCCACTTTTTGTCGCGGTTACGGTCAGCGAGCCAACAATATCACTTCCACTGAAATTGATGGGTGCCGTATAGCCTGCAATATTGCCTGTGCCTGTGGCCAGAAGCCCAATGGCTGTATTGGTGTTCGTCCAATTAAATGTTTCGCCTCCAGATGTATTTGCAACAAAAGTAACTCCAGGCACGGGATCTCCCGAGCAAACAATGATATTAGAAACCAGGTTAACTATGGGTTCTGGACTAACAGTGACTGTTACAGTTTGTGGATTACCCGCACAATCTGGAGGGGATGGAAGATCGCCTTCAGTCGGGATGACCTCATACACAACTGTACCTATTACCCCGGAGGTGTTAAAAAGCAAATGATTCACGTTTCCGGTTCCCGTGCTACCACCGGAAGGAAACGTTGGAATCGCTGCGCCTCCAACAAAAGTCACATTTGCCGTTGCTGTTATTATCTTCCATGAAAACGTACTGCTGGGTATTGTCGCAGAAAACGGGAGGATAGAAGAAGGAGCCAAACCACTACACAAGGTGATGTTGTTTGCTGATGTCATTTGTGGAACATCATTTAAGGTCACATCAATTGATACTGCTGTCCCCGTGCAACTAGTAACATTTGTCTCAGTAACTGACACACTTGGCTGAGGAAGAGTCGAAGTCCCCCAAATCACATTAATAGTTGCGCTCCCAATTGTGGTTGACGAACCGATTACGGTTCCACCAATTACCGTCCAATTATATTGCGATCCGGCATTGGAAGAAGTCAGTGAATAGGATTGAGTTGCACCTTTACAAACTTGCGTTGCCGGGCTTGAAAACACAAGAGGAACCGGTGCCCCCGATACAACAGAATTAAAGCTCGCTATATTTCCAGTACAACCATCTATGGTCTCGCTAGCAGTTATAGTAAAGCTACCAGGGTTCGGAAAAACAACCAGTAGCAAAAACGCTGAACTTGTAACCGTATAATTGGCCGTTGAAACGAACCCCACTCCATCGAACACCTGAAAGCCTACACCGCCACCGTTAATCGTCCAATTATAATTATGAATGGTTCCGTAATTGTTGGTCAGTGGATTCACCTGGAAAACTTTGATGGTAGAAACACTTGAACAAAATGTTCCATCACCAGTAATAGGATTATTTACTGGTTTAGGTTTATAGGTTAGAACAACATCAGCTATATCAAAACACTGCGGAATAACTGCGCTGGTGAGATCAATCACCTTAGCGTGGATTGTTTTTGTAGCAGCGAGTTGGTAATTTGATTCTTGACCCGGTAGAGCTCCGGAAGGGATAAGAGCACCCAACGCTCCGGCATTATCTTCATACCACTCTACGTCACGATTTACGACAGTTCCCCCATTAGTCACCCCCAACGCCCCCATCTCAAAGCTCGTCAAATTTATCCCAGTAGCCAAGCCAGCGTTCACGGCATCCTCACAGAATTCATAGGATTTATCAATAGCAGCAGGCAAGGCATTGACGGTAAAAGTGGTTTGACCGTCATTTGTACACCCAACAGCCGATGTGGCTCTGAAGAAAAATATTTGGCCATTTGTAACAGTGACAGGAGTTGTGATCTTCGGTGTGCCCGCAGTTCTATTCGCAGCTGATGCATACCAATCCACGGTGGGCGCCCCACTTACAGATGCCGAATAGGTGGACAATGATATGCTGGCAGCACTCAGGGGCAAACCCACGATGTCATCACAAAGCTGTGGGGTTATTGTCAATGCCGTTGGCAGCGCATTAACGGTTGCAATCATCGTACTTGAAGAAGTAGAGCACACCCCTAATGCACTTGAAACCGTCCATGTTAGATTGGTTGCGATAGGCGGGCCACCGGGGGCGTTTTGGGGCAAGCCGGAAACAACGCTATTAAACAGGTTAGGATTAGTAAAACTAATCGTTGAGGTCGGAAGTTTGACTAGTACATTGTCAAATGCCACAATTTCACCCACCGCATTTGTACTTATTCTAACAATGATTTGAATATTTCCGCCACCCGCCAACCCAGCTGCCGTTGCCGTAGCGTCAGCAAAATTTCCAATTAAATTTCCGTTGGATGAAAAAATTGTTTCTGGCCCTCCATTTAACTTGTAGAATACCCTCACATAATCTGCATCAGCACCAGCGTTCAAATTGTTTGAAACGTTATCAACAAAAACAGAAGCATCTACTGTCGCAAATCCAGCCAGACTTATTACAGGTGTTTGCCAAAACACTTCCCCAATATTGATTGCACCCGCACCCAGATTTCCATTTGTATTCTCAGCTTCAAATCGCTGGCCGGCTCTTACCTCAAAATAGCCGCCTGGTATATTTTGAGGAAACGCGTTTGGCGCAGACGTATTGATTGTCCATCCATTTAGTGAAGCCGAGTTATGAGTACCTATTGCAATCGGAGTTTCAAAATTTTGTTGATAGGCAATTGCTCCTGGGGCAGTCCATGCACCAGTTCCGCTACTAGTGGCCGCTGTGGCCGCAAGTGTAGTTGAAGGCCCACAGAGAGTTGGTTGATTTGCGCCTGCTACTGCACTGGCAGGCTGAACGTCCTGAGTTTGTGTTACCGCAATCCCCGTGTTACTAAAGCACCCCGTGGTAGTATTTCTTCGGAACGCATAAAAGGTTGCAGTAACTGAACTTGTTGGCGTGAACGAGCTGTTCTTCACGCCACTTTCTAATCCTAAACCCGGTGCTGCCGCAACAAAAAGAGCCAGTGCGGGCCCCCCTGTCGACCATTTTATTTCTTCATCAGCGGCTGCCGGAGCAGTAACAGTTAGCGGAACTCCGCCCCCACTACTACAAGCAATGTTAGCAACCGCACCTGTTGGGGCGGCTGGTCTTGGATTTACAACTAGAGTCGGTCCATTGATAGGCACAGCTCCAGCACAAAGTGTAACGGTATTAAAAATGCTGGTAACAATGATCTGATACCCCAAAGGCTCGGGGGCATTTCCCATTTGAGCATAGGTGGGAGAAATTATAACTACCCCTGAGGCATCGGAGGTGAAGTTTGCAGGCGCTACAATTGTCTCAACCAACGTATTCAAGTTTCTAAACTTGTAGCCAATGTTATAGGTCTGAACCGAATTAGGAAACAGATCCAATGACGCTTGAGGAGGGCTTGTGGCTCCCCCGTTGTCGCAGACAGCCGAAGATGCCGTAAATGCGTCCACGGCAGGTGGTGGTGTTAGGCTAGTCGTTACCGCAGCACTTCCCGTAATATTCACGCTGGGCGCATTAACCGTGCACGAAGGGCTATTGTTATCAGATATTGAGACAATGGTATAATTGCCCACAGAAGGGTTTGAAATGGTGAAAGGAGAAGTAATATTGTTTTGTGCAGGCTGGCTAGTGCCATTAATGGCATACACTAAATTAAATGGGCCCGTACCTGTAAAAGTAAAGACAATGTCTGGCGCAGGGTTACCACCACAAACCGCACCACCTCCCGACACATTGGCCGTTGGCAACGGATTTACAGTTATTTGGACGATGTTGCTAAAGGTGGAAGAACAAAGACCTGATGTCGCCCTTCTCCTGTAATTATAATGCTGTGGGGTAGCAGTTAGAGCAGGAGGGCTATAGTTTTGAGATGTACTAGCTCCTGGGGCGTTTGAATAAACGCCTGCCGGACCGGTTGTACTTACTTCCCATTGATAAGTATAGGTTGATCCATTTCCGCCAGTCGCTGGGGTACCGGTCAACCCAACAGGAGTTTGGCCAGCGCAAATACTTTGCACGGTTCCAATGGTTCCTGCATTAACAAGATTATTAACCGTAACCGTAATCGGTGGAGTTGAAGTCGCAGTGTTCACGGTACATACACCCGATGTGACCACCCTTCTAAAAAAAGTGGTTACGAGCAATCCTGCAGGTGGATTGTATGTTACACCCGTTGCTCCAGAAATATTTGCGTAAGGCCCACCGATGGCAGTGGCTGACTCCCATTGATAGGTATAGACACCACTACCTCCTGTTGGGGCTATCGTCTGGATAAAAGCTACCGGATCTCCCGGGCTTTCGCAGATCGTTTGGTCGCCTGTTACCGTGCCCGATGTTGGGGTTGTATGAACGGTTATTTGGATCTCATTGGAAAGAGCAACTGTACAAGTACCCGTACCCGCCCTTGTTCCTGAAGTCGCTTCTCGCACATAAAATGACGTCTGGGTAATGGCCGCTGACGGTGTGAATGGCCCAGCCGTTGTCGCCCCAACTCCTACTGCATTAACGTAGGGTCCCCCAGAAGTTGTGGAAACCTTCCACTGGTAGGTGTAGGTTCCCGCACCGTCACCACCGGTAGGCAGAACTGAGTTGGCAAAAACAGCTGGCGTATCTCCCGAGCAGATTGGGTTAGGACCGGGATGAGTAATTGTTCCACCTGTTACGTTTTTAATTATTTTAAATGGAACAAGGGTTGGTAAACTTTCGCAGCCGTTTCCTGCCGTTTGAGTAATAAAAAAGTTTGTTGTCGTAGTTGATGCCGGGGTTTTACTAACAACTCCTGGAACACTAGCCTCTGTTCTTGGATTAAAAGTAGTACCTGTTTTCTCTAAGTCACCAGCGACCAATCTCGGAAATACGCTCGACCAATTATAGACACCCGTAGCACCTCCGGATTGAGTTAGTAGATAATTGGCATCTGCCTGATTCTCGCAAAAATTTGGCGGATTGGGAGTAAACGTTATTGCAGGCGGTGTAGTAATAATTTGAACAAAAGAAGTACTCACCTCCACAGGCGCACTTGACGGATAGGGATTGCAAACCCCCCAATACTGTATGGTTACATAAAATTGCTGGCCGGTAACTTGATTTACAGCGGATTGAGTGGTTATTAATTCAGAAATAAGACCTGATGTGGTCGCATTGGCAGGAACATTCAGTTCTATAACACCATTTCCATCCGGGGTTCCGGGTCCTCCACCACCTGTCACAACAAACCCATTTTGCATAGGTGTGGCATTTGGCGAAAAATCAACGATTGATGAGTTAGAAGTAACCAAAACAGGGTTTGGAGAAAGCCCAGCAACTAAAGCCGCAATAGGTGTATTAGTGGTTACTTGTGTCACACCGACACGGATATCTGGAATTAGACTTGCGGCTGGTGCACCCCCATAAATAAAACGAACCCATCTTTGGTTATTATTAAGCGGTGTTGCCGCTGCGCCTTGGGCAGGAGTCGGCAAAACGGTGCCGTCTCCAATGCAATTGAAGACTGAAATATCTCTGAACCTTACGCCCACATTTGTGCCTTCACAAACTAACGCGCTGGTTGGTGTAACAGGGGGTATTGTTGGGGTAAGGGCAACGGTACCGGTATTTTGATCGTCATAATCAAACGAGTTGAATTGGGTATTTCTTTGGAGTAATGCGTCTCCGGATGCAGAATAAAGTGGCGCAACAATGCGTATAGGAAAGTGAGTAGTTCGAAAATTACAAACGCCTGTGTTATCGGGGTAGCTAAAAGCATTGGTTCCATCTACCACCGTATTCCCAAGGTTGGCCTGAACTATGTTGAGACCTGTTCTGAAAGAAACAGGAACTCCGGGGCTGTTTGGAAACCCGCCATATGTAAAAAGAGCCAACGGTGGTTGGGTAGTACTGGGATCGCCACCGGTATTTGAAAGGTATCCTTGAAGATCGCTGGTTGAGGCACCGCTACCCCAGGTAACTCGAAGCAAATTCGCATTAGTGTTCCAGTTTGTACTGTTTCGATAGCGTAGGCTGTAGGTATAGGTCCACCTCCAGAAGTTGGTGTTTACGGGAGAACACTGATCTAACGAAGTTTGTACCCCTTCACTTTGAAAAAGTATGTCCGCAATGACAGGGTTGTGAGTGTTTTTGGAAACGATATCAATATTATTGTTTGCGTTAGCTGGCACCCCACCCGCCAAAAGTGAACTGCCCGCATTATTGAATCTGACAGTCAACGTTTCACCGGGTAATAAAAATGCAGGATGCCCGGGAATACTTGATGCATCAAATCGAACAAAAATGGAATTGAAAACCGGAAGAACTGCTGGAATGGGAACGTTGGCTGCTGTACTGTATCCGCTCGATGCGTTTAACTGACCAAAATAACCAAAAGCGACTCCTGCCCCGGCCACAGTGGTTGGAACGGCCACTCCGTTTACTCTTACTGTAAAATCCGAAGCGCGAGTTGACCCACTTAACGCCCCTCCACCCATAGAAACGACAATTGTGCGCTGATCAAAAGATTGATGGTAGGGGAAAGTAGCCCCTATAATTGGACCCTGTGCCAAACCTTCTTTGACAAACCCTGACAGAAGGATAGCCAACAGTAATATAGAAACAGGTAAATTTTTTGCTGTGAAACGAAGATTATCTAATAATCTCATGCTATCCGTTGAAGTTTACAAATTCTAGGTGGTATATACTTGTCGTTATTGATGAGTAACCACATTACAAAACACTAGTTATCCAACAAACTTAACGACTAAAACCTACAAATTAAAATAATTTCCAAGTATATCCACTAGTTTCTCAAATCCCCTACCTTTGCGCGCGAAATTTTTAACTGAAGAATGTCTTCAACCACTAAATATATTTTTGTCACGGGCGGTGTAACTTCTTCGTTGGGGAAGGGAATCATTTCAGCCTCTTTGGGTAAATTGCTTCAAACCAGGGGTTTTACGGTAACCATTCAGAAATTTGACCCCTATATCAACATTGACCCGGGTACCTTAAACCCATACGAACATGGCGAATGTTATGTGACAGACGATGGTGCGGAAACGGATTTAGATTTGGGGCATTACGAGCGTTTTTTAAATGTACGGACCTCGCAAGCCAATAACGTCACCACCGGGCGCATTTATAATAATGTGATCACCAAAGAACGCAAGGGCGAGTATTTAGGGAAAACGGTACAAGTAGTGCCGCACATCACCGATGAAATCAAGCGCAATATGTTTTTGCTCGGTGAAACTGGACAATATGATTTTATTATTACTGAGATTGGTGGCTCTGTAGGTGATATTGAATCATTGCCCTTTGTAGAAGCAGTTCGTCAGGTGCGTTGGGACCTGGGCTCGAATAATGCGCTCGTGATCCACCTAACGCTCATCCCCTATTTAAGCGCGGCCAAAGAATTAAAGACCAAGCCTACTCAGCACTCTGTAAAAGAACTGCTTTCATACGGTATCCAACCTGATATTTTGGTGTGTAGAACCGAGCATCCGTTGTCGATGGAGATCCGGAAAAAACTGGCGCTGTTTTGCAACGTTAACTTGAACTCGGTCATTGAAGCCATTGATGCCGACACGATCTATGATGTGCCGCTTTTAATGAAAAAAGAAAAGTTGGATGAACGTGTATTGGCCAAGTTAAAAATGACCACCAAACACGAACCCGACCTAGAGCAATGGAAAATATTTCTCGGCAAGTTGAAAAACCCACTCAACGAAGTAACAATCGGGTTGGTCGGGAAATATGTTTCTCTGCCGGATGCTTACAAGTCGATTGCAGAATCATTCATCCATGCGGGTTCTCAAAATGATTGCAAAGTGAACCTCAAGTGGATATCTTCTGAGGACATTCACAAAGACACGGTTGAAAATATCATTGGCTCACTAGATGCCGTTCTTGTTGCGCCCGGTTTTGGTGAACGTGGACTGGAAGGAAAAATTGAAGCCATCAAATACGTGCGCGAACACAAGATTCCGTTCTTAGGCATCTGCCTTGGGATGCAATGTGCGGTTGTGGAGTTCGCCAGAAATGTATTGCATTTGGACGCAAGCACAACTGAACTTAATCCCAAAACAAAGCATCCTGTCATCGACATGATGGAAGAACAGAAAAAGATTACCAATAAGGGCGGCACCATGCGATTGGGATCTTACGACTGTAAAATCAAAAAGGGATCAAAGGCGCACCATATTTATGGCGATACGCTGATCCAAGAACGGCATCGCCACCGCTATGAATTCAACAATAAATACCTGGAACAAATAGAAGAGGCAGGATTGAAGGGTACGGGTGTTAATCCTGAATCGGGTTTGATCGAAATTGTAGAGTTAAAAGATCATCCTTGGTTTGTGGGGGTGCAGTTTCATCCTGAGTTAAAAAGCACGGTGCTTAGTCCTCATCCGCTGTTCGTCAAATTCGTTGCTGCTGCGATGGAGTATAAGGGGAAGTAGAATTTTAGACATAAGAATTTAGACGCAAGACATAAGACTTTAGACGTGAGACATGAGATTTGAGACTAGGTGCAATTAGCTTATTATGATTCAACATTTAACACCATTCCGCAATAAACATTAATCATTTAACATTAAGAATTTAAAATTAAAGTAATGGATAGGAACTCGGCCATAGGGATGACATTGATAGCAGTACTATTGATGATCTATTTTTACTTTTTTAGCCCCGCGCCTACTCCGCCTACTACAGTCAAAACAGATTCAATTGCTGCGGTCCAAAAAAGGGAAGTGGCTAGGCAAATTGCACCCAAAATTGACAGCGCCACCATCCAATCCTATGGAAGCCTAGGAAGTTTTCTCGAAGGAAAAGAAGAATCGGCTACGCTAGAAAACGCTGATTTGAAGGTTGCTGTTTCAAGCAATGGGTACGTCAAAAACGTAGAGCTAAAAAACTTCAAGACCTACCATCAAAAGCCGCTACTGCTTATTAACAATGGAAATAATTCCTTTGCTCTCCTTGCCCAGTACGATGGCAAAGAGGTGGATCTTTATAAATTGTTTTACCAGATAGAATCGTCTAAAAGAGGTGATTCAACGGTAGTCACGCTGTCGGCCAAATTGGGTGAAAACGCGTTCATCAAACACATTTATTGGTTAGGAGCGAATGGTTTTAAAGTGGGCTACAAGGTTGAGACTTCTGGCATTTCCCTCAACGGAAAAAATATGGCTTTTGAATGGAGCGATCCAATTCCGTTACAAGAAAAAGATATAAACGACAGCCGAACAAAAACAACAGTGGGCTATTTTTTAGCCGATGGGAAATACAATAACCTTGGAGAATCCAATGACGTAAAGGAGGAAACGCTTGCCACACCTGTAAAATGGGCTTCCATTCGTCAAAAGTTTTTTATTAGTTCCATCATTGCTGAGAATACTTTTGTGGGAGGAGAATTGAAAATGTCAACGAACCTGTTGGATTCTTCGATTGTCAAAAATGCAAACGTAAAATTGTTTATTCCAATAGAAGATTTCGCCACGAAAAAAGCGAACTTCCATTACTACTTCGGACCGAACGACTATGACGTTATCACAAAGGTGACAACCGGATTTGAAGAAAATCTGTCGCTGGGATGGCCTCCCATGAGTTGGATCAACCGATTCGTGATCATACCAGTTTTTCATTTTTTGCAAAAGTATCTTACCAATTATGGGCTGATCATTGTTCTCCTGGTACTGATGGTGAAGATTGTTCTTCTACCACTCTCCTACTCATCTTACTTGGGCATGGCAAAAATGAAATTGCTAAAACCTGAAATGGATGTCATTAAAGAAAAGAACGGAGACAACATGGCCCAATCTCAACAAGATACCATGAAGTTGTACAAGCAGGCGGGTGTGAACCCTTTTAGTGGCTGCATTCCCCTGCTTTTGCAAATGCCCATTCTCTTTGCAATGTTTTACTTCTTTCCTATTTCGATTGGCCTTCGTCAAAAATCGTTCCTTTGGGCGGAAGATCTCTCTACTTACGATTCGATCCTAAACTTGCCGTTCACCATTCCATTCTACGGAGCACACGTTAGTCTTTTTGTGCTGCTTATGACGGTGTCTACGTTGATTTATACCTGGCAAAATAATCAGATCAGTTCAGTGGCCGGCCCAATGAAATCAATGTCGTACATTATGCCTGTAGTCTTGGTTTTCGTATTGAACTCTTTCTCAGCTGGCTTGAGTTTCTACTATTTTGTTTCCAACCTGATCACATTTGCGCAACAAGCAATAATCAAGCGTTTTGTTGACGAAGACAAGATTAAGGCGATCATGGAAGAAAACAAGAAGAAGGCCGCCACCGGAACAGGCAAAAAGTCAAAGTTCATGACGAAGCTGGAAGAGGCCATGAAAGCCAGTGAAGAGGCGCGAAAAGCGGCCGAAGCGAAGAAGAAAAAGAAGTGATTTCAATTTGAAGATTTGAAAATGGATGGATTTGAAAATTGACCTTGGTTCAAAATACATTTCCAAGCCAGCTAAATCAAGTTTTCAAATCTTCAAATTAGCCCATTTTCAAGTCAAATGTGCATTTCTTGTTGATAGTCGGTGGATAAGTAACGTTTCACGAATGTTCCACGATTGCGCCTTAGACCTATATTTGCCATATCTATTTGAAAATTTGAAAATGAGCCAATTTGGAAATTCGCTCAGGTGTCAGATTGTTATGATCTTCAAATTTTCAAATCGTTAAATTTTCAAATCAAATTCATGGGTAAAATCATTGCAATTGCAAATCAGAAAGGTGGTGTCGGAAAGACGACCACTGCTATCAACTTAGCTGCAAGTCTGGCGGTGTTGGAGCATAAGACACTGTTGGTGGATGCAGACCCGCAGGCCAACTCAACTTCGGGGCTGGGCATGAACCCAAAAGAGATCAAGAAAAGTATATACGAATGCATGGTTGACGGTATTCGGCCGGAAGATGCGATCTTAAAGAACGAATTGAAATATCTTGATGTCCTCCCTTCTCATATAGATCTCGTAGGCGCAGAGGTGGAGATGGTGAACATTGAACACCGTGAAGAAAAAATGCGCAACGTACTGTCGAAAATAAAGAATCAGTACGAGTTCATTATTATCGACTGCTCTCCTTCGTTGGGTTTAATCACCATTAACTCATTAACTGCCGCTGACTCCGTTTTGATACCTGTGCAATGTGAGTATTTTGCATTGGAGGGACTCGGCAAGCTTTTGAATACGATAAAAATTATACAAACGCGTCTGAATCCGAAATTGGAGATTGAAGGCATCTTGCTGACGCTCTATGATTCACGCACGTCCCTCGGCAATCAGGTAGTTGAAGAAGTAAAGACACACTTCAAGAATATTGCTTTTAATACCATTATTCCGAGAAATGTAAAGCTAAGTGAGTCGCCCAGTTTTGGATTACCTGCCATCGTCCATGACGCAGAGAGCAAAGGAGCGATCAGCTATCTCAACTTGGCACATGAAATATTGAATAAAAACGGTTTTACAAAATGAGTAAAAGAAATGCACTAGGCCGTGGGCTAAGCGCCTTGTTGAGTGACACGCCTTCTGACGACCGACTAGAGGTTGATGTGGCACAGCCTGCGAGTTCAGGCAATGTAAATGGCATTGTCAATGAAATCTCATTAACAGAAATCGAGACGAATCCATTTCAACCTCGCCAGCATTTTGATGAAGAGGCATTGAATGAATTGGCCGAATCAATTCGTGTCCACGGCATCATCCAGCCAATCACTGTCAGGCGTCTTGCACCACATCAGTATCAATTGATTTCCGGTGAAAGACGTTTTCAAGCTTCTAAGAGAGCGGGCCTTTTAGCAGTGCCAGCATATGTACGTTCAGCTGATGATCAGCAAATGTTGGAAATGGCGCTGATCGAAAACATTCAACGTGAAAACTTAAATCCGATTGAAATTTCATTGAGCTATCAACGGCTTATTTCGGAATGCAATTTAAAACAAGAGGAACTCGGGGACCGCGTTGGGAAAAATCGCTCAACGGTAACAAATTATCTTAGATTATTGAAGTTACCTCCTGACATTCAGATTGCTTTACGCGACAATAAACTATCAATGGGGCATGCGCGCGCCATCATCAATGTCGACAACACAGAGTCACAGCTCTACATTTTCAAAAAAACGCTCTCGGAAGATTTATCGGTCAGAAAAGTGGAAGAATTGGCCCGGGAAGTGATGACGAAGCCACAACATCAAGAGGGTGGCAAAACTGAAACATCGCCAGCCTCCAAAGAGATTAATCATCTACAATCACGCTTATCATCACACTTTGGCACGAAAGTTAGTGTAAAGAGTGACGGAAAAAAGGGCGATATTCGAATTCCGTTCTTGTCGGTAGAAGACCTGAACCGGATTTTGGATATTCTAAAAGTATAGATGAAGCATTTTTTAGGCACTTGGTTATTGATCGGGGTTTGCTCGTTGGCCTACTCGCAGGAAGCAAAAAAAGATTCTATTCAAAATACTCCAACTGATACCCTCATTTCAAAAAGTGGCAAGAGGGTGGTTGACATCGACACCTATTCGCAACGATTCAACCCAAGAAAGGCAATGCTATACGCGGCTGTGCTTCCCGGGTTGGGTCAAGTGTACAACAAGAAATATTGGAAACTACCACTGGTTTATGGTGGATTCTATGCGCTCATTACCGTTGTTGATTTTTACAGTAAGACTGGGAACAAGGCGCGCAACGATCTGTTCGATCTTTTAGACGGCAAAGTAAACGCGCAAAGTAGAAGTCTTTTATTCGATCTAACCGAAACCCAGCTTAGAACCATTATCGACCAAGCCCAACGTCAGCGAGATTACTTCCTCATCTTCACCGGGTTTCTTTACCTATTGCAAATGGTAGATGCGCATGTGGATGCTCATCTAAAAGAATTTGATCTCAACCCGAAGCTGAAGGTGAGAATAGAGCCACACATGGAAAATAGCTACTATACAGGTACCAGCACGGGCATAGCAATAAAACTGAGATTTTAATAATGAGGATTCTATTAATTGGTTATGGTAAAATGGGCAGAGCCATTGAAGCTATTGCTATGGGGCGTGGTCATGAGATAGTTGGCAAGGTGGACACCTATGAGGAACTCAATAGGTTCAACCTAAAAGCGGACGTGGCCATTGAGTTTACACAGCCAGAATCCGCTGTTAAAAATATTCTGTACTGTTTCGATCACCAAATACCGGTCGTGTGTGGCACCACAGGTTGGCTAGATCAAAAAAGTGAAATTGAAGATCTATGTCTTGAGAAAAAGGCGGGCTTTTTTTATGCGGCTAATTATAGCTTGGGCGTCAATCTTTTCTTTAGGCTGACCAGCTATCTGGCCAATATGATGAGACCCTATGCGGACTACAAGGTTAGCATTGACGAAACACACCACACCCAAAAAAAGGATGCCCCAAGTGGCACAGCAATTACGTTGGCAGAAAGAATAATCCTGGAACAACCGCTCATCAAAGAATGGCAATCAACTGAAACCCAAGACCCATCTTCCCTCGTTATTCGATCTCAACGGATAGATCCTGCACCGGGAACGCATACGGTAAAGTATCAATCGAGTGTAGACGATATTGAGATTACACATACTGCTCATTCGCGCGAAGGCTTTGCCCAAGGCGCAGTGTTGGTGGCTGAGTGGATGGTGAATCGCGAAGGCGTCTATTCAATGGACGATTTTTTGAGTTTGTGAGATTTTTCTAAGATAAAATTCAGTTTATTTGCACGCTAATTTAAGTCAACTATGGATTTTGCTTATACACTGGGAGTTTTTTTTGCAACACTGCCTTTTCAATTATTGAACTCGTTTGGTTTGTATAGGCTATTTATTAAGGCAGGGAAACCGGGTTGGCATGCATTTGTTCCAGGCTTAAATTCGATTACTACACTGGAAATAGTGGGCAGAAAACCAATTGAGGTTTTACTTGATGTCGTGCCGATCATTAATATTTTTCAATATGTGAAGAATATGGTTGAACTGCTGAGGTGCTTTGGTGAAGAAAGATCTCTTAGAAAAACTTTGGCCATAGCACAAGGATGGATATACTTACCATACTTCGCATCTAAAAAGAACACAAAATATTTAGGGGTTATTCAATCTTTGCCCCTTACAACGGCATCTAACAAAAAATCAACTCTTCGCGAATGGTGGGATGCCATTTTATTTGCAGTGGTTGCCGCCACGCTTATTCGCTGGCTAATTATGGAGGCCTATACGATTCCTACTCCTTCGATGGAAAATTCTTTGCTGGTCGGTGATTTTCTTTTTGTTAGCAAGTTTCACTATGGTACACGCACACCGCGTACGCCTCTGCAACTTCCATTAACCCACCAAAAGATCTGGTTCACTGATATACCATCCTACCTCCCGTGGATTCAACTACCTACATTCCGCTTGCCTGGGATAACGTCAGTAAAGAATAACGATGTGGTTGTCTTTAATGTGCCTCGCATCGAAGAAAACAACTACGGCATTTATGACAAATCAATATGGATCGATTATCCCGTAGATTTAAAGACAAACTATATCAAACGATGTGTGGCCATTGGGGGAGACGTGTTGGAAATAAAAAATAAGCAGCTCTTTATTAACGGCAAGCAAGCCGAGAATGCACCCGAGATGCGCTTCCGGTATCAGGTAATCGCTAAAGATGAAATCAATCAGCGTAATATTGAAGCCCTTGGGCTTGATGGCGATGACTTTGAATTGCACGGGCGTGCAGACAATGACAATCCAACCCATGTCTACTATTCCATGTATTTGACAGAAGCCACATTAGCCAAAGTAAAAAGTCTCCCCTATATTCTTTCAGCTGAAATGGAGACTGGTGGTGGCGAATCAGAAAGATTTCCCTTTTCAACCTACACCGCTTCCTGGACAGGAAGCAACTATGGGCCGCTTACTCTTCCCAAAGAAGGCATGAAGATACCCATCAATGACTCAACGCTTTCTATCTATGGGTTTACTATAAAAGCCCACGAGAATCAGAAAGATGTGGTAATTGAAAATGGAAAACTAAAAATTGAAGGAAAAGAAATAGCTGAGTACACGTTTAGCCAAAACTACTATTTCATGATGGGCGATAATCGTGACAATTCACTTGACTCAAGATACTGGGGCTTTGTGCCTGAAGATCACATCGTGGGGAAAGGATTTTTTATCTGGCTATCGCTTGATAAATATGGCACCTTCATTGACAAAATTCGATGGAGCCGATTCTTCAAGCTGATTAAGTAATCTGCAAATGCTTTTTCTGGAGGGGTTTTCACCAATTTATTGGAGAGAACCCTTTTTGTTTTAGATAGGCATTTGCTAGGCTGAAATGCTTACATCCTAGAAATCCTCTATTGGCTGAAAAAGGAGACGGATGAGGAGCCGTCAAAACATAATGCCTTGAGCGATCAATGATCTCTCCTTTTTTTTGCGCGTAAGCGCCCCACAACAAGAAAACAACATTTTCTTTTTTCTGCGAAACCAATTGAATTACAGCATCTGTAAAAACCTCCCAGCCTTTATTTTGATGGGAAGCCGGTGACGAGTCGCGAACCGTTAAAGTAGCATTAAGCAACAGCACGCCCTGCTGCGCCCATCTCATCAAATTTCCGGATGACGGAATTGGGATTTGTAAGTCAGCTTTTACCTCTTTAAAAATATTCACCAGCGAAGGAGGTGATTTGATTCCATCATTTACAGAGAAACAGAGACCATTGGCTTGCCCCGCGCCATGGTAAGGATCCTGACCGAGGATTACAACACGGGTAGATTCAAACGAACAGCATTCAAATGCATTAAAGATATCTTTTGCTAAAGGATAGATGGTTCGAGTTGCATACTCAGCTTTGACAAAACCGGCCAGTTCAACAAAGTAGGGCTTATCAAATTCCTGGTTCAGCTTTTCTTTCCAGGAAGACGCCATTTTTACATTCATAATAGCGTAAAAATAGGTTAACAAACAGTTTTTCGGGGCATTTCAGGAAAAGATTTGCCTAAACCGTTACTTTTTTTCGCTCATTATTTTCCAGTATTGGTGCTACCGTATAAAAGAAAAAAGTCATACTTTTGATCAGCATGGTAACAGAAATAACACGTGGCATCAAGGTAGTTGTCGAGACCGAGTACCAACCCTCGTATTCAAGTCCCAGCCAATACCA
>Ga0209990_10001591_pt1 | contig 19049 bp, 17 predicted proteins | sample NOAtaG_6_FD_187304 | JGI IMG/M metagenome (GOLD analysis project Ga0209990, IMG submission 187304) | Freshwater lake microbial communities from Lake Erie, under a cyanobacterial bloom - NOAA_Erie_Diel5S_2200h metaG (SPAdes) (version 2) | ecosystem: Environmental > Aquatic > Freshwater > Lake ...
ATACGTACTGATTGAACAGCTTAGACACACTCAAAGAGTAGTCATACTTGTAGTAGTTACCCTCTTTGATAATATCCGAACGGAACATAGATGTATAATCTGTGTATCTGTACGGATCGTAGTGGCGCTTCTCTGGTACGTTTTCCCAGTCGCGGTAAGCCAGGTTAATCTCAGACTCTACAAAGAAGTCACGCACGCCTGAGTTGAACAGGTAAAAGTAACCCTGGCTTACAAAGAACATAGAGCTTTGACGTTCGTCTAAGTGACGATTATTGGTAGCGTTTGAGAACAGTCTGTATCCACCACGCTCTGAATTAATCCAGAAACGAGGATAAGCTACGTTAATGTAATTGCGGTAGTCATATTCGATCTCATCCGGTTCTCCCATTAACCAGCTGTTAAAGAAAAAGAAACTGTTCTTCTCAGTAAAGCGGTTGATATATGTATCACCGTTGAATAATACACCGGTACTGTTCTTAGTAGGGTTATTGATCTTGTGTACGCAGATAGACACAGGCACTTGTTTTACCTGGTCAAGCTGTCCATACTGAGATGGAAAAGCTACTTTGATAGCTCCGTAGTGACCAGAGATCACTGCGCGGACTACTCTGTTTACCTTACCACCGGCACCGTTAATTCTGAAACGAGAGTTGTCAACGGTAACAGGGTTCTGCTTTTCACGATCGATGTTCAGCGCCACATAGCTTGATCTGAACAGGTTGTTGATGTTGAACTTGGCGTCAAAACCTTGGATGTTAGGATCCACGTAGGTCGCATTCAGTACACGGAATCTACGGTCACCTTCTTTAGTCAGTAATGACTTATTATAGAAGCCATGTGACTCATACTGCAGCGCGTTCTGACGCTTAGGAATCATACCGTAAATGATGTTCAGTACCTGTTCACCTACAGCTGTAGCTTCCAGATACGACATCGCAACACTTACGGTAAGGTTGTATGTACCAATAATAGTGTTTGTAATAGCAATAGCCGGGTTAGGGATCTCAACTCCTGTACCTAAGATCTGTGCACCAACCGGGAAGTTGGTCAGCTTAGACAGCGTCAGCTTCTTACTGTATGGCATCTTTTCGGTAGGACCAATGCTGATGTTACCGTCCTGAGCCATAACAGATAGTACGTTACCGATTGAAGTAATCAGTGCGATAATACCAGCAAAGACTCCAGCAAAGTTGGTAACAGTCTTAAACTTAGGATGCTTGTGTGGTATAGAAAACTTTCCTAAAGAGTTACCGTGAATCTCCTGGTAAACCTTAAGTTCGTTTACACCAAGGAATGGTCTAGAGAAAGTAGTCTCTGGACTATGGAAAGACAAATAGTCTTTTCTATACTCTCTTAATGGGAAGCTAAGATCTACACCGCGGTCTTTCTCACCTCTGGCTAGTTTCTTACGAGCGTCTCTTAACTTGTTACGAGCCTCTCTACGCTGTTGTCTACGAGCTCTACGTTCTGCTTTTCTTCTCTCACGTTCTTCCTTCTTCTCACTATCGTACTCAATATTGTCAATCTGATCATCTGTAGCCAGAGACTGTTCAGTAAATGAGTTCAGGTCAGCGTCGTCTCCTTCAGGATTGATAACAGAACCTGCTTCAGGATCAATCAGACCCAGGTTAGAAGTCAAATACGTATCTGGATCCAGGTCGTTAAACGGATAGTTCTGATACAAACCTCTGGTGGCTGTACCAGGAATATCGTATTCACGCATGTTGTTGATCAGACCCTTGGCAACAATACTCTTTTGACCTTCTCTGCTACCTCTAAGGATCTCGTATCCAACAACAGATTGGATCGGGTTACCTTTAAGGTCTACAGGAACTTGGATGTTCTCAAAAGTAACACCCAGTATAACAATATTATTTCCGTCGGCATTAAACGGACTCAGTAAAGGACTTACTGTTTCATCCGGCATCTTATGGTGACGGATGTTCTTACCACAGAGTTTATCCCAGATTTCTGGTTTATCATCCGGGTACTTCTCAGTACTTTCCCAGTATCCCATCTTACCGCTGGCAACAATACGTCCACCGTCGGTAAGAGGAGTCGCTGCACCTAGCGTATCAATAGTAGCAGTATTCTGTACCTGCCAACGTTCACGCTTGGTACCGTCTTTGGCTTCAAACGCGTCTAAGCTAAGCTCCAATCTACGATCGGCAGCCGTGGCTTCTCTACCAGGAATATGATAAGACTCAGAGCGCTCACCGGTGTTAAACACCCATCTGATAAAGAACGGGTATTGTTCATCTCTTAAGTAACCGGCATTGTTACCACCTTTGTAGTAGTAATCTGCAGGATACTCTACAGCTACCCAACGAGTCTGGATCTTATTGGCCAGTGGCTGGTAGTTGAACTTAAACTTAGAGTTAATACCTACTCGTAACAGATAATCGTTTACGGCATAGATAGCATCAGACTTTTCGATCGGTTCGTTACGCTGCAGTACAAACGACAGCGGAATCGTGATCATCTCAGGAGTAATCGCGTCAATAAAGATCTTACCCTGGTTTGTAGAGTAGAATCCTACGCGCTTAGCAACAGTCTGTTGGTTAACAGTACTGATGATCACCAGTTCGAACTCATCAAAGTTCTTGTCAATTTCGGTAATCTCTAACTCAAGAGAACCGTTAAGATTCTGGTGAGACCAGACAGCCTGTACCTCACTCAGACCCATATAGTCAGTCACACGCTGACCATTGATTGTATATGCTATAATAGCTTGATAAGAACCGTTAGCTAGAGTACCGGCACCCAGACCCTTGTTCAGTACAAGGCAAGGTTGCGTCATCAGGGATGACAGTCTGAGCTGTTCGCAGTCCAGCTGACGTGGTTCCAGGATAGTCTTGATTGCACAACCGTCAACGATCTCTTCTTTGTACTTGAATGGAGGTTCGTTGATGTCCATGTAACGGTCCGGGTTCAGACCGTCAGCCCAGTATACTAAACGATTACAGTCAAACTTTCTACGTGAAGCACCGGTAATCAGGTGAGTACGCTTAAAGTTTAAACAAGGGTCGTTTACTACTTTCCTATAAGAGCACGCACTTTCGTCAAAAACACCGATCTCAGAGTTAACATCATTAGTAGTAAACACCACCCACTGATCATCAGTAAGGTGAATGCAACCAATAAGATCATAAGGAAGAGTAATACAGTGTAAGTTAGCAGGTTCGTTACCAATAACGCCTTTATGACCATCGTGAGAGTTGTTTACTGCGTTACGAGCATGAGTCCACAACCCCTCTCCTACGAAGGTTTCGTTAAAGTCCTTTACCAACCCTTTCGTAAAAGAGTTAGTTACAGCTCCGGGATTTTGTGTTTGTTCACTCATGTTTAACTTCGATCTTCTTCTTTTCTAAAAACTTGTACAGCTCACCGGTAATGTGACCAGTTAGCCAAGCCTGAGCTTCTTCCTCCATAATACCTCTGTCCTCAGTAATAGCTTTTGCCACATGGAAGATCTCGTGAGCTATCGTGTTATGTGTTACATAGTCCTTTCCCAGGAACAGATGATAAACAGTAAAGTCCGGAGATACAACGCATCCCTCGAACTCTTCCTCATTATCCTCCATCTTTATTTTGTACTTCTTGTACAGCTTCGTTACAGACTGCTTGACGTTGTCAACAATCTGTATAGACAGCTTACAGTTGTACGTAGGAAAGTCTATTTTCTTTGTAATTACCATCCAGGTTCTGCTTTAAACATGTTATAGTACTTGTTGTACATAGCCTTACGGTTAGTTTCCCATAACTGTTTCATCTCAGCAAAGTCTGGAGTATTTACGATTGTAAGTGCGTTGTTGCGAGCTGCTCTTAACCTTTGTTCCACCAACTGCATTTTCTGAGTCACATCTTCACCGGCGATATACAGGTTTTCAAGAATACGCTGTTTCAGAGCGTACTCGTAATACTCGTTGATCAGCGGGTGATCAAGTACAAGCAGATTTCCTTCATCGTCCTCCAAGGCTCCCTCGTATGAAATGTATAGTTTACCCTGTTCCAGGTTTGTGTAAATAAAACCGTTCCTGATCTCACCACTGTTCGGAGACGGGTTGTACTCGTGCATACCGGTACTTGAAATATATCTGTTAGGTGAGATCGAGATCTTTTCAAAATGTTCATAATACCTTACTTCTGTTTTTGACTTTTCAATCAAAACCAGGTTACCACCATCTCCGTGCATTTCTACACCCATACTGTAGTTGCCGTCGTCTACACAACTATCAGCACAGTGAGCATTGTTCTCGTTGAAGACCGGAGCCAACTCCACCTGTCGACCGTGGAGGGCTGGTCTTTCTATCCTATAAGCTCCCACTAAGAGAGCAAAGTTTAAAACGTAGAAGTCGTCCGGTAACTTGGCTTTCTTCTTTTCCACGTCCAGGAGAGTCTCCTTGGTCTTGTGGATTCTCAGTCCCAGGTCATAGCTTACTCTCTGAGCAACCTTGATCAGCTGGGCCGGTTCAATCATACCCTCGTTGGCATAGGTAACAAAGTCTGTAGAGACTTCATGAAGAAGCTCATCGAAGGTTCTATATTTGATTTCAGTCCTCATTATCTAGCAACGTTTTGTTTATCGTTAGCGGTGTCCACCGGTATCTGCAGCATAACTGTCAGATCTTTCAGTACAGCGTTCTCAAGCTCTCCCAGGAGATAATCAGGTACGTTGAAACTGTCGTCGGATCTTACTCTGCAGCTGTCTTCTTCACATGTAAATCTGGAGATGTCGTCTTCAAAGATTCCTTCTATACGCACAGCATCCCACTCTAGATCCGGGAAATAGAGATAGTCGTCGATATACCAGTAATACTTGGTCTTGTTGTACTTGAAGTTCTTACTCTTAGAGATCGATAAATATGTAGAAGGATTGGTAGGCTGGAGTTCTTCAGAGCCGTCCAGGGAAGCTACCGTACGGATCAGTGGACCATGGTAACCCTGCATGAAGATCGGCATCTTCTCTGCTGTACGTTTAATAGTACAATCTGATTTCAAACCGGTACAACGCGCTTCGACTTTATCTACCTCGATAAGTTCCACATAGTCCATGGTTTGTACAGCTCCTGAAAAGCCTAAAAGACGGTTCTTACCGTCTTCGCGTTTCATCAACCACTTGGCATTCTTAAGAATAAATGAATAGATAACCCTGTCGGTTAAAAGCGCGTCTTGACGCAGACCTTTTACCTGGGTTCTGATTCTTGATATTACGTCTCCAATGGAAGATTTGGCCATGGTGTTTCTAGGTTAAACTCGTCATAGTATTGCAGAAGATCGCGGGTCTCTTCTTCTTTGAACATGCGAAACTTCTGTTTTCGAAAGATCTTGCTGACCCGGATCATATTATCCACCTGTACGTACTTCTTCCACTCTATAGGGTACACTTTAGCAAGTGTTCTTTTGAAATCCCTTAGACCGGTAAAACCCCACATCTCGTGGTGTTTGAACGCGTACTTGGTTTCGAAGTTTGTGTAGAAAATCTTTGCGACGTAGTTGTCACTTTCCCAGTTCTGATGTTGTAGCTTAACGCCAAACTCAGCGCTCTTTCGGAAGTCTACCAGGGATTTCTTTCTAGGACATGTTCCTATAAAGATGTACCCCAGCTGTTCGGGTAAAGCGACACCGTCTCTGTTCTCGATGACCTTTTCCCATATCTTACCGTTAAAAGTGGAAATGACCGACTTGAATTGTTCCAGCGTCAAACCTGAGTACTTAGGGTTCTCTTTCAAGAACTGTTCGTAAAACTCACGATTAGTCAGGTTGAGCTTCTTAGGTCGGAACCGTGGAGCGGTAACATCTGGTTTTCTATAGGTCCGGATCACAAATAGTCTACATTATAATTTACGAAAAATCCCCCAGGTTTCCTAGGTAAACTTGACAAGTTTAGATGACGTGGGTTAACTCACAAACCTTACCACAATTGTAGTCATGGAGCTCCAGAACACCGGCACGCTTTGACCCTACATACTTGTTGTGGTAGTGCCAGTAGTCTGACTTACAAAGACTCGGTAAATGTTTCAAGGTGAAACCATTCACTTCGTCTTCTGTAACATACTCTGTACTTTTCTTCTTGTGCCAGTGGCCGGTATAACAGGTACGGTAAGTTGTAGATCCCCATTCTTTTGGATACTCGGTGGCATATACCAGCGGAGTGTTCTTAGACGGAGCGTCACCGTGTTCAAACGCAAAGAAGTTTTCACCGTAAGTGATCACTTTTCGTTCAGCGTAGTCAACATAGAACTTTACTCTTGGATCTTTGAAACACTTACTGAGTGCATGTGCGAGATGGTATGAACTCAAACGGTCGTGGTTACCGGGGATGTAAACCACGTCCAGGTGATTACAGAACTGAGCTGCAAAGTTGATAGCCCAGTACATAGCGTCAAACGCGTGGTTGTATGCGTCCTGCGCTCTCTGGTCGTTGTCTACCGGTGTACCCTTTGTTGTGGCACCAAAGAAGGTATCCATGTTTAACAGGTCACCACCGAAGACAAAAACGAGCTTATCCAATTTGTGAGAATGGTAAGCTCGCATAACTAACGATGACACCGTCTCACGGAACTTCAGGTCAATACCGTCGTTTCCTTCTTTACCGAAGTGGAGATCCTGTACAGACAGAACCCCCACGGTCGGACGATCGTATGTCTCGTTTATGTGTACCTCTGCAAGGGGTAAATATTGTGGTGTAAAGTTTTTGATAGTCTCAGCCAGGTAGTCCTTAGACTCCTTGCGGATCTGGGTAACAAACGCAGACACCAACCAATGGTCACCTTGTTGTTTGTTCCAATAGTGAGAAAGCTTCCACTTGGTAGTGTCGATCTTCAGCGTCTCAATGATCTCTTCCGGACTCTTGCACTCTTTAAATGCGATGCCTTTGATCTTTGCTGTACCTTCTTCCAGGTTACCTTCAAACTCTATAACCTTTTCGCGTTGCTCGTTTACAGCTGCAGTAAGTCTGTCTTCCAGATCCGATGAAACGGAGTACTGTTCTTCTGCTAAACCAAGAACGCGTTGAGCGATGATGTTCGATATTGTATCATCTACTTCATCCTGGATACTGTTCTTGACTTCTGAAATCTGCTGTTTGATGGCGCGGTATTTATCGAGAGAAATACCGAGGCGGTTGGCACAGGTCTCGTCGTTTTGTTTCCAACGAAAAGAGCCGTACACTTGCTTGATTAGACTCATAGGGTGTGTTGAGGTTAGCGTACGGTGTATAAAATTAGAGAACTATGTGTAGATCTTGTCAATAACTTATACACTATAGTTAATATGAAAAGAAAGCCCCCGATATAGACATACCAGGGGTCTTGTTATGTCAGAGGAAACCAACAAAACCGCTGACTTTTATAGGTTAGGATCCAGGTGGAATATCCAGGTATCCTGTAGCAGAACATACTGTTCCACCTGTTGGTATCAGAATACCGGCTGAACAGTTATCTACAGTTCCGATAGACTGACCGGAAAGAACTGTTCCGTAGATCGTAGCGCTTTGTGTTGAGCTACAACTACCACCAGGAATATAATATTGTACTTCGATTGAGAACGGAGTATCTTGAGGTACCGGGCCGGTAAGGTTGATTGTACCACCTAAGTGATCATCTACGCTACCTCCAATACAAGGAGAAAAACTACCAAACGCACTTGTTACGTTAGGCCAGCTAGGGACCGGGAGTCTCCCCGCCCCCTGGTGTTTCAAGTTGACAGTTACCTACTGAAATAGTAATGTTTCCGGATCCGTTAGAACAACTAATAGCATTAGCTCTAATCTTGTATTGACCCGCTGTAGCTATTAAGTAGCTAGCTGGGGTTACGGTTCCTTGACCAAGACCAGTTTGAGTATAGGTAAATGACTGAATAATGTTGTCGTTATTATCGAGTAACTCGGCAGTAGCTACTCGTGTACCACTTCCGGTGTAAAAGAAACCGTTAACGGTAACTGTAGCGGTATAACCTGCTACTAAAGTAAATGTTTGGGTCTGAGGTGATCCACACAGACCTGTAGCAGACAAACCTGTTTCACTTCCGTTCAAACATCCATCACCACCTGGATCAGTGAGCGCTCCAAAGTAAGTAGGAGTTGACGCGCTACCACCTTCACATACAGATTGAATAGTACCTGTATAGTTGACATTGTCCAGAACACCGGTAATCACTACAGGACTTGTAGTGGGGTTAGGTGTCACGGTAGTAACGTTTTGAGGATTGTTCTGGGGCCAGTATCTGATCAGGTATCCGTTAATCGGAGCAGGTGAAACTGGAGTCCATGTTATTGTTAATGTAGCCATGGGTTATATTATGTAGTAACTTGGGTTAGTGTTCCTCCAGATGTTCTTATAGAACCGTAATCTGTACTTGCTGTAAAGTAAGTTGTCTGACCAGCAGCCAGGTTAGTTGACATCTCAACACCGTCACAAGTAAAGTATGAGTAGGTAATTGACTGACCACTAGAATTTACTAACTGGTAGTCTCTACATTGACGACTACCTGCTGGAATAATCGTTGTAGTTTCAAACCCGAATCTACCGTCACCACAGTTGGCCTGGATAGATACTTCCACGTCTGTACAAGCTTGTACATTAGGTATTGCAACACTAGTCGCAACAGGGTTAGCCAAAACGTGTGTGGTCCAGTTTGATGCACCAACAGGTCTGTATCTGATGGTATAACCTTCAGATGGAGGAATCGTCGGAGCGTTCCACTGGATGTTTAATATTTTAAGAGTAGTACACATTGGTTTTTATTGGTTTACTCTGATTCTAAAACCGGACATGGACCGTCACTAGCAAACGTACCGGTACCAGAGATTTTTACCACACTGTTTGTTACAGCACAGATTTCTACAGGACTCTGGTCCTTACTTACGCTTACGGACTGGATAGCTCCGGCCGCGTCAACGTATTCAACTACAGTAGTAGTTTGAGAAGGTGTTACAGTAATCACGTACTTCAGTGTCTGGAATCCATCACCTAAGTCAGCTAAGTCAGCAACAGCTTTGTTCAACTTAGCCAAAACAGCTTTTAGTCTCATCCCGTTAGTCACACCGATCGCTGTAAGGTTGGGGCCGTTGTACACGACACAAGCAGCGTCAAACAACTCTTCACAAGGTTCTGTATCAGGACAAGCCGGAAGAATAGTTATATTCTCCGGAGGACAGTTGTTACAAGGGTTACAAGGTGTTGATGAGGGAGGACAAGACATGTCTAGTTATTTTAAGTCAGGGTTGCAGAAACAATAGTTACAGTAGAGCACGGTACGCTAACAGTTTCAGTTCTTGTCTTAGAGCAAGACTGACCATCTTTAATCAGACACGCATCTACAGTCACTGTGTAAGGACGAGATGTGTTCAGGTTACCAGATGTGATGTTGAATGCAATACCGTCGATATCAGCAACAGCCGTTACCAGGTCAACGTATCCGATAAACTTGTTACCAAGATCATCTGCGATAGTAACCTTGCTACCCTGGCCGGTACAGTTAGTAAAACCAGCAGGGAAGCTAGTGCGACCGTTAAAGAACAATGTGATTACAGTACGGTCATTGTTAGGTGATACTGCAAAGTTGAGAGCAAAGGCGCTACAGTCTACAGTACCAACACTGGTAGCCACGGCACCAAGACCGGTTCTCATATCGCATACAGTCAACCAAAGGTTGTTGAAAGAATCGGCCAGGGTACTAATAGATTGTTTCCAACCTGGTAAACCGTTCAATGTACCTGCTTGACTATAAGCTCTTTGTAAACCAAGACCAGCGCACTGTTGAGCAGCGGCCGCGGTCAGGCTTTGTACAGTACCAAGAACATCTCTTAACTGACAGAACTGGGCTTCCAGTTCATCCAGTAAAACGTTCATGGCTGTAGGGGTAGCAGGTAATACGCAGTTAGGGGTTACTTGAGGTAAGGTAATGGCCGGAGCGTTCTCCAGACTGGTCACACGCGTACCTAAAGTTGCAATCTGAGAGGTATGGGTATCTACAGTAGACTTAAGAGAGCAATGCTGATTAGCCAGTCTCAGGGTATAGTTACTGTGTTGAAGTTGAGTAACTGTTTGACCAGTACCAGGATCTGTGTACTGAAGACAGGTAGGAAGGGTTAGAGTAGGTTCTTCATAATCGGAACCACCTGTACCACCGTCTCCGTCTACTTGCTCAGCTAAACAACCAAGTTTTTCAATAATAAAACCCAACACTGCTGACAGGGTGTTTGTAGTAGGTGCGGGACCAACTGAGGTACAAAAAGAGACTAGAGCAGAAAGATCCAGCTCTGTTAGGTCCAAGGAAGACTTGATTGCACACAAGTCAGTAGCCACCTTGTACACTACATCGGATACAGTGTCACCGTTGCAGAGGTTGATACATGGAAGGTCAGGACCTTGCCATAAGACACAATTTGAGGATACAGGAACACACCCTGTATCAGCAGTATTGGATTTAGTAGCTAGCATAGGATATTGGATCGTTAGGATTAGACAGTAGTACCATCTACTTCAGCCAGGAACAATTCTTCAGACTTGCTGAAAGATTCGTCAGCTTCGTCGCAGGTGTAACTCCTACTAATAGTCTCTAGCGCCTGACCACCCTCAGCTTTGGCTTGAGCAGAAGCGTAAACGCTAAAGCTTGCATATAAGCTTACTTGACCAGCCGGAATAACCGGTGCACCAGGTACCGGTGGCACCATGGCAGGTTTGGACTTAGTAGCGGAAATAACCTCAGCCACAGCTTCTGGAAAATCGTGTTTGTAACGCTCAGAAGTAAAGGAAAACTGAATCATTCTATCAGGGTTTAGATTAGGAGTACTCTACAATATAATATAAGGTTTTTTGGAGAACTTACCAAAAGAAAAACCACCCCGATTGAGAGGTGGTTTTGTTTATTCAGGCTTCCCAGTATACAGTCTTAAGCCTCAACCAGCTTGAAAAAGGTCACATAGTTGTCGGCAGTTTCCACCTTTTCCAGCTCAGAAAGCTTAACGGGTTTGTATTCAAACTCTTTTTCTGTCTGTAACAAGTCTTGAAACTCCTTCTCAAAGAGTTGATAATCAGGATTTATTACCTGAATATTGAACCAGTTACCTTCCTTATCAAGATCCTTTTCAGGGTTACCGTCAGCGTCGAGCTTGTCGATATACACAGGAATGGAGATACCACCCTTGTCATCGGCCTTACCGTACTTCTTAATCAGGTCATTCTTAATTTCTTCGACTGAGGTTTTCTCGGCAGCTACTTTTTTGGCTGTTTCTGTCAACCAGTACTTAGTAACAAGAGGAAGTTTTTCCTGGAGTAAACCGGCAGTAATTACTTCACCGGTAGCTTGATTACGTAGACCGTTGAGTTCCGCATCCAGGTTATAGAACTCGAACAGTTTCAAAGTGATTTTTTCCATGGGTTTAAGATATATCTACACCAAATGTACAATTTGTAGACCACGTTCTACACGACTGACATATTAACAGATGTGGATTAGATGATACAACTAAATGGTCCAGTTATAGACCCGCTACCTGCAATAACTGTAGCGCTAGTACCTTCTTTAGCGGTTACCGTGTCACCATTATTGAAACTACCTGTTGTTAAGGTTTCAGTAGCACAATCTGTATATTCTACAGTTATACTACCTCCACCAACTACGCTTACAGTGTAACAGTCACAGTTGCTGCTACCTCCACCACCGGTACATACTGGATCAGAACATCCACCAGCTATCTCGTCGTAGATGTCAAGGTTATAATCATAGCTTATGGTTGATGTACCGAGCGCGGTGTTGATTGTATAGCAGGTACCAAGTATGTTAAACACCGTACCTGTAGCGTAGTTTGTTATAGAACGCCCTGTTATACTACCTGGTCCAGAACACTGCTGCATACTAAAGTAGAAATAGGTTGGTCCTGGTAAAGCCGGTGTAGCTATGTTCTGACTACTTACACATGGACCGTCTGTAGCTGCAACAGTGATAGTAACACCATCGTTACACTGTACAAGTAAACCAGACAGTAACTGAGTTCTAGTTGCGGTTGTTGGAGAAATAGTACCAGAGTTTACGCTCAAACTGAACGTATTGAACTCTGTACCCAACTCGGAATATGTGAGGATATAGAAAGGCATATTACACGTATTGGAAAGTGGTTTCTTGTCTAATGAATGTAGATCCGGACGCTCCGGTTGGACTGAAGCTTGTTATGGACAATCCCACGTATCGGTAGGTTTTCTGACCAAATATGGTAGATCCTGAGTTACGTATGTAGTTTGTAGCAGACCTTGTTGCTCCAGCCGGGATGACCAGAGATGACGACTCTGTATAGGTGGTACCACCGCTATAACGGAACATAATGTTGAAGTTCACTGTCACATTCACCGGAGGGGAGTAACCATTGACTGTCTGTACAAACACGTTGATCTGTTTACCCCTGTCTACAGAAATACCTTTACCACTTGGTACACCAAATGTAAAATATTGTTCTGTTGGTGTGGGAGGTAAAGCGCTGGCTGCAGTCACTACAAAAGACAAGTGGTCACCGTTATTCAGTGTAAATGATACAGGTATGTTCACGGTAACAGATAAAGGTGTGGCACTCACTCCGTTTGTCAGCACTTGAGAACTGCTCCATATCACTACGTTGTTCTTTCTCAGTTCATAATAGTAAGTGTTGGAAGCCGTAAATGGTCTGATGACATATTTAAAGTTCAATAAAGAAATGGACATTGAGCTTACGGCTCCACCGTACAGGTAGCTTACAGAGTTTGCTGTAGTGTCTGCTACTACACCGGTGGCGTTATACACCGGCTGACCTCCACTTGTAGTGAGAGGATCCAGTCTGTATCCGTAGTAGTTTGATGATGCGTCATACATCTCAAAGTCAAAGAAACCTGGCTCACTGTATTTGTCCATACCACTATTGTACTCAACACCGTATGTCACCACAAAGTTAAGAGCGGTTTCCGGATCTGGTGGAGGATCTTCCACTCTGACAATAGAAAGCGTACCCACTGTACAAGATGGGGCTACCGGAGCCACAAGGTCTTTCTTCTGCACCCACTGAGGATCAGTCTTTGCAACAAGCGTTGGTGTAGTAGGAACGATTACATAAAGCTGTTCAGCATCCTCCCTGCTCATCCATTGTTCAGACGTAGGTTGAAAAGCACCGCTGGGGACTCCACCACGTTGGGCTAGTCCGGATTCAGCAGCGTCTTTAAAGCTCACCCAGTAATCATTACCTAATGTACTCCAAGGCATTAGTGACCTCCTAACATTTTAATAGTTTCTTCTAAAGTAGTTACTCTAGCTTGTAACACCTTAACCTCATCTTCAAGCAAATCTGTATATGAGTAGAGGTAGTCTATTCTAGCAGCGTTTACCATATGATATGACACAGCCAGACCTTTGGTTGTTTTGTAGACAGCCTCTGGTAAGATTGGTTCTACCTCTTGAGCGATATAACCGTATTCACGTTCTTGAGTACTGATTCTGACATAGGACTTACCGGTCAGGTCTCCAATACCCAGCGGAAGCTTAACTGTTACATAGCTCTTGTCGTTGATGTCAGAGTTAAAACCACCCAGCGTAGCGGTAAGTGTACCATCAACCAGTGTATTTCCTACAACGTGTAGTCTGTAATTGGTATCAGGGTTTGTAGTGTTGATACCAAATGTGAAGCTGTTACCGGTGTTGATGTAGCTGTTACCGGCTCCGTTTAAAAAGATTTTAGCTGTACCACCACTGTCGCTCACCAATACATAACCATGACCACCACTGGTTTGACCCATGGCCCCAAGTACAGTACTACCGTTTGAAGCTGTTGCCAGGAAACAGTAGCTGTCACCGGACCCTTGCGCTGCAGCACGGATAAACGTGTTGGTAGTGTTACCTCTGCTTGTTACAGATTGTAAAGTATCTGTTTCTGTATAGCTCGTTAAATAACCGGCAGCCGCGTGATTACCCCATGAGTATGCCGCGTTCCAGTTGGAAATATTTGTAGTAGTGATAGCCTTTACATGAGACGGTACAGTAGGATCTGACTCTGTAAATGATGTCAGGTAACTGTTTGAATCCAATGATCCGTCAGCCTTTACAAACTGTGCAGATGATCCTGTGATGTATGAAGCTGTGGTACCGCTCATACGTACAAAACCGGTACCGTTTAAAGATGTACCAGATGATGAAGAAATGACACCTCCACTGATAGTAATTCCAGATCCAGCTGTGATGACAGAACCGTTAGCAGCCAGTATCTGAGTAGCTGTACCACCGGAACGAATAAAGGCATTTGCTGTAAGACCAGAGTTTGTTAATGTAGCTATTTGAGTACCACCGTCTAAAAATGAATAACCAAAACCAAAAGCAGAACGTAATATCAAACTACCATTACCAGTGTCTCTAGAAAAACCAACCATCTGACTTAATGTACCGTTACCAATCAGTACATTCTGTCCAGGTTGATCTATAAAGATGTTCAGCTGACTACCGACGTTAACAGGAGCTGCAATCTGTACACCCATAATACCATCAGAACTCATAATAATTAATGAGTTACGAATGCTTACAGCCGATGTTGTTATTGCACCTCTAGCTGTAACAGTAGCTAATGTATCTGCTTCAGATGTCAGAAACGCCGGTGCACCTGTTATCTTAGTCCATGCTACGTCAGTAATCTGAGTGTTACCTACACTAGATAATATAGCCAGGCCACCTAGTCCAAGGTTTGTTCTACCATTGGCTTGTTGAGTACTGTCTAACCCCTGGTTGTTGACATCAATACGAAGTCTGTTACCCAGGGCCGTAGCCATGGTTGTAGCAAAGTTCGGATCATTACCTAAAGCAACAGCTAGTTCGTTCAGTGTATCCAGGGTAGCTGGAGCCGAGTTAACCAGGTTACTAATCTGGGTGTTTACGTAAGACTGGGTAGCATAGCTTGGTTTATCAGCCAACCATACAGGATCTGTTTCAGTAAACGAAGTAAGAAAAGCGGGTGCACCGGTAATCTTACCCCAGGCTAAGCTTGTGATCCAAGCCGGGTTTGAATATGTACTGTCTGTACGTACATCACCCACTGTCCATGAACGGTCTGCAGAAAGATCTACAGTAGTACCGTTGATAGTCAGGCTTCTGGAAGACGGAACACCACCCAGACCAGACAAGGTGTATTCTGGAATGTTCAGCGAAGATCCACTCAATGTTGCTGGACCTGAGCTACCAGTTGTTGTAAGTGTAATAGCAGCTTGTACACTATCCGAAATCTTTACCCAGTAAGAAAGCTGTACAGGAAACGTATCGTTTACTAAGTAGTAGATACCGTTGTTAGCAACCACTGGATCGTCTGTTACAGCGACAACCATTCCTTTATAAGCAAAGGGAAGACCTGTTAGCTCCGACTTTAACGGTGTAGCTAAACGAGCATCCAGAGGTGCTTTGATAGCCACCTCAAAGTTAGATGAAAAGGCAAATGTACCTAAGACTCTTGGCATGTTATGTAAAGTTTAACTGGATTCTAGAAACACCTCTCTCATTACCGTTATACTGATACTGAGTGTATGAAATACCTCCGATCATGACACCAGGTGTAACTATAAAGTCGTTCACCTTGTTTTCAGGGTCAAACGAACCGGATACTGTGTTAAAGTATCTTATTGATGACAATGTGCGTCCCCAAACTGTTGGTACCCAGAACTTTTGTCTTACACCCGCTTGTCCAAGCTCACTGGCTAGAATGATTTCAGGTGAAGAAGGATTTAGCATTGAGTAAAGTACGCTCTGTTGAGTTTGTGTATTGACATCTACAGAAGTAGCAAATAAAGGATAAACCCCTTCTATGGTACGGGACGTCGATGTTAAAGATCCAGCAGGTAAAGGTGAACCAATAGGATTACCAAAGTTGTTTAATGGCTGAGGACCTTGTGCATAGTTCATTGAAGAGTTCCAGGTCATATATCCCTGTACTGCTGTAACTGTAACTGGATAGTTGGATCCAGCTTGGCTAGCTGTACCGGTAATACCAAACCCAGAAAACTGATAGCTTGTAGCTACGCCCGCGCGGGTATTCTGTACAGAGTTACCTGTCCACGGTTGTAAAATAGCACCAGCGCTGTATGAACCAACCAGTGTCTGGTTGATAGATGTTCCAATAATAAACAAACCACTCTGACCAGTTTGAGACAAACTCATAAAGTAGCTTGGGTTCACGTACGTAGGAGCAATCGGTGGGAATAGTAACATGTCAAACATCTCAGAAAAGGTCTTACCCTCTAATGTGTCTACAACTGTTCCAGCACCAATACCACCTACAGCAAAAGGTACTGTGGATCCAGAAGGTAGTGCACTATCGTATAAAGTACTCTCCTGGATGATGTTATCTACGTAGATCTTTACCGCTCTTTGGGTTGGGTAAAGCGTAGTTGATATACCCAGGTTTTCATCATCAGACTTGTTAGCCTCGTCTTCCGGTACATAGCTTAGGTTTTCTAGGAGCTTGTATTGACCACCATGGTAGAAGTAACCAAATCCTGTAGACTGGTCTATATACAGACTTTGTACGTCACCGGTTCCAGGAAAGTCATTGAGTGTAGGAAACTGTAAGATCTTACCCAGTGCAGCAATCTGTTGATTGATGGTAGTTTCAAGATCGTTCAGATCGTTAGTCACCTGGGTGTACGTGTTACTAATTGTTGTGTTGAACTGGTTAGTCACGTTAGTAATCTGCGTAGCTGTACTGTTGTTCATGTACGCAACCCAGTACTTAACAAAAGCTGTACTGGCCATCTTGTTAGTAGAGTCACAGTAGTCTTCTGTTACACCGGTAATAGAACTGTACACGCGCAGCTCGTTCGGTAACACCAGGTTGTTACGAGCGTCGAGTCTTAAGAACTCTCTGATATTTACTAATTTACCACCACTCATTATAGTTCGTTTTTGACGTTTATATAAACCGGAATAAACTCCTGATCAGTAATCTGAGTAAAACCAAATTGTGTAATACGCTGAAGTGTCTGATCATACATAGCTTCACCGTAAGTACGCATAATACGATAGTGAGTTGGAGATGAAAATACCTCTAACACCTCTTTAGACTGATCTTCAAGTCTGATGTAAACAGTTCCTTTATTATAGTATAACATAAATTATTGATTAACAAGAACAAATAAAGCTGTAGACAGGATAATATCCACAAGTTCCGTCATGATACCAGTCTGTAGTTTCAATACAAAAGTTAGTTGGGTTGTAACTACAGTCTGTAAAAGCGTAAACTCCAAAAGCCGGGCAACAACAACCACCACCACAAGGTCCATGACATCCTTGGTCAACTGTGTAAAATCCACAAGCTCCATCGTGGTACTGATAGATCAGGTTACAACCACTACAATAGCTTGAGTGAAATGTACCGTAGGGAGTACAGCACGATGCTGAGTGGTTATAACTATACCACTCACTCATTGCGTGCGGTTGTGAGTTGTTAGGATAAGGTGATCCACAAGTATTGATACCAACATACTGACCCGTTGCAGCGTTATTAATAGATATAGCTGCAGTAGATCCTCTACCCAACTCAGTGTTTATCTGAGACATTGATATAGTTCCACTTGATGGTAACGGCATACCTTAGTTTTTTAATGATTCTACCAGTTGCTTTAAGTCTTCAATCTGAGTCTGTTGTTCTTTAATAGCCTCAATCAGTACACCTACGATGTTACCGTAAGACACGTTTAAAATACCGCTGTTATCCTGGTTCACTACTTCCGGTAATACGCGTTGTATTTCCTGAGCGATAACACCTACTTTTCTACGTTTATCGTCAGAGTCAGTACGGTTGTAGTATACACCACGTAACTTTACCACTTTGTCTAAAGCACTGTCTACTGTAACAACGTTCTCTTTCAAACGTGCATCTGAATAAGCTGTAACATCACCGGACATGGTTAAGTTACCAGACATGTCCATCTGAAATCTGTTAGCTGCTGCAGACCAACCACCAATACGAAATACGTTATCAGAGTCAAGACCCATGTTTATAGCGTATGCACCACCACGGTGAAATCCCATGATAGCACCGCTACCGTTACTAGAATATGCTTGAAGAGGAGCGTTAGATGAGTCTGTGTTTCTGTTTGACAAGTAGTAAATAACGTTACTCACAGTGTCTCCACTTCTGTTGATCGCCCACCAGCTAAAGTTGTAAGAACTCAACACCTCAAATACAGTACCGTAACTAGATGAATCAAAAGGTTGGTTCGAAATACCCATACGAGGTTCAGTATTCCTCATAAAATGTAAAGCACACATTCTAGGTACATCTCCACCAGAATAACCGTTAATCCACAATGTATCTGACCATACTGACCAGTGACCAGTCATAGCCACGTTCAAACCGGTACTACTGTTAAAGTATACTTGAGGATTACTCTGAACACCACCTATATAGTTTGTTGGAAACAGTCTTGATGAACCTGTTACACTAATACTCCAGGTACCGTCAGCCACCCCGCGTATCTGATTTTTTACGTGGTGAAGAGTAGACTTTCTAGACCAACCGTCACCGTTAGACGTAATAAAACTATTAATAGTTGGGTTCTCAGATTCTGACGTGTTGAAGTTAATGTGGTTGGCGTAGATATATCCGTTACCGTCACGTTGTACAATATGGTTACCATTTACTCCTGTTGAAGCAGTAATTGTAGCTGAGTTAGCCTGACCAGAAATACTTCCAGCGGAGTTAGCGTAGTTTACAGAAAAGTTTGATGGGTTCCATACATACATGTCAACACCATTGTTACTTCCCCACAACCACGTAGGTTGACCACTTTGACCTGACCAGTAAAAATCCATACCGGTACCATCAGCCCTACGAGGATAAGCTCTACCACCATTGGTGATATAACCAACATCGTTTGAAAACGAAGATAAAGCGGTTGGTCTTCCAGATACGTTTGTCCAGGCTACACTTGAAGCAGAACCAGCATTACCTGTAACGTTAATGCTCCAGGTACCGCTTGCGTTGCCACCTGTAAGAGTCGGTGAGTAGGAGTTATAGTTACCGGCATCAAGAATTACGTTACCTAACGCTG
>Ga0209990_10001593_pt1 | contig 19044 bp, 25 predicted proteins | sample NOAtaG_6_FD_187304 | JGI IMG/M metagenome (GOLD analysis project Ga0209990, IMG submission 187304) | Freshwater lake microbial communities from Lake Erie, under a cyanobacterial bloom - NOAA_Erie_Diel5S_2200h metaG (SPAdes) (version 2) | ecosystem: Environmental > Aquatic > Freshwater > Lake ...
AGTTCTGCAAATATTATTGAGACTTTTACAATGAATGTGAAAGATCAAGTTACTAATACTGGTGAATTTGAAATCTCTTTAACCGCAACTCAAACTTCTGGGATTCCTGTAAACAAATCCAAAACTGCTGAACGTGAGATTACTTCTTACGCATACGACATTGAGAGAGAGTTCTCCGATGGACGTGTGGAGCGTGTTTTGGAGGGGCTTGCAAATGTATCTCCAGAGGTCACTAGATGAATGAGTTCTCAGTTAATGTAGTCCAAAACGACGATCCAGTAATAATTCAGGTCATAGAAAATAATTTTACAGTAGAGCCACAAGTTCAGAGTGAGCCAATTGTCATTACTGTTTATGAAGGTATTAAGGGCGAGAAGGGCGAGAAGGGCGACACTGGAGATTCAATCGAGTCACTGACTGACGTTAATGACGTAGAGTTAGAAGATCTCTCTGATGGTGAAATCCTAGTTTATGATTCAAGTACGCAAAAATGGCGTAATAAATTCGGTCTACGAACCGAGAAAATAATTCTCACGCAGCAAAATGTCGATGACATGGAAATTAGTCTACTGAAAATGCCGCATTACTCTGAGTCAGTAACTCTGATTCCTGTAGGTGGTATTCCGCAAGTAAATGGAATTGATTTTGATGTGATCGACAACATTATATCGTGGGAAAATCTAGGTCTTCAAGGTGTTCTTGAAGCTGGAGATATGGTTGTTGTTCACTATTAGGAGAAAAAAATGGCAAATAAACTGTTAAAGAAGTTTTTAGGTGATGATCAGGTAGATTCAACGAAGATTTTACTTGATAATAACACTGCAATCAGAAGTAAAGATTCAACTGATACAGAATCTCAAATGCTTAAAATTGATGCAACTGATAAGCTTATCGGTTACAAAAATGGCGGCAATGAAGAACTTGCATACAAGTCAGATATGACTGCTTTTCAAGATCACATTGATGAAACTTCTGGAGCACACGCTGCTTCTGCAATTTCAAATGCTCCTACAGGAAATCTAAGTGCCACTACTGTTCAAGGTGCATTAGATGAATTGCAAGGTGACATTGATGCAATTGATCTTACTGATCTAATTGATGATTCTGCAATGAGTTTAACTACTGTTTACTCAAGTCAAAAATCGGATCAAGAATTTGTAAACGCTGCTGGTGATTCAATGACTGGCACTTTAGCGATGGGGTCAAATAGAATTACTGGTCTTGCTGATCCTGTAAATGCTCAAGATGCGGCAACAAAAAATTATGTTGATACTAACTTTATTCCAACTTCTGAAAAAGGTGCGGCACTAGGTGTTGCAGAATTAGATGGCTCTGGAAAAGTTCCTGTCAGTCAGTTGCCTTCAGCAATAATGACATATGAAGGTGTGTGGGATGCTTCTACAAATACTCCATCACTTGCTGACGGTACTGGTGACGCTGGTATGGTTTATCGTGTATCAGTTGCTGGTTCTCAAGATCTTGGTTCTGGTGGAATTTCTTTTGAAGTTGGTGATTATGTAATCTACAACGGAACAATTTGGGAAAAATCTGACACTACCGATGCAGTAGCATCAGTGAATGGTTTTACTGGAGTAGTTTCTCTTGATTCTGATGATATTTCAGAAGGATCAGTAAACCTTTACTACACTGAAGCTCGCTTTGATTCATCTTTTTCTGGAAAAGACACTGATGATTTAAGTGAAGGTGTAGCAAATCTTTACTTCACTGAAGCGAGAGCAAAAGCTGCTGCTGTAAGTGATGTTGCTTATGCAGGTTCTTGGAATGGAGTAACTGATGTTGCTGCTTCTAAGAATGCCGTTTACGATCAAATTGAACTTGAACGTGCTAGAATCCTTGCACTCGAAAACGTATCACCAGAAATCTTTAAAAAGGTTCTTATTTCTGGCGATATTACAAACGAGTACATTGATCTAGCTCACTTAGCGATTGAAACAAACGATTTTCATGTGTTTGTTGATCGTCTAGCTCTTCATCAAGGTGCTGCTGAAGATTACACTCTAAGCGTTGAAGGTGGAGTAACTCGTATTACTTTCTTGAATGAAATGGTTGGAGTAGGCAATCAAAAACTTGCAGTAGGTGATAATATCTACGTTCGTTACAAGCGCAGTCTATAATTAATTATTGGGTGAGGGGGAGTTTCTCTCTCACCCTTTTTTCAAGGTAAATATGCCAAAATTGATTGAACCAAAATATATTAGTCCTGATATGACTGACGATACTGAGCTTGATGCAGAATCTACTGCTCGCTCATCTGCTGATACTACTTTACAAAATCAAATTAACTTAAAACAAGATTTACCTAAAACTTATTTGATCACTGCAATTCAATCTACGAGTTCAGTGACTCATTCAGATATTACTGAATTTGTTTCTGAATCTTTACCTGTTGGAACTTATAAAGTCAGAGCAATGGGAAAAGTTTTATCTTCTTCAACTACAAATGGTTTTGGATTAAGAGTGCAAAATGGTACTGCAATAATTTCAAATTACGTTATTGATTGCGAACTTGAGCAAGGTGCTAGTGGTACGACACAAGATTTTATTTACAAGCAAGTTGCAGCAAACGTAAACATAACTTCAGCAAGCGTTCCATCAACAACCGTACCTACTGTTTTTGAAGTTGATGGTTTTATCACTATTTCATCTGCTGGAACTGTAAAGATGCAATTTAGAAGTGAATTAAATACTCAATCTGTTGCAATTCAAGTTGGATCAGTTTTCACATTGGAGAAAGTAGCATGATTATTGAAGGCCAATACGTTACAAATGAAGTTGAACTCGAAATTGCAATTTCTAACCTTGGTGAATCCTCAAAAGTAATGCTTAGAAATATGTTTTACGGTACTCCACAGCCAGCTTCTACCCAAAAGGATCTCGACTATCAAAAGTATCTGAAAAGAGCTTCAGTAAAAGATCAAATTCTTGCAGAAATGGCTTCTGAAAATATGGAGCGAGTTAGAAATGGTGTTTGGACTGTTCCGCAATTGATTGCGCTTACTCAAGATGTTGAATTGAAGCTAGTTCTCGATGACATTGCAACACTTAGTTTTGAACTTGCTCAAAGCAAATTGAATGCGGCAACTAATCCAATGATCACTTCAGATATTAAAACTCAATGGATTACTAAACTGCAAAATAACCTTTTTAACTCATAAGGGGAATACATGAAGAAGATTACAAGCATGGTTTTTTTTGGAGTTTTCGGTTTACTGGTCATTTATGACATTTATGCGATTCACATTGGTGGAACTGAGTCTTCTATTTCCTCAGTGCTCATCAATTTCAGCTATAAAATGCCAATGTTTACATTTTTTTGTGGGTTTATTTGCGGTCACTTGTTTTGGAGAATGAGATCCAACAAGGACACGATGAAAATTGATTCTGAAAAGTAATAACTGAAGCGATAAACGTCGAATACAGTTTAGGAGAAATTCGTGGCTAGAGAAGATCAATCAAATTTTCGTTGGGCTAATATCGGTGGATTGATGAGTAAGCGCATGAAACGTCGTAGCACTCAGCAACTTGGTGTCATTTCTCGTGAGAACGAAAACAAGAATCAGAAGTATAGAAAAAAAGAACTTCATAAGTTTGATCAGTATTATGACAGTGCTCAATATGATCACTTGCCTTCATGGGATAAGTCAGTAGCCCAAAAGGGTGAATATGTTGCGGTAAGGAATCGTAAGCCAAGATTCAAGTTCCCATTCGCTAAGAATCTCTCTCAACGCTTAACGGCAAAGTTTTTGGGTCAGTCAGTATTCCCAAAATTCAAGATTGAAGAATCTCCTGATGATCAGGCATACATTGATGCGGTCATTCGTGAGTCAAAAATCAAATCTGCTATTCTTGAACCGATCAGAAGATGCCTAAACACTGGATCATACTTTCTTCGCTTCAAAATTGATCGTGGAGCGGTTTCTTTTGAAGGATGGGACTCAAAGTATTGCTATCCTGTTCTGCTTCCTAATGGCGAATTAGAGAGCATTGTCGTGCAATATGTTTTTGAAGATGAGAGCGAAAAGGATCTTCAAGGTAATTACAAAAAGAAGTGGTACAAACTTGAGCTTAATACTCAATCTGAGATCCTTTTTGACAATCCTGAGTATGTTGAGAATGAAGATCCAATTTTCACAGAAGTAGACCGCTTTGATCATGGTTTTGGATTCGTTCAAGGCCAATGGTTCAGGACTCATGAGGATTCAAAAAACCCTGATGGCTATGGGCTAGTTTCTGACATTACCGATTTTATTGATGAGATCTGCTATTCTCTTTCTCAAAGCTCTCAATCTGTATCTTACAATCAAGATCCTATCCTGACTTTTAATAACATGGCTGAAGATGAGCAAGAAGGCTTAATTCGCTCCGTAATGAAGGCTTGGAACTTAGGAAGAGAAGGTAAAGCCCAATTCCTAGAATCAAATTTAAGTGGCGTAGAGCGCGCTGGTGAGCTTCGTGACAAGGTAACGCAAAACATTGGTGAGATCACTCGTATTGTAATGCTAGACCCTGAAAAGATCGTCGGATCTGCTCAATCTGCTAAGGCAATGGAAGTGCTTCATGCGCCATTGAAAGATCTCATTGATGAGCTTCGTGCATCTATGGAAGGCCAAATCAAAAGTTTAATTCTCAAGATTGCATTAACGATTTTGCTTGCCGATAAAATGGGAATTGAAATTCCTATCACAATGCCACAAGGCTACACTCCAACTTCATTAAATATTATTGTTTCATGGCCTCCAATTTTCCAACAAACAATGGAAGATCTTCAAAAGAAAGTTCAAGTGGCTTCTGCTGCTGCTACTGCAAGCTTGATCTCTCGTGAAGCTGGTACTCGTTGGTTAGCCAAAGATTTTGATATTGAAGACATTGAAGCAGAGATTGCTAAAATCGCTGCACAGCCTGTTCTGAATCCATTCGGGGGTTTCTAGTGAAAAGTTTCATTCGCAAATTTGTATTATTAATTGCTGGAATAAACAATGAGGTGACTGCATGAGTATTGGTGCAAAAGCTGGTGTGATTTTTCGTCGTATCGGTGGACGTGTGATTCCAATTGTAAAGAATGTTGGAATCGGTGCTGCATCTGGGTATGTATCTGGAAGAATGGTCACTGACGTTGCTGCTGCTGAAGAAGGCGGCAATAAAGGTGCAAAGATTGGTGCTGCAATTGGTATTGTTGCAAGCATTCCTCCTCGTCCTGTAGCTCGTGCAGTAAAGCATTTTGCGACTCGCTATTGGATGGGTGTGAAAGCAAGTGCAAATGCTAAGAAAGCAGCAAAAACTGGTTTTAATGCAACTAGAAATTACAGTAAGGCTATCATTAAAAAATGAAAACTGTTCCAATGACCAAAAACTCAAGTGGGAAATATGTTTTCCGTAGAGTGAACGGAAGAATTATTCCTATTTTGGCAAAGGCTTCTGCTGCTGGTGCAATTTCTGCTGGAACTGGTTTAAAACTTTCTAAAGATAAACTTTCTAAAGAAAATAAGTCTCCAAATAAATTACTTCAGGCTGCTGCAATTGGTGCAAGTATTGGATCTGCATTTATCTCAGCATTTCCAATTAAGAAATTAGGTTTTTTTGGATCTCAAGCAGCAAGTCTTGGAGTTGATGCAATTGGAACTTCTTTAAATGCTGCTTCAGTATCTAAGATGAGTGGATCTAAAAAGAAGAAAGTAAAAGAATTTGCAAAAGCTGAAATAAGATCTGCTGCTATTGGATATGGAGCATGGGGAGCTATGCTTTTAAAGAATCAAAATGTAAGAGCAAATATTTTTAAAGTCACTCGTAAGGCAACTAGAATTGTAAGAGGTTCATTTTGAGTGAATATATTTTCAGACGCATTCGAGGTCGCATTGTTCCTATTGGAAGAAAGAAACAATCTGAAGCCAAAAAAGGTGCTGCAATAGTTGCTGCTGGTGTAGCTGTCTCTGCAAGCGGTGGAAAAGCTTTTAAAAAAGTAGAAGGAATGGTTTTCAGGTCTGAGCAAAGAGCAAAAAATGCTTTTATTTCATTTAGTTCTAAAGTGAAAAAAGGAAGTCAAATGACTTTTGATGATTTACTTAGAGATCAATCAGCAGAAAGAATCGCAAATAAATTCATCAAAAAACCTGCTTTATTATCTAAAACACTTCCACTTATTAGAAAATCTTCTATTTTTACTGGTGCTGCATTGATTGGTTATGGTGCAGGAAAAGTTGCAAAGTCATTATCAAATAAAAAGAACGAAAATAAAGCCCAAAACATTGGCGCGGTATCTGGAGCTGCTGCAACGATAGTATTTGCTTCTGCATTAGATCCTTCAATTGTATTAAATTCACCAAAATTTAAGACGTTTAAGGTGCTCAAAAGAATATTTAAATAATCATGACCCAATTCTTCTTTGAAGATGAATCTGTTCAAAACACTGCTCAAAATCATATTGATCAAATCTTAGCTCTGGAGCAACGAGAGTCAGAGAGAATCATAAAGCTCTATCGTAAGGTAAGACACGAACTAAGAGACAGGCTTGAATACGCTCCAAAAGGAACTTTTACAGAAGAAAAGCTTCGTGGAACACTCGCACAAGTTGAGCTTGCCATTGATGCAATGTCAAAGAATCTCACTAAAGGCATTTCTGATAGTTCTGACCTTGCTGCTGAAAAGGGAATTGATCATCTGATCACTGAGATCAATAAATACAATAAAATTTTCAAAGGATCATTCATTCCTATCAATCTTGACGCTGCGGTCGTGGCTTCTGATACTGATAACTTACTTTTCAATCGCTATAAGACTTCTATTGATGCTTATTCGGGTGCTATTCGCTCAAGGATTGCTCAGGGGCTTACTGAAGCAGTAGTTCAGCAACTTACACTAGATGAAGTAGTTGGATCAATAGGACGTACATTTCAGGGCGAGGAATGGAAGCTGCTACAAATATCACGCACCGAGCTTCACAATGTATATTCACAAGGTAAGCTTCGCGGAATGAGTGATCTATGGGGCGAGGGTAAAGGTGACATTCCTGATTTAAAGAAAACACTATTTCACCCAATGGATCTGCGTACCGGCTCAGACTCAAAACGATTGGCTCAAAATAATCCTATTGTTGATATTGATGAGCCATTCATCGAGGACTCTACAGGTAAGAAGCTCACTTATATGGCTCCACCAAACAGGCCAAATGATCGTGCTATTTTAATCCCTTACCGAGAAGAGTGGAAGAAATGAAATGCAATAGCATTCCATGTTTCAAAGAAGCTGCTGAAAATCAAAAATACTGTTCAAGAGAGTGCTCACCATACGGTCACTTACTTACTCAAAAAACTTTTAAGCGTGGAACTTCACGATCTCACCAAAAGGAATCTGCAAAGAATCGTCCTAAGAGATATGTGAAGAAAGAAAATAAAGACATTCCTCTTTGGCTCCGTAAATGGAGGGAAGAAAGAAAAATTCCAACAAAATAAATATCTGTCGATCACATTGTGAAAGGCGGTGTTTATGTCAGGTACACAAACACAAACAAACACTCAGGTAGATCCTGAATTAGAAGTAACTCCTCCGGCTGGTACGGATGATTCAAATAACAGTCAAAGTGAAGATCTTGGTGACTTCAGTGATCCAGTGAAAGCTGCTGCTGAAATTAAAAAGTTAAGAGCTGAGGCTGCAAAGCATCGGACTAGAGCAAAAAACCTCGATGGTGAAATGCTTACGATGAAATCAACGCTAGATAAATTGAAGCAAGCGTTTGGTGGAGAAGATCAAGAGATTGACCCTGCTGAACAACTTCAAGCTATTCAGCAACAAAACGAAAATTATCAGGTTGAGCTTGGTATTTTGCAGTTAGCTCGTGAGCATAGCATTTCCCCTGATCAAGATGACTATTTCAGATTCTTGTTGACCAAGAAATTTGAAGGTCTTGAAGAGGGTGGAGAACTTACTGATGAAGATCTTCAGGAAGTGATTCAAAAAGTACAAGGCGTTTCTGGCATGAAACAAAATCCTGCATCTACTGGTGTAAATGCTGGAAAAAAAGATCCTGCTGGTAATGGAAAGAGTTCAGTTTCGGCTGAGCAATTTGCAAAAATGACTTTAACTGAGAAATCTAAACTCTATGTTAGCGATGCTGCTCTTTACTCTCGACTACTAACTGAGGCGAATGAAAAACGTCTTATCTAAGGAGAATGTAAATGGGTATTACTACAAGTGCTGATGTGAATTTTAGTCCTAAAGTATGGTCTGACCATTCAATGGCTCATTTTGATCGCAAAATGGGCTTAGGACAACTTGCTTTGATTGATCGTACACTTCAATCAGAGCCGGGTGAATCTGTTAACTTTCCATTCTATAACAAGATTGGTGCAGTAGAAGAAGCGGTTGAAAACACTGCTCTATCTGTTGACAAGTTAACTGATGGATCATTCAACGTGACCATTAAAGAAATCGGTAAGGCTGTTGGTTGGACTGACAAGTCTAAGCGTGTATCGGCTCAAAAAGATCCAGAAGGCGAAGCACAACGCCAATTGGGTATTCTTTACGCTGAGAAAGTTGACCAAGATCTAGTTTCTTTGATCAATACTTCTGGAAACTATTCTACTGCATTAACTGCATTGGATTATGCTACTGGAAAATTAAACATCAATAAATTGCTAGAACACAACATTGTTGGTTTTGGTGATAAAGCTGAAGAGTCTGTTGCATTCGCAATGCACTCACTTCACTTTCTTGAATTGATGAATAACTCTGGAAACGGTTTCTTAACTAAGAATGACAATGATCCATTCAACGGCGTTCAAGGTTTCCAAGGTCGTATTTTGAATCGTGCGGTGTTTGTTTTGGATACTATGCCAGAACAAGCTGCTATTGATGGCAAGAAGGCATTCCCTATCTTCTCATTCAAAGCTAACCCATACGGTATCTATATGGCTGAAGAGCTTAAAATCGAAAGAGATCGCGATATTCTTACTCGTGAGAACTTGATTGCTTCCACTATGTGGTACGGCACTCTTGGTCTACACGCTAAGATCGCGGCTTCTGACAAACGTGTGATTCGTTCAGTTCTTCCAACTGGCGTATCTGCATAATAAGTTTTCCCCCTGCTCAGAAATGAGTGGGGGGATTATTTTTTGAGGTAATTAATATGGGTGGAACAATGGCGCGTCGAAGAGCTAACGATGCAAAAAAGAAAAAAGATGCTCAAAAAGTTATTGAAAAAGAAACTGAAATTTTCAAAGTTGAAGAGCCAAAACTTAAAAGTAAGAAGAAATAATCATGGCATTTACAAGCGCACAAAAAATTAAACTTGTTACTATACTTGGATGGCCTGCAAAAGTGCTAGACAATACAAGTACAAGTTACAATAGCACGATTTATGCTCGAATTAACGGCATTGATTCTGACATGGAAGAGCTTGTAACTGAGTTTATTGATCGCATCATTGAACTTGATGAAAAACTAGCAACTTCAATCAATAGAGCTGGTGTGAAGTCTATTGATGATATTGAGTTCTTTGGTGATGCTGGTGGTTCTAGTGAGTTTCCTACATTAAGAAAAGAGAGATCAAGAATCATTCGTGAGCTTGCTTCATTTCTTGATGTGGCTGTGGGATCTGGTGCTTCATCGTCTAATATGGTGAATATTTGCGTATGAGTGGCATTGTTGATGACCTTAGAAGCTCTGTAAATGACATTCTTGGCCTAAGAGATTCTTTGGGAGTCGGTCTTAAAAAGGTTTATCTCGTTACTCGCACTTGGTCAGGCTCAGAACTTGGTGAAGGCACCAAAACAGTTACTAAAAAGCAACTTCTTCCTTCTCCTCGTGTCGTTGAGTTCATGGATGAGTTTAAGATTAAAGATGGCGGTGCAGTTCAGCAAGGCGACCTTCTTTTGAAAATGATCTCAAAGCAAAGCTATCCGTTACGATCTGACATTGATTGCACAACTTCTTCTGAAAACGTCGAGAAGTTCTATGAGGTCGGTGGAACTCTTTACCGTGTGATTATGGTGAGAGAAAAGCACGTTGTTTGGGACGTGCAATTAAGAAGGGATTCAAAACAGTGATTACCGCAATTATTAATGACAAATTGGTAGCATCAAGACAGCAATCAAGAATCAAAAATACAAAATTACTTAGCAAATCTACAAAACAAAAACTTAAAATAAAAAGTTTTAGCATTTCTCACTTATTCATTTCTTCGTATTACAAACTAGCTAGTTTAATTCGAGGATGATATGAAATTCATTCGTAAAAACGGACGTGTAATTCCTATTAGAGATAAAAAAGAAGGAAGTATTGCTCGTGGATTTTCACGAATTGGGTCAGAAGTTGCTGGTATTGGAGCAAAGTTAACTATTGGATCTTATATAGGTTCAAAAATGACAAAAACCTTTACTCCATCGGCTTTAAAAAGTTTTAAAACATTACAAAAAGTTGGAGCACGTTCTTTTATTGCTGGTTTAGCTGTAAATGTAATTGGAACTTCACTTACAAAGACAAAAGATATTAGGTCTGGCGATAGTGGAATTTATTTTGGAAAGAATGCTAATAGAAGGGCAAAGCTTAAATGAGATTCATACGAGTGAATGGAAAAGTAATTCCAATTAAAGATAAAGATCCTAGCTCACAACAAATAAAAAAAAATTATAAAAAATTTGGTGATGGTGCTAATCAATCTTCAAGAATTGAATCTAAATATGCAACAAAAGGATTTAATACATCAAAGACAGCAAAGTTTTTATCTGGTGCTGGTGCTTTATCTATGATTGGTGGATTTCTTACTAAAGGAAAAAAATCTGGTGCATTGTTTGGTGCTGGTTTTGCATCTGTTGTAGGAGCATCTATTGCTGGTAAAAAAAATCAAAAGAAATACGATGTTTTAAAAGAAAAAGAATATGTTCGTACTTTTGGAACAACTTCTGACGGTAAGCGTCCTTCAAAAAATAAAACTGGAGTCTGATGATCTCAAAGACTGTTGATCTAAAAGATTTTGCAAAAGAAATTGGTGCTTACTCTAAGGATCAAATCGAGGCATTGAAACATGCTACTCTTTTGGGAATCGCTCAATCTATTCCAATGCTCGTTGAGAAATCTCCTGTCGATACTGGCTTATATGCTCAAAGCTGGGGCTTTAATAAAACTGAAACTGGTGCAATCTTAGGAAATTCGGCTCCTCATTCTCCAATTATTGAATACGGTGCTCGTCCTTTTAAGCCACCATTGGCTCCATTGCTTGCATGGGCAAAGAGGGTACTAACAAATCAAAAAGATGAAGAAGGAAAAGTAATTAAAACAGGAAAAGCAGAAGACGGATATTCCGATGCAGTTTGGGCATTGGCTATATATACGCAAAATAAAATTGACAGAGAAGGTATGAAGCCAAAGCTTGTCATGCAAAATGCAATTCCAGAGATTCTTGAAAATATCAAAGAGGAGTATCTGAAAATTGGCAAACGGTGAATTGAGTTATTCATTAATAAAGTCACTTTCTACTCACTTGCTTGCTAATTGTAAGTCATTGAAGAAGGTTTATGACAATTTTCCTAATCCTTCACAGAAGCTAGAGTATCCATGCGGTACTATTTTTAGTGGAAAGCCAACTTTTAACCCTCATGGAGATCAATACGTTCTTTTCAAGGGTGCAGTGATCACTACTGGAGCCGATTCAGGCAAATATCCTGTTCAGCGAGTAGTTGGAAACTATGAGTTTAAATTCCAATTGGATCTCTGGTGCTCAACAAAGTTCGAGCGTCATGCAATATGGCAGGAATTTTTCAAAGGATTCAATAATAACTCTTCTGCAATGGGCTTGAGCCTTCAATTGACAGAATATTTTAATACTTTCGCACATTACTCAATCACTGATTTTGATTTTAGTGACTCTGAAGAGCAGTCACAAAGATCTGAGTGGCGAATAAGAGTGGGAATCTTGGTTGATTGCGTAGCTGTCATTGAAAGAAATGAAAGTTTAATCGAAACAATCGAGAACAACGTAGAGACACCCGAAACAATCGCTCCTCCTGCTGATGAAGCAGAAGGAATTTCGATCATATAGGGTTGATATTTAATCATAGAGGAGAAAACAAAAATGGGTATCTTTAGATCAACTGATCCGACAACGTGGGATGACGTTGATGGGATTATCATTAATGAGTCTGCTCCTGCCGCAAACGTGCAGGGAGTTGCTGCTAACGTAGCTTTGCTTGTTGGTACTGCTGAGCGTGGATTGCCTGAAATTCAGACAATCGGTTCAATCGGTGAGCTTCATGAGCTTGTTGGTAAGTCTAGTTTTGGAATCAACAAAGCACTAAAAAATAAAAAGTTTGGTCGTTTAAAAGTTCTTCGTGTTGTAGCTTCTGGTGCTGTTCAAGCGTCTAAGTTATTTGAAGATGGCACTGACGATATTATTACCTTTAAAGCAAAACAAGGTAAGGGAGCGTTTGGTAATAGCATTCAAGTAAAAATTGAAGCTGGAAGCGTTTCAGGATCTAAATATACAATCAAAGACACCACTCCAAATGGCGTAATGGCTCAGGAAGTTTTTGACAATGTGTTGATCACTTCTGCATCTACTGCATTCGCATCTTCATTGCTTGTTGAAGTGACTGTTCATGCGACAACTGCTGAACCTGATGCTGTTGCATTCACTGCGCTTGCTTCTGGTGCTGACGGAACTATTGCTGATACTGATTATGAATCTGCGCTAGCAAGTGCAGAACTTGAAGGTGTTGCAAATGTTGTGTTTTTGGATACATACAACTCTACTCGCAATGGGTACTTGAAATCTCACGCTGCTAACACTCAAGATCGTATGGTTTTGGTTGCTGGTGCAGAGAGTGATTCAGTTTCAACTGCTGTAGCTGCTGCTGCAAATCTTCGTGATACTGAAGGTCGTATTATCTACGGCTTCAATCACGTTCAATCAAGCGTAGACGGAACTTTGGAATATTCAAGCCCTGCTCACTGGATGGCTTCAATCATTTCTCAGCTTCCTCCACAAGTTGACCCTGCATCAGTTCAATCTGCTGCATTTATGGCTGGTGCTACTGGCCTTAAAATGACTCTTTCACGCGCTCAATATATTCAGCTTAAAGAAGCTGGAATTTGTGCGTTTGAAAATGATTCTGATATTGGTATCAAACCAAAATCTGGTGTTGTTACTCAAATTGCTGATAGCTCTAAAGTGACGATTCTTCGTCGCCGCATGGCTGACTTCCTTACTGCTTCAGTAGCTAAGTTTTTGAAGAGCTACCAAAATGCAGTAAACAGCAAACAGAATCGCACATTGGTTGGTGGTGCAATCCAATCCTTCGTGAAGAGCTTGCAACAAGATGGAATTTTGCCTACTGATGCCGATATTTCAGAAGGTAAGGTAACTCAGGTTGATACTGAATCTCTCAATACTTCAAATTCTATTGCAAATGGTTTTTTCAAAATCATCTGGAAACAAAGAATTTTCAGCGCGATGAGATACATTGTATTGAATGCTGAAATCGGTGAATCGGTTGTCGTAACGGAGCAAGGAGCATAATATGAGTGCAAGTATCAGAGGCCACCAAGGTCAATTCAAAGTATTCGAGAATGGCGAACTTAAAAAAATCGTCAATATCACAAAAGTATCCATCAATCAGGATTCAAGCTTCTCTCGTGCAATGTACGTTGGGCAAGCTATCCCTGAAGGTGATCAATCTGTTGAAGGTTGGTCTGGATCTCTTGACATGGAAGTTAAGGACGCAGAAGTCGATAAATTCATGGATGCGCTCATCAATAGCAATCTTCAGGGTATCGGTGTAAGTGATTACACTTTTATCACGACTGAAAACTATCCTGATGGACGTACTCAATCGTATGTTTATTTTGACTGTCAGTTCAAAATGAGCCGCGAAAATGGTGGACTTAACGAGAAGATTACCAAGAAGCTTGATTTTCAAGCATCTGGTCGAATCCCACTTTAATCTCGAAAACTAGGCAAGCCCCTTAGCTTAACGGCAAAGCTGCTCTATGAAAGTACAGCATAGAGAGATCACGTTCGAATCGTGGGGGGCTTCCAATTCAAAAAGGCAATAGTGCAAATGGAACAACAAAAGGAAAGCGTATTTAAAGTAACTTTAGGATCTGGAAAAGTGGTGATCCTAAGAGAATTAAAAATTCAGCATCAAGAATTAGCTGCAAAGGCTGCTGCTCCTCGTGCTGGAGACAATGCAATGCTACTCGCAATGGCAATGCAAAAAGAGATCATCAAAATGTTACTTGTTGAAATTGATGGTCATGTTCTATCTGCAAACGAAAAAGAAAACCTTGATAAAATTCTTTCTTACAAGGAATACAATCAAATTCAAAAAGTAGTTCAGCAAATTAGTGGGTCTGACGATATGGGAAACGAGAGCATGGAAATCGTGCCCTATGGAAACACATAACTTGGGTTTGTAGATACACAAGTTTGCGGCCTGACGATGTTATGAAGCTTACGCCATTTCAGTTAAAAGTAATGACTGAGCAATTGGAGTACATTCTCGATAAAGAAAGTGGAAGAGGAAACTCATAATGTCTGTTGGCTCATTGGCCTATAACGTAGTAACGGAATTTAAGTTTGAAGTTGGTGGTGCAATTCTTGGCACTGAACAACTCAAAGGATCTATTGAAGGTCTTTCCAATTCTGCTGATCAGGCATTGATGTCATTCAAAACAATGTCTATGGGCATTGTTGCACAGTTTGGATTGGGTGCTGGCGGTATTGCTGGCACCCTTTACACTGCTCTAAAAGCTGCTGATAAATTTAAATTGTCTCAAATTGCAATGGCTAACTTGATGGGTCAAGGAATGGGCTTTGATGAGCGCATGGGAATAGCAGCTCAACACATGGAAAAGATCACAAAATTCGCAAATAAGTTTGGTCTTCCTGCTGATGATCTTTTGAATCTTACAAAATTAACCGCTCCTATGATGCGAGACAAAAAAGGAAATCCAAACTTCAATGCAGCTATTGATATGAGTAGAAATCTCATGAAGGCTGCTCCTACTCTTGGAGTCGATACTAACCTAGTTGCTGGTCAATTACAGAGCGCAATCTCAGGCCATGCCTCAATGGGTGATACTTTATTTCAAAGGCTTGTAGCTGACACTATGGAGATGAAAGGGCAAACTTCTCAATCATTCAATGCCCAAAGTGAACATAAACGTATTTTTATGCTAAGAAAAGCATTGGGTGAGTTCACAAAAGACAGTCAGGTTCTTGAAGCAAACTTAAATACATTAAACGGACAAATGACTGTTCTAAGGAATAACATTTCAAGTGCCACTGGTATTTTATCCGAGATTGGTCAAACAGTGATGGAAATTGTTGTTCCAACTCTAAAAGAGTTTAATGCTTTTTTAGAAAATGAAGGAATGCAAATCGCAAAAAGCATTGCTCATGGGCTAGAGCCTTGGATGAAAGGCGGCTGGAGAAATCTAGTTGTTAGTTTGATGCAATTAAGAGAGTTTTTTGGTGACTTTAAACTAGCTTCATCAATTTTAACTACTGTTGGAATGCTCATGCTGATCAATACGGCATTAAAATTTCTAAAAATTGAAATTCCACTCGTTTCTGGAGCATTAAGAGTTATGTCTAATGCTGTTCATTCACTTGAAAAGGATCTTTTAAGAGGTGCTTTTGGAATGAAGGCTTACGGAAAAACTGGCGCAATGATGGCTGGAGGTGGAATGACTGGATTTATTGCAAATGTAGCATTTAAACTAAACTGGCTTGTTACTGCAATTTCAAAAGTATTTGCACCATTAACTTTTTTGGTATTTTTATTTCAATTATTTTCAAGAGCTGCTGCAATTGCAAAACTTGGAGATCTTGAAAGGCTAAAAAATGCACTTCCTATCATTGCTGAAACTGTAGCATTGTTTTCAAGACTTGGAGCTTTCTTCATGGAAGGTTTTAACGGTCTAGCAGAATTAATTGCTCCAATTTTTACAGATATATTTTACGCAATAATTAAAGACGTAACTGAGATTGCAAATACAATATTAACTATTGTTGGATTGGCTACAATGGGCTTTCAAGCTCTCAGTTTGGCGTTTCTTGAGTTCTTCAATCAATTGAAAAATCTTTTTTCTGGTGATGGATTTAAGTTTTCAGCAATCGGTGATGCGTTCGATTTTGGTATGGAAGATACATACAATAGAATCTTTGGAAAAATTGGCGATGGATCTGGAGCAACTTCAAATCAAATCACAAATATCAATAAAGTTGAGATTAACAATGCTTTCAAAGAAAATGCTCAGCCGGATCGTGTTGCATTCACGATGAAAGAGCAAATCATGAAAGCTGCGATGAATACTGCTCAAGGTTCACGAACTATGCAAGGTGCTCTAGTTAGTCGATAACCCAATGATATGGGATTATTAAATTCTGTCGGTACAAAAGGGTTAGGCGCACTTGGAATCAATACCGATAGGAAGGTGGAAGCTCCTCCTTCTGGTGATTTTAAGTCTTTTAACGTCTATGAGATCGTTAAAGGTAAAGAAAAACCACTTAATGAAAACGGATATGGCTTTGTTCTATCTGGTTCATTCATGCCAAAAACCTCTCTTGATTTTGGTGGATCTCAGGAAATCAAAAAAGATTATTATGCTGGTGCGAAAGATCCTACGGTTCAAGTTCTCGGATACCATGAGAATGACGTAATTATCAAAGGCACTTTAAAGGTAAAAAGATTAAACCGACCAAACACGCCTAGTTCATTTAGTTCTGAAGAAGGCAAGAAAATCGCTGTCATCTTTCAAGAGCGCATGGATGATGTTTGTCGTCGCGGCAACATGGTCAAGATCGAATTGGGTGAGTGGATTCGATACGGTATTCTTGAAGATGTTAAGTTTTCTCTTAGAAGATTGGTAGATATTGATTTTGAGCTCAAATTTTCAATCATTGGCAAAACAATGCCTGATGGATGCAAAGCAACTGAGCCAAAACACGACGATGCAAAGCAATCAAATCAGGATCTTTTAAAAGCTGCAAATACTGCATTGGCAAACGGAAAGAATTTTCCTGACTCTATGCCTAGATCATTGTCTGACTTTATTAACGATCAGATTGGAGCTGTTGCAAACGTAGTGGCTGACGTTACTGGATTCGTTGATGGTATCGTTGACGATGCTGACAGTCTTTTAAGCTCAGCAAATCGTGCTCTAGGTATGATTAAGTATGCGAGAGCGTACATTTCAAGGACTGTGAGACAAATCGGGATGATTAGCTATTCAGCTTCTAATCTTGGATCTGCGTTCTCTAGTGAAGCCGACAAGCTTACTGCAACAATTAAAAACGCTCATTTCATCAACAATACAAAAGTGGAATTATTTAGCTTGGCTGCGTTCTTAGCGGCAATGCAAAAGAAGTTTGAAGGAATTGCAAACACGACTCCACAATCACGTCACTTGATTGCTGAGAGCGATACACTTCAAAAGATCTCAACTAAATACTTTGGTACTCCTGATAGCTGGAAGAAGATTTATGATCACAACAAGCTCCAATCAACTGTTTTGACTGTTGGTACAGTTTTGGAGATCCCTAGATAATGGCTGGAATTTATTATCCGCAAGCCTGTATAGTTTTAAAGATTCTTTGGGAAGATTTTCAAATAAAATCCGATGCAAGATTGGCTCGTGAAACAACTTTGAACATTCTTGCTAAAAGTGTTCGGGTAAATATCAATGACTATTCTCATGCCGATTCTTTTGAGGCAGAAATTGATTACAAGAGCTTTCCATTTGATCCAAGGCTAATACGTTCATGCGGTGTAACTGTTCACATGGAGAACATGGAGCGGCTTTACAGCAACAATGACAATCTACTAAGGATTCAGCCCAAAACTTCAAACGCTATATTTCAAGGTTTTGCTGATGATGATTCAATCACTTTTGATGACAATAGCCGCACTGTGAAACTTGAAGGAAGAGATTTTACTTCTCTGTTTCTTGATAGAACTTACCCAAAAGGAACAATCAATCTTGAGCAAAGAATTGATCAAGTCATTCAAGAGATCATGAGTAGCTTACCAGAGAATGCAAACAACAAAATTACTCTTGTAAACAAAGTTACTGAGCAAACAAAAGAAGAATTGCCTATTTTATCGTCGTTTTTCGGTGAAAAAGACAAAACAAGTGGCAAGAAGAATGTCAAAAAAGATGAAAGCTATTGGGAATGCATTCAAGATATTTGCTCTCGTGCTGGATTAATTTGCTATATGGAGCTTGATAAGTTGATCATTAACAAGCCTCGTGTTCTATATGAGAAAAAAAACACGACATACTTTGTATATGGCAAAAATCTCAAGTCACTTGACTTCAAAAGAAAGCTTGGACGTAGAAAGAATTTTAACATTGTTGTTCGCTCATTGAACGTAGAAGACAAGGAAGTATTGCAAGCGCAAATACCTGCCGAGGCTACTGCTGAATGGTCTAATGCTGTTGGTGTTCCAAACAAAGAAGTGAAGCAAGAAAAGATCGGTGCTGATGGAAAACCGATCACTGAAGAGAATGCTCAAGCTGCTCCATATATGGCCTTCTCTGTTCCTAATATTAAAAATAAGGATCATCTAATCCAAGTAGGTCAAGAGATCTATGAAGAGATTGGAAGACAAGAGATCGAAGGCAATCTTGAAACTCGTGACATGGAAACATGGAAGTTCGATGCAGAAAAAAAGAGAGTCAATAATGGATGCTTCGATCTTCTAAAATTAAGAGTAGGCAATCCACTTTCAATTGAGATTGATGCTTCTGATATGCAAGTTTTGTCACGATTGGGCGACGTTGATGAGAGAAGAAGATACTTGATTAGACAGTGTTATGACCAAGTTTCTGCGGATGTAATTGCCAGATCTTTAAGCCGTATTTCGACCCCATTTTATACAAAATCAGTAGAATACACGATGAGTATTGATAGCGGATTTTCAATGAAAGTTGAGTTCATTAACTTTATTGAGACTGCAAACAAAGGACTAGCAAAATGAGTAAGGGTTTTGGTCTTGAAGATCTCAGAAAGGTTTTTGAAGACAGAAGACA
>Ga0209990_10001604_pt1 | contig 18982 bp, 11 predicted proteins | sample NOAtaG_6_FD_187304 | JGI IMG/M metagenome (GOLD analysis project Ga0209990, IMG submission 187304) | Freshwater lake microbial communities from Lake Erie, under a cyanobacterial bloom - NOAA_Erie_Diel5S_2200h metaG (SPAdes) (version 2) | ecosystem: Environmental > Aquatic > Freshwater > Lake ...
GCGGTATTCCTGCTGCGTCCCAATATTGAGAAGGAAAGACGAGAGTGCCGTCCTTCATCGCTATCCCGGATCCGGGGCCCTGGAAAAAAAGCTTCCATGCGGGATTTTTTACCTGTGGGGTAATGGTGTAGGTCGCAGACCAGGTAAGCCCGTCATCGCTGCTGCTACACAACACGTATTGTCCGGTTTCATCCGGGCTCAGACCCGGGCCTGATCCTGCAATGGAACGGTTGCCTTTGCTCCATAAAGCCGCTACCCAGATTTTTTTGGTGACGGGGTCAAAGAGGATACAGGGATCACCTACTCCATTATTTTCGTGTGGTGGGCCCATATCCATAATAATTTTCATCGGGCTCCAGGTTTTACCCCCATCGGTACTGCGTTGCATCCCGACATCTATATGCCCCGGCAGATCCCGGCTGTTGAGGTAACGAATATCATAAACGGCGACTAACGTCCCTTTATCGGTGGTGATGATACCCGGGATCCGGTAGGTATCTACCTGGTCATCTCCACCTTTTTTCAGAGCAACGCCCTGGCGCTTTATAAATGAAGACCCGTCTTTTTGCACTTCGGTTTTTTTGCCGTCGCTTTCAACAAGGCGTGTACAGAATAATTCAATTGGTGCCTTCATCCTGGAGTCCTCTTTGAGCCTGACGCTCAGCCAAATATTGTAAACCCCTGGTGCCAGCTTGAGATCTACCGGAATTTCCTGGCTTCCGGCCTTCGGCGCTACGGAAATAAGCGGCGATCCGGAGGGCAGTTCGTCCGGTTTGGATAAGAAAACATCTATAGACTGTATATCAGGTACTGCCGCTGCATTGAGGGTAGCCTCCAGAAGCCGGATATGCCGTTCCGGGACGCCATTGCCAATATAGAGGACTACGCGCAGGAAAGGATTAACAGGCAGGCCCCGCAGGATGGGCAAGGTCGGTGCGCTGGCAATCGCCTGAATGGCCTCTGAAGGGGCAGTCGTTGTCGTATCTTTTTGAGTACAATCCATGCTGCTAAACAGGATCAGGAGAATCGGAAATGCCCCCCAGTTTATCCATTTTTTCATACGTTTATGGTTTTGACAGTTAATCCAGCGAGGCTTTTTTTGCCACGGGGGAAAACGATACTGAAAAGATAGCCAAAAAAAACACAACTCACTAAACCCGTAAATGCATAAAGCAGCAAATTAATATCAGTATAGCTTTTGACCAGGTACTGTACCGCTCCGCTGAGCAGGATCCCTGCCATCGCACCATGGGCATTGGCACGTTCGGTAAATATCCCGAGGACGAACAAACCGCCGAGCCCTCCGGTAAATAATCCCAGCAGGGTGTTGAACTGGTCCCAAAGCGAGGAAATACCACTGCTGGCCATGAACAAAGCGAGAACCGTGCCGCCAAGCCCTACGAAAAGGGTAATTCCCTGTGCCAGGCGCAAATACGTTTTTTCCTGGTACTCAGGATAAAATCTCCGGTAAAAATCAGTTATAATCGCTGTGGTGACCGAGTTCATACTACTGCTCATCGTGGACATTGCCGCAGCAAAAATAGCAGCGATCATCAACCCAACTACACCGGAGGGAAGCTGACTGACGATGTACCAGGGGAAAATGGCATCCTGGCTCTGCAAAGCGATATTGACTTCTTGCGGATTTTGCTTGAAGAAAAGGAACAAAAAGGTGCCGATGCTGAAAAAAATTATGGCAGAGGGGAAAGCCATCCATGCCCCCAGTTTGAGGCTCCTTATAGCCGACTTTTCATCTTTTGTCGTCAGGTACCGCTGTACAACGGTCTGGTCTGTCCCATAAGAAATGACGTTGATCGCCAGCCCCCCGATCAGGACAACCCAGAAGGTCGGCTCGGTAAATGAAATCCGCAGGTCCAGGATGTCGAGCTTTTGTGAAGTCCGGACTTCCTGCCAGATGTCCGTGAATTCCATTCCAAGCCCTAAAAACATAGCACCAACGGACAAAAGGGCCCCGCCCAACAGAATAACGACCTGCGCCACATCTGTCCATACTACCGCTTCAATCCCACCTTCCATGGTATAAAAAACGGTAATAACCCCCATTGCCAGGATACAAAAAACGACGTCAATACTAGTTACCAGAGAAAGGGCGAGGCTCGGCAGGAGCAGAACAATAGCCAGCCGCCCGACCTGGAGGAAAATGAACAGTAAAGATGCGACGGCCCGTATTGCGTAATCAAAGCGTTTCTCCAGATATTCGTACGCAGAGGTAATGTCCAGCCGCCTGAAAAAGGGGATGAAATACCTGGCTATAATCGGGATTATGAGGATGATGGTCATCTGAAGAAAAAAGTAGTTCCAGTTGGTCGCATACGTCTTGGCCGGAATTGCCATGAAGGTTATAGCGCTCAGTTGGGTGCCGTAGATACTCAGGCCTGCCGCCCAACCTGGAATGCGTTTTCCCCCCTTGAAATAATCATCTGTACTCTTTTGATTGCGTGAGGCCAAAAGGCCAATACCAACCATGAGTAATAAATAGACTCCCAAAACGAGGTAATCCAGGGTAGAAAAAAGCTTGGGGGAGTTAATTTTCGCCGAAGTGATTTCAGCAGTTCGCACTCCGGCCCGCACTTCTCCCAGTGGCAGATAGATTTGATTGCCCCATTTAACCGCATGGGTGGTCACCTGTCCGGGAAAAGGTGAAGGGGTCGTAGTGGTCCACACATCTGTTACGGTATTGTACAGCAGCACTTCTCCGCTGAAACCCGGATGATTTTCCATCAGTTCAATCCGTTGCTGATTGAGGGAGTCCAATTTCTCAGGATCCTGCTCCCTTGCAATCGCGGCAATCAGTTGTTCTGAACGCGTAAAAACCTCCCCTTTATCACCGCTGAAGAGGAGAAGATACGTTGCCCCGGCGGCAACTCCGGTACTGGCCGATAATGGATAGGGGAGGTCTGACTTCTTTTTCCAGGTTTGTTTTTTGATATCAAAACAGTGTACAGCCCTTGAAATATCGCTGATTCCATCGGGATTGCTTTTTCTGCCTCCGACCAGATAAAGGCATGGATTACTGCCATCGGACTGTGTGAGGAGGACCGTATAGGCAAGCGGAGCAGGCAGTTGAGGGAGCTCCTCCCATGGGTCTCCAGGCGATGCGATGTTGAGGCGAAAAAAGCGGGCGGAAGTACCCTTTGCCGACTGCCCGCCGGCGAGGTAAACGATATTCCCGGATGCAGTCAGGGCTGCACCGCTCAACGCAAGCGGCAAATCGGGCAATGGGCTGATCCGGACCTGCTTTTTCCCATTATCCCATTGCAATAGCCAGGTTTTGAAAGAAAGCCCTTCCTGGTTTTCCCCTCCCGCCATGACTACTCCCAAAGGCGTGGAGCAAGCTGCTGAATATGCAATAGGCTGTGGAAGCCCGAAGCGGGCTGCTGACCGGAGCTTTCCGTCCTGTGCACGCAAAAAAACAAATCCTTCAGAATGGTAGGCCTTTTTACCACCCTTCCAGGGCATTTCTCCGGGAAAATTTGCACCACCGGCAACCAGTAGTGCTTCTTCGTGCATACCCGCTACAGGTCCTGCCATACCAAGTGCAGGTATGGATCCGGTGGGGGAGGGCAGCTTACCGGCGATATCCCATTCCAGCTTTTTCAATGGATCGGTTTTTGGCCCTGCGATGGCCATAAATGGAAAAAATAAAACTACTGCAATGGTAAACCGATTTGTGGCAGGGAAGCTATTGCGGGTGTAATGCACCCATTGCAGAACTATATCGGTAAAAACCGAGCGCTTCCACCTCTTCCTTGAATTGGATAAACCTATCATGGGTCATATTTTTTATAGGCAGGCGAAATGTCCCGCAGTCAAGACCGATTAATTTCATAAATGCTTTTCCAGTAGCAATCCCGCCATACTTTCCGAGCAGGCGGATCATATCAATAGATTTCTGCTGCAATTCCCTGGCCTTTTCAAAGTCGCCGGAGTTAAAAGCAGCGGTGATGGCATGGTAAAGGGGCGCAGCGTAGTTGTAAGTGCTTCCTACCGCACCCCGCGCACCCAGGGCCAGGGCAGGAAGCCAGCATTCGTCTCTTCCCCAAAGCATATCGTATTTACCTGCGTTGAAATTCAGGCAGGACAGGTAATCCATAAAATCTTCGTGGGTGTATTTGATCCCGGCAAAGTTGGGGATGCGGCCATCAACTGCTTCCAACAACTCCAGCATAGGGAGCGAAACGCCTGTTAGTACCGGAATATGGTAATAATAAAACGCTGTACCTGGTGCTGACTGGGCAACGGCCAGACAGGTTTCGGCAAGGATGTCCGTACTGCCTGGCTTGAAGTAAAATGGGGATGTGAGTGCAATACCAAAGAGTCCGATTGCTTCTGCGTGGGCTGCAAGTGACTGGCATTCAGCAATCGAAGTACCCCCGACCAAAGTGATGACTTTGAAATCCGGGTCATTTGTGCTGCAAGCCGCCCAGGCTTCGGCTACTGCCATCTTTTCGCTATGCGTCAGGGATACCCCTTCTCCTGTAGAACCGCAAATGAAGGCCCCAATAACACGGTTGGATTTCAACAATTGGTAATAAGCGGGAATAAGCGCAAGGTTCAATGCCCCGTCTTTCGACATGGGGGTGAATGGGGCCGCAATAAGGCCTTCCAGGTGTGAAAATTGCATACGCTTGTATTATACTTGGAATAAGCAGATAGCATTGGAGGGTAGTATATTGCACTTCCCGGGCATAGCTTCCACAGCCACAGGAAGTGCAATATACAAAGATTGTTATTCTCTTAACACTCAGGACGTGGCAATTTAAAATGCCGGATATCCTGGATTTTGGGTAAGTGCCCGGTTATTGGTAAGCGAATTTCGGTCAATCGGCCAAAGCAATTTATATGCTTCAGCGGATTTGACCAGGGTATATTTGTACACATACTGATCGCCCAGCCTTCTGAGGTCATACCACCGCTTTCCTTCAAAAACAAACTCGTATAGCCGCTCCGCAAGCAGGGCCTCGCGTGGATCGGCGTCCACCGGCTGATTGGGAAATGCGTGTACGGCAAGACTGTAATTCGTCCCAAATGCCCTTGAGCGTACCAGGTTGATCTCAGTAGCAGGGCTCTGGCCAAGGATAATCTTGGCCTCAGCCTGCATCAGCAACAGATCGGCAAAGCGGTATATCGGGTAGTCGTTGGTGTACCGACGGTTGCCTTGCTCCTGCTCCCCTTCGTATTTCTTGACGAAGCACCCTGCAAGCGTGAATTTTCCAGCAGCAGAGTTGTAGGCGGCAGTTATCGAAAAACGCTTCCTGCTGTCGAGGTCATTGAAAAGGCGATAAGTAGAAGATTTAACAGGAGCCCGGAGCAAACCGCCATAATTTTCCACGTTTACATTAAATTTACGGTTTTCGAGAGAATCCCAGTAATTCGCGAGTAATGCAGATTGCGGATAGTACGTAGATGTAAATGGCATCGTCGCTTCATTCAATAAATAGCGGATAGCAAAAATGATTTCGCTATTTCCTTTATTTGCCGCCCCAGCAGTAAAAACAGATGAAAAAGTGGGCCGCAAAGCTAATCCGGGCACATTGGCTACAACATCGTTTAGAGCATTGAGTGCTACAGTCGCATCTGCTGCTCCGCCGCCCCGGTGGGCATTCCACAACGACACCTCTGCCTTGAGCATTTGGGTTGCCGCTTTCGACCAATAGCTTTTCTGGTTGCGGAAGGAATAATCCGAGCCAAAGCTGCTCAGGGAGGTCTCCATATCGGCTTTAATGAGGGCCATCACATCCGCTGCCTTGCTTGCCGGTTTGGCGAGGTTGGAAATGTCAAATGAAGTGACCGGTTCGGTTTGAATGACGACGTCCCCCCAGGTGCGCAACAAATGGAAGTAGTAATATGCCCGCATGCCATGGGCGATACCCAGATAATAATTTTTGTTTGCCGCTGTGACAGCACTGGTCGTAGTAAGCTTGTCAATGAGTAGGTTAAGCTGGCCGATATTCGTGTAAAAGCCACCGAAATTACTCACCCCCGGGTTGTCGAGATCCAGCGTCTGTAGCCAGGCACGTTCAACGCCCTGGGTAGCTTCTCCGGTAAAGGTGCCTGCAGAGCCGGGCTCTGTGCCAAAGATGTCGGAGCGCAGCTCCCCCAGGATCTGGAACGCACTGGTATGGCTGCGGAACCGCGAATGTATTCCGGAAACAAAAGCATCGAACTGGTCCGGTGTTTTCCAGTAATTGCCGTCACTGATGCTGCTGATAGGCGCAAGGTCGAGCTCATCGTTGCAGGAACTCGCACCGAACGCCAGAAACCCCAGTAAAAGGATATATTTAGCTAAATTTTTCATGCCTGATGGTTTTACGATTATTTAAACGTGGTCTGAATCCCTAAAACAAAAGTCCTTGGGGTAGGGTAATTCCCTGCAAAAATCCCATTGCCCTTTGGTTCCGGGGAGTTCCCTGAAAACTTGGTGATATAAAACAGGTTGTTGGCGTTGAGGTACATCGTGAGATTGGAAAAGACTCCGGTTTTTGAGATTAGCCCCGGATCAAAATTGTACGTCAGGGTAATTTCCCTGCACCCGATGTAATCGCCTTTTTCATAATAGTTGGAGTTGTTGCTCTGCAATACCTGGTTGGCATTGTTGGCACGCGTAATGTTTTTCTTTCCGTTGGGTGCACCAACCTGGTCTGCCCAGTAAATCTTCATGATGTCCGGCCTGGAATTGTCGCCCGAAAAACCACGCTTGATCAGGTCCAGGTTGTTAAAGGTACCCTGATAGTTGCCAAGGATCCTGGCTACCAGGTCGTTATATAGAATATGGCCGGTAGCAAAATCAAATCGGGCGAACAACCTGAAGTTTTTATAAGTCATCGTAGAAGAAAAACCACCATAAAACTTGGGGTTGATGTTGCCCACAAATACCTGATCGCGGGTATCAATGGTGTCATTTTTATCTACATCGAGGAAATTAACGTCACCAGGGGTGATTTTGCCAGCACCGCTCGTGAGTTCCGGCCCCGAAATATTGGCAATTGCATCGTACCTGCGACCAGCCATTTTGAGTACCTCGTCTGTATTCTGGAAAACAGACAATTGCTTGAAGGCATAAACCTCACCCAAAGGGCGACCTTCCTGCAGGCCTGCCACCCAAATGACTTTTCCTACACTCGGATCATAAATCTGGAACCCACCCTGCCGGTTATTTTCGTTACCGTTGAAGGGCAGCTCGAGAATTTTGTTGGTATTGTACGTGACGTTGCCACCAATCTGCCAGGAGAAGCCCCCTGCCGAACGCACGATATCAGCAGTAGCCGCAAATTCGAGGCCCTTGTTTTGGAAGGTCCCCAGGTTGGTCCGGATAGAACCAAACCCCGTATAGCTCGGTAGGGTGAGGTTAGTGAGCAGGTCACTCGTCCTACGGTCAAAGTAGTCGAAGATAAAGGTGATCCTGTCCTGCAGGATACCAAGGTCGAGCCCAAAATCCAGCGTTTTACTTTTTTCCCAGCGCAGGTCACTGTTGATGACGCCGGTGTTGAGGAATCCGAGGGCACCGTTATAGTTGCCCTGGGCGCCATAGCTACCCTGGACTTCATAGAACCCAATACCCGCCACGTTGCCGTTTACCCCATAACTCACCCTTGGCTTAAAGGTAGAAATGACGTCGGCTAATCCACTCGAGCTGAAGAAAGATTCGTTATGGAGGTTCCAGCCAGCGGACATCCCGGGGAAGAAGCCCCAGCGGTTGGCACTGGCAAGGCTGGAGACACCATCATAGCGGTGTACCAGGGAAAGCAGAAACCGCCGGTCAAAATTGTAATTGATCCTGCCAAAATTCGAGATTATCCGATACTCGGATTTGCTGCTGAAGTTACTTCCTGGTGCAAAAATGGTGGATGCGTTCACTGTCGGGATATCATCCGTGGGGGCCCCGGTACCAGATACCTGGGAACTCAGGAATTTCTGATCGAAGGATTCGGCCCCAATCATCGCGTCAAGGTTGTGTTTGCCCCCAATCGTAGTCGAGTAATTTAAAAAAGCATTGAGCTGGGTTTGTACCGTCCGGTCAAAAGAAAATGTTGCTGGCCGGGTAGTGTTGAAAACCTGCGGGCTGGAAAAAATCTGGGCGTAGGTTTGGGTAGCTTTGGTAAACGATTCGTTGGAATTTTCAAACAGATAAATGTTCCCGGTCGCTTTGAGGTACAGCCCTTTCGCTATGTCGTATTTGACCCCGGCAAGACCGGTGATGCGGTTGACTTCGTTGTTCCTGCTGGTTTTGTCGAGCCAGTAAAGCGGGTTGCCGTCGGCAACGCCATTTCCTGGGTTAGGCAGGGTCTTTAAGGAGTCCAGCCAGGGATTAAAAGTAGGCCAGATGGAGAGGTTCCGGTACAGGGTATTCACCTCCCCTGCGATGACCCCAAATTGGGAGGAGGTGGAGAGGGTCGCACCGGTATTTACCTCGAGATTAGGACGTATTTTGTAAGATCCGTTGAGGTTGGCAGTATAGCGCTTATAATCTGAGCCGACAATGATGCCATCCTCCCCGTAATAGTTAAAGCTGGCATAATACTTTCCACGGTCATTTCCCCCACTGATGTTCAGGAAGTGGTCGTTGGTATTGGTATTGCGGAATATCAAATCTGCAACGTTTATTCGAGCGTTGCTCTGTCAGAAAGGCCCGTTGGGTCCTGACCATCGCAGACGCCGCTCTGCATACGGAAATCTTTTCCGGGGTTGTATGAAAAGTTGCTTTTGCCACCAAAGCCAGCCGAGGGCGGAGAAATACTTTTTACACAACCCCGAAAGAAAATTTTAAATAAATCATACATAATGCATCATCTGATTGACCTGCGATCCAAGCTGGAAGCCGTGGACAATAGTTCCCTGGTAGATAAAGTGGAAGAGCGGCTAGTGGACTACTTCATTGAAAATAACCTCAAGGCAGGGGATTCTATACCTAAAGAGCTGGAATTGGCCGGCTTCCTCGGCGTTAGTCGCACGGTAATCCGGGAAGCACTTTCCAGACTGCGCATGATTGGTTTGATTGAAAGCAAAAAGAAGAAAGGTTCGGTGCTGGTAAATCCCGACCTCATGGGCGTTCTCGAAAAATCGCTGATTGCTAAAGTACTCGACGAAGATACCTTGCGGGACCTTTTTGAGTTTAGGCTGGTTATCGAAGTCGGTATGGCTGATTTTATTATGGCCCGTGTGACAGATGTGGATATTGACGAGCTAAAAGAGATTGTCGCCGTAGAGCCGGAATGGTCCCAGGACCTGGCTTTTAATATTGAGCACGAAACCCGCTTCCACGGCAAACTCTACGAAATTGCCGGAAACGATACCCTTAAAAAGTTCCAGAAACTACTCCTGCCGCTATTCGATTATGTCCACCGAAGCGGCCTGCTCCGCAAACCTGTTTCCCAGAATAAATTCGTCTCCCACAAAGGCATTGTCCAAACAATCGAACACGGCTCCGCAGAAATGCTGCGCAATGCAATGCGCAACCACCTGGAAAACCACTTTTCCAGATTGTTCTGACCAAAATGGTATATCAAAAATATGAGGCTGTCCGAAAAGCCTTTTGCCTTTTGCCGGCTTGCGCCGCCAAAGAACATTTTCTTAGCGCGCTGGTTTTGTTGATTTTACTTTGCAAAATCAACAAAACCAGCGCGCTAAGAAATTTGATTCTGCCGCCGCAGGCGACAGAATACTTTTTGGACACCCCCATACTTTTCAGACAGCCTCATCTATTATCGGCGGCACACCGCCAAAGAATAGGTTTTTACTTTCCTACCCTTAATCCTACTCTGTAACCAGCCATACCGTAATAGAGTATATAGAGGTAACAAGGCAACATAACCGACAAAAACGCCAGCCTGAAATCCATGGTTTCAGAAAGCTTTCCGTAAATTAACGGCACAATGGCGCCCCCGGCAATCCCCATGATGAGCAGCGCAGAACCCGTTTTGGTGAATTTTCCCAACCCCTGTATCCCTAAGGGGAAAATAGCCGGCCACATAGGGGCGTTGGCCACCCCAAGTAAGGCAACAAACATGACAGAGGTGGGACCTTCCGTAAAATACGCACACACGGTGAAAAGTATCCCCAATACAGCGGAATATTTCAGGCTTGCTTCCTGACTGATGTATTTGGGAATAGCGACAATGGCAAGGACATAGCCGAGCAACATAGATAGCAAAGTAAACGTAGTGAAATACTTGGCTTTGTCAAGGGAAATCCCAAGGTTTTTCCCGTATGTGCTGATGATGTCCCCTGCCATGACTTCCGCACCTACGTAAAGGAAAATACACAAAGCGCCGAGTAAGGCATACGGAAATTGCAGGATGCTCTTCCGGTCTGTGGCAACGCTGCTGTCCCCTTCGAGTTCATGCTCCATTTCCACATCCGGCAAAGAGGATTTCCGGATCAAAAAGGCGAGTAAGGCCAGGATAATGGCCATCACAATATAGGGTATAATCACCTGCTCCGCAACCTGATCCAGCCGTGCTGACTTTTGTGCGGCATCTGTTATTGCTGCGATTTCTTTTTCGAGCGCATCCGCATTTTTAAGGATGATGGAACTTAGGATCAAGGGACTGAGCGCCCCGGCAATTTTATTGCATATCCCCATGATACTGATGCGCTGGGCAGCGCTTTCAATTGGCCCAATGATACTAATATAAGGGTTGGAAGCGGTCTGGAGCAGGGCCAATCCAGTTCCCTGTACAAAAAGCCCTACCAGAAAGATAGTGAAATTCCTGTCGTTGGCAGCAGGGATAAAAATGAGCGATCCAATAGCCATAATCAATAGGCCAAGCCCCATACCGTTTTTGAACCCGATGCGCTCCAGAATGGCAGAGGCAGGGAGGGCAAGGAAAAAATAGGCCATATAAAAAGCAAAGGTGACAAAATAAGCCTGAAAGTCTGTGAGCTCACAGGCCATTTTAAGAAATGGAATGAGTGTCCCGTTTAACCAGGTCACAAACCCAAAAATAAAGAATAACGCTCCAATAATAGCGATCTGGTTCCAGTACTGCGAAGATCTTCCGTTCATATAACGTGTTTTAGGTGATGACGAAATAGAGGTTTACCTCTGTCTACGGATTAAAAATCAAAACTAAATTTGCCTGAAAATATAGTCTTCATTGTAATTTATCTCAAATTTTTTGAGCAGATCTAAATATTCCTTCTTAAAGGATATTTTTCTGTGATGCATTTTCTGGTTATTAATGTATTCTATTACATTGTTTACATGGGATTTACTGTAAGAAAATGCCCCATAACCTGCCTGCCAGGAAAATTTACTTTTTACAAAACCTTTTTGATTTATCCATTTAGATGAATCAGCTTTGATATCCTGCATTAGATCCGAAATGGACTGGGAGGGTCTTAACCCAAAGAAAATGTGCACTTGATCCGGCATTCCGTTAATAGCTAGCAGTTTGTGACCGTGGTTTTTAATAATGCCTGTAATATATTTATAGAGCTCATCTTCCCATTCTGCTTGAATAACACAAGCCCGGTGTTGAACTGCTATTACGGCTTGTATGTGAAGTTGTGTGTAGGTATTAGCCATGTTTAGCGTTTTTAACTGAGATTCTGTAAAATTGTCCAGAATTAAATAGAAGAAAGAATGCTGGAAGCGTATTCTGTCCCAAGCCAGCTATTCTTCGTTCTCATTTATGTCAGGAGCCCACTTAAGGCACTGATATAAGGATTTATAGCTATTTCGTCCCTTTTAGTTTAGGGTAATATGTTTACAATGAAATATTTTTATTGCTCCTTGAACTAAGTTTTATTCCGTCCCTAACAGGACGGAACGACTTGCTTTTAGATTTTCTAACCATGTATAGTGCCTAACGGCACTAAGAGCACCAATCCCGTCATATTTTTATTAAAGGTAGGCGAGGTGCCCAAATTCGTACTGACCTCAAAATCAAGGAACTGCACCGATCCCGTTAGGGATCCACTAAGGGTAGAGCTAAAACACGCATCTATTTTAGCACCGTCCTGTAGGGACGGAATGAGATGTTTTGAACAACAATCTCGCTAAACCTCCGTTTGCTCTCTAATTTTCAAAGGACTTCCCCCGATTTTTTCATCGGAAAAACGTTTCCTCTCGATTTTCGTTTACCTGGAAAGCAGTTCTAATATGCGCTCGCGCCGATTCCGGAATGCCTCGATATTCAGGTCGTAGCGGTCGAACAGATAAACCGTCTGCCGGGCAATTTCCTGGGCTTGTGCCGGATTTTTTTCGTGTAACATGTGGAGCAGCTCATTATCGAAAATCCCATCCCGGGTAGCTTCGAGGCGTATCGAACTCAGGAACCGGCCTTTCGCAGGATAAACCACCCAGGCATCCCCGCCTGGCAATACGTTGCCGCTTTCTGTGATAATGCCAGTGGTCTCGTCAAAGGGATTGTCGTTCCAGAAATTCAAACCCCAATGCAGGTAACCAGGGCTGTTGTAGCGGTAATTGAGCCAAAACAGGACGCGGGTCTTGAGCGCAGGAAGCTCCACAAAACGGTTGGCGTATTCCCCCTGTGGGGCCAGACAGGTATAAAACCAAACTTCATCCCCCTGGCGGCTGCGCTCCTGGTAAAATGCGTTATCCACATGAAAAAAATCGAGCTGCGGGACCCATACGTCCACGGTATTCCCCAAATCCTTGGAATGACAGGCTTCGATTATCCGGATATCGGGTGCCAGCGATTTGACGAAAGTGGCGATGTCAATATAGGATTGGATATTTTCCGTGATGGGCTCATCGGCGATATGCTGGAGATAGTTGTCGTACCAACCTTTTTGCCTCAGGTGGGCAACGAGCGCGGGAATAAATTGCGTATAAAAGTTACGGGCTCCGGGATCTGTTATGGGCTTTCGGTCAAAAGCGACCGTTCCTTCCTTAAGCACAGGAAAATCAACTACAAAAGGGCTGGTCCAGTGGCTTTCCCGACCCCCGATATGCCCGCCTTCGATAAGCCCAAGCACCCCTTCTTCTTCAAAAATCTGCACGCTTTTATCAAACCGGGTAAAGTCGAACTGGTACGTTCCGTTTGCTATGGTATATTCAGCAAGCCGGAGTGGGGAAAGGAGGACGACATTCTGCCGGTATTCTGCCATCATTTTGGCAGTGGTGCGCAGTAATTCCCAATACCGATCCGAATAGGGGGCCACCGCCTGGCCGCCATTGAGGTGCTTCAGGCTCTGGTCGCCCATGGTGAACCAGTTCGTAAACCAAAGCCGGGTACCGGTAATCGTTACCGGAAAGACCCGTACGGTGAGCGGGCGATTTAGCACCACCGCTTTTTTGCCATACCTGGCCTCAACCTGTATTTCTGCAGGGTAATCACCGGGGGGCATATCCTTCGGAATGGCTACACTTATCCATATTGGTTGGGTCGTGTGGGCGGGAATATCCATCGAAGGTACTTCCAGAATGGGATCTGGATAATATCCGGAAGGCGGCATAAGCCGATCCCTGGATGGGCTTGGGGTGGCCCTTCCGACCCGCACGTATCCTACAAAGCCGGTTTTTGTACCTGCCTGTAGCCGCTCGCCCGGTTTGCTGAAGGTTACTTTAGCCTTTACGCCGCTCATGGGCTGGTCTGCACGTAAAACAAACTGAAAGCTGGCATATTCTCCGCGTGCTACTGTAGTAACAGCGTCTGCCGCAGGAAAAAATGCCGCTTCTTTCAAGACTTTCTGGAGCGGGTCAACGTATTGGAAAAGGACATTTTCCTGAGCGGCTGCCCTGAAAGCGCCCAGAAACCCAAACAATGTAATTGCAAAAACACATATTTTATGCATATCCTCAGTTTTAGATGCTCTACGGGCAAAAATAAATACAATAATCGAACTGCAAACTGCAAATTAAAATTGGGGTATAGTGCGCTGCTCCAAAAAAAACTTTAACATTGTACCTGGATTAAATTTTCTTCTGACTATGCGCTACCGGATACAAAAGATACTTATTGCGTCTTTTCTTTCTTCTTTTGCTTGCTTATATATTGCTTTCACCTTACCTGCGCCATCGGTTAAAACGAATGTACTGGTTATTGGCGGCGGGACGGGTGGGGTAGCAGCGGGGTTACAATCTGCCAGAATGGGCGTTCCTACCCTGATTGCCGAACCGACCACCTGGCTCGGAGGTATGCTGACAGCCGCAGGGGTGAGTGCCACCGATGGCAACCACCGCATGCCTGCTGGTATTTGGGGCGAATTCCGGGAACGTATCCGCCAGCATTACGGCGGAGCCAAAGCTGTGGAAACTGGATGGGTAAGCAATACGCATTTTGAACCCCACATCGGGGCCCGCATTTTTCAGGAAATGGCAGAGAAAGAAAAGGCACTCACCGTTTGGTATCAAGCCGAATTGGTCGCCCTCCGCCGCCTGCCCAGGGGCTGGCTCGCAACGCTGCAATATCAGGGCAAACAAGTGGAAGTAAAGGCAGATATCCTGATTGATGGAACAGATCTGGGGGATGTGGCAGCCATGGCAGGTGCTTCGTACGATTTGGGGATGGAAGACCGCAAAGTGACCGGGGAAGCGATGGCTCCCGAAAAAGCGAACGATATCATCCAGGACCTCACGATCGTAGCAGTCCTGAAAGATTATGGTGCGGGGGCCAATAAAACCATACCTAAGCCGCCCGGATATGACCCGGGGGCATTCCGCTGTTCGTGTCGGGAGACCTGCGGTGGCGACACTACCTTGCTGAAATGCGATATGACCTTGACGTATGCTAAGCTTCCAGGGAATAAAGTTATGCTCAACTGGCCACACCTGGGCAATGATTTTTATGCAAATGTCGTGGAGAAAAGTCCGGCAGCTCGAAAGGTAGCCTTTGACTCTGCCAGGTGGCATACGTTGTGCTATGTGTATTTCATTCAAACAGAGTTAGGTAGGCCCAACCTCGGTCTGGCCGACGACGAATTCCCGACACCCGATCTTCTTGCCTTTTATCCTTACCATCGCGAGGGAAGGCGGATAAAGGGAAAAGTGCGGGTAAACGTTGGACACCTGATGGACCCTTATACCGGTACAATGTTCCGCTCGGGAGCCATCGTGGGGGATTATCCGATTGACCACCACCACAAAAAGAATCCGCTGGCACCGGAAATTAATTTCCCCAAAGTGCCCTCCTTTAATATACCGCTCGGAGCACTGATCCCCGGACAGGTGGACAGGTTGCTCGTCGCCGACAAAGCAATTTCAGTTAGCAATATTGTCAATGGTTCCAGCAGGCTACAACCCGTGGTGCTGCAAATCGGTCAGGCGGCAGGGGCAATGGCCGCACTTTCGGTACAACAAAAAATACGTCCGGATCAACTCTCCGTGCGCGAAGTGCAACGCACGCTCCTCGCTTCGGGGGCCTACCTGATGCCGTTTTTTGATGTGGCACCAAAAGACCCGCACTTCCAGGCGATTCAAAGAATCGGCGCGACGGGTATCCTCCAGGGGCGTGGAGAACCCTACCTCTGGGCCAACCGCACCTGGTTTGATCCGGATTCCACTTTGCGCAGGGAAGACTTGCTCCGGGGTATCGGGCACTGGCCTAAACCGCTCACCTTACCAGGTAACGGCGAGTTGGTAACCATTGAAGCATTGATGCGTATGGCAGATGATATTGTCGGTAGTACAGCCGGGACTTTATTGGAGCAAGCCTTATGCCGCTGGGCTTCCCTGGGGCTCAAAAATTTTGAAAAGGGACGACCGGTGACCAGAAGGGAAGCAGCTGTCTTACTCGATGCCTTCGCCGACCCCTTCCGGGGACAGGATGTTTCCTGGTCCGGAGCCTGGCTAAAATAGACTATTTCGATTCTCCTGTTTTGATACGCACACGTATTCCATCCACACCTAACGCCTGAACCATGATTTTATCCGCTTTAGACCTCTCGATAATCGCTTTTTACTTTGTCCTGACCCTTGTTTTTGGTTTCTGGATATCTAAGCGGGCATCCACTAATGTCCGTTCGTATTTTTTAGGAGGCAACAGCATCCCCTGGTACTATCTGGGCCTTTCCAATGCTTCCGGTATGTTTGACATTTCCGGGACGATGTGGACGGTCACCATTCTTTTCGTCTATGGCTTAAAAAGTGCCTGGATCCCCTGGCTCTGGCCGGTGTGGAACCAGGTATTCGTATTTGTTTTTTTAGCGATCTGGTTACGACGTTCAGGGGCCCTAACGGGTGCCCAGTGGATTACTTTTCGGTTTGGGGAGGGCAGAGGAGGAAAATTATCCCATATTATCGTCACGGTTTTTGCCATAATCAGCGTGTTCGGGTTTATCGCCTACTTCTTTGAGGGGATAGGGAAATTTGCAGCGATTTTCTTCCCCTGGGACCTGAGCTGGGCGGCTGGCCCGGTATCGGTAAGTTCCGAACAATCTTACGCCCTTGTACTTATTGGTATTACGACCCTCTATACGATCAAAGGTGGGATGTGGAGCGTGGTCGGCACCGAAGTACTCCAATTGTTTATCATGACGGCATCCTGTATCGTAATCGGGGTAATTGCCTGGCAGCAGGTACAGCCCGGGCAGATTGATGCCATTGTGCCGGAGGGATGGAGGGACTTGTTTTTTGGCTGGGAGCTGAATCTTGACTGGTCGGGCAAGTTGGACAGCGTCAACAGTAAAATTGCTTCTGATGGTTTTGAATTGTTTGGGTTCCTGGTGATGATGATGGTATTCAAGGGGATTTTTGCCAGTATGGCGGGCCCCGTGCCAAGCTATGATATGCAGCGGGTACTGTCCACCCGCACCGCTGCGGAGGCAGCAAAAATGAGCGCGCTCACTATTTTGGTGCTGTATTTCCCCCGCTATCTGATGGTTGCAGGTCTTGGCCTCCTTGCCCTGGCTTACCTGGTACCGGAGCTTTCGGCAATGGGCAGTGCGATTGATTTTGAGACGGTTTTACCGCTGGCCATAGAGCGGTTCGTGCCAGTTGGCTTTAAGGGGTTATTGCTCGCTGGTCTTTTGGCAGCTTTTATGGGTACTTTTGCCGCGTTTATCAATGCCGCCCCGGCCTATCTGGTCAATGATCTCTACCGCAAATATATTCGTCCGGACGCCCCGGAAAAAACGTATGTCCGATACAGCTACCTGTCCAGTATTGCCCTGGTAGTGATTGGCCTGGCCTTTGGATTTTTTGCGACCTCCCTGAATACCCTGACGCTGTGGATTACCTCGGCGCTTTACGGCGGATATACGGCCGCCAACGTGCTGAAATGGATTTGGTGGCGGTTTAACGGGTTCGGCTATTTCGGAGGGATGCTGGCCGGATTGCTTGCGGCTACCTTTGTACCCTTGATTTTTCCCGGGGTCATTTCCATTTATCTCTTCCCGCTGATTCTCCTCATCGCCTTCGCAGGTTGTATGATCGGCGTTTTACTGAGCCCGGCAGATAACGAAGAAGTCCTGAAGAATTTTTACCGGCAGACCCGCCCATGGGGCTTCTGGAAACCCGTGCGCGATAAGGTCATGGCGGAAGACCCGGGCTTTGAGCCCAACAAGGATTTTGGAAGAGATATGTTTAATGTGATCGTTGGGATTGCCTGGCAAATGTCCCAGGTCGTTTTGCCATTTTATCTGCTTTTACGGGATGTTACCGGGCTCACCGTATCTTTTTTAGTGTTTTTGGTAAGCAGTCTGCTCCTGAAGCGGTTCTGGTATGACCATATCAAGCAGATCAAAGACTAAGTTAGGCAAGAAGGTATGAAAAAGAAAGCATTGGTGCTGACCTCAGGGGCGTTTCAGACCTTGAATGGAAAAACTGCACATGGACTTGTGCGTGGGACAGCGCGCTTTGAAATTTGCGGGGTTATTGACGGTCCAGAGCTTGCGGGTCAGGATGCCGGGACAATCCTGGACGGGCAATTTCGTGGCATTCCTGTTTATAAGGGGTTAAAAGAGGCCCTGGAGTGTTCCGATGGGGTCGTTTGCCTGATTATTGGAGTGGCTACCGAAGGAGGAATCCTGCCGGAGGAAATTAAGGAAGGCCTCAGGGAGGCTATCCTTGCTGGCCTGAGTATCGTAAACGGACTCCATGATTACCTGAGTGAACAAAAAGACCTGGTTGCACTGGCTGCAGCAACCGGCGTTGAATTACTGGATATCCGGAAGCCTAAACTGCGAAAGGACCTGCACTTCTGGACAGGGGAAATCTTTTCCGTCCCTTGTCCGATCATCGCAGTACTGGGTATGGATTGTGCCGTGGGTAAGCGAACGACCGCCCGCCTGCTCGTGGAGGCTTGCAGAAAGGCAGGGCATAAAGCCGAGATGATTTATACGGGGCAGACGGGTTGGTTGCAGGGGGGAAAGTATGGATTCATATTCGACTCAACGCTCAATGACTTCGTTTCCGGGGAGCTGGAACACGCAATTGTGTCCTGTTGGCGGGAACAGCAGCCGGATTTTATTTTTATCGAAGGCCAGTCTGCCCTGCGTAATCCGAGCGGGCCTTGTGGGGCAGAAATGATTCTTTCCGGCAATGCCCGCCATGTGGTGCTTCTACATTCTCCAAGCCGCAAGTACTTTGATGATGTACCCCAATGGGGAAAGATTCCGGATCCGGCTTCAGAAATTGCTTTGCTGAGAATGTATGGTGCCGAGGTCATCGCCCTCGCCCTGCATACCTGGGGCGCCTCCCCGGAGGAGGCCGGCCGCTGGCAAAAAGCATACCAGGAAGAACTTGGATTACCTGTACTGCTGCCCATCGAACAGGGTGTAGAGGGGATTATTGGGCAATTACGCCGTTTGTAGCCGGAAGCTGGCTGATAAGTCTTGTTGTTTGAACAGAAGTTGGGGTGTGTAAATATTGAGGTTGTCTCATAAGCATTCTTCCACCATCGGCGCCAAAGGAGTGGTGAGACAGGGGGGGAAGCCTCCGGCACGTCCTTTTTTCGGAGCTGCGTTTTCAACGATTTTGCGAAGCAAAATCGTTGAAAACGCAGCTCCGAAAAATTTAATTTTTCCGCCATAGGCGGCAAAATACTTTTTACACAAC
>Ga0209990_10001607_pt1 | contig 18931 bp, 21 predicted proteins | sample NOAtaG_6_FD_187304 | JGI IMG/M metagenome (GOLD analysis project Ga0209990, IMG submission 187304) | Freshwater lake microbial communities from Lake Erie, under a cyanobacterial bloom - NOAA_Erie_Diel5S_2200h metaG (SPAdes) (version 2) | ecosystem: Environmental > Aquatic > Freshwater > Lake ...
GCTGATGCCTCACCAACTGTAATTTGATTGAGTCGATAGCTTTTTGTAACTAGATTTTTCAAAGTCACAGGAAGTTTTGTACCCACAAAAATGGTTTGACCGATACGGTTTGCCTCTAAACCAGTAATTCTCAAAACGTTATTGAAGACATCTTGAGCAGTTTCATTCTCAATAGAAAGACTAACTGGCTGTTTTAATCCTGTAGTGGCTCCTGCTGCTGGTGCAGCGCCACCCGCTGCAGGAGTCTCTGCGGAAACAACACTCAATCCAGCAACACGACCGATTAGTGTCAATACTTCGATCGCTGGAGCTTCACGCAAAGTAATCCTAGGTACACGCTCAGCAGTACCAAGATCAACAATATCAGGGCGGAGCTTAGCTGTACTAGTTGCAATGTCTCCAACAGGAGGGGTCTTTAATTGGCGGAAGGGTGGTACAACACCTGGGACACGACCAGGTAATTGGGGAGTCACAGGGTTGGCAACAGGTGGTGGTGCTGTATTAGTCTCGTTAGATTGAGCAACACGAGTCTTACCATCAGGGGAGGTAATAGTAATCTTCGGTTCAAATAATGGTTTTCCAACTGAAGATGGGCTAGTAGTATTTTGAGCAGTCAGAACCTTGCTTGTTTCAGTGGCGTTCTGCTGACTAGGGATAACGCCTGTTTCAGGAGCATTTGTCGAAGAGATAGAACTATTCTGGACTGCTGAAGGTTGTGTTTCTAGGCTCAAAACCAAGCCTTCGGGAGTATCCTGTCTTTTAATTAGTTCCTTAAGTACTTCGGGATCTGTCGTATTTACGCGAATCTTGACTTTATTAGCTGCATATTGTGTTGCTTCAATGGAAGTGATCCCTGGCATAGGATTAGCTCTTGCATAGCTCGCATTACCATTACCGAGTTGCAGTTGCGCCCCGTTTAGTAATGCTACCCATGCCTTACCCTGACGTGAGTAGGTGAATTGAGGTCGATCGCTACTGGCAAAATTTAAAGTGAGATTGAGGCGATCTCCTGTCACACTGGCATTGATATCAGTAATGCGGCTAGCAACAGCAACGACATTACTTTGATTAGCTGATACTTGATTTTGCGCCTGAATTGGGACGATCGCCAGTACCTGTGGGCAACTTGCAGCTATTAACAACCAGCAAGCCAAGGACTTGACCTTCGATTTTCCACTCAATTTGGCATTCAACTTGGCACTCATAATTACACTCCTCTTGTTCCTCTCGGAACTCAATACGCTTAATCTTTTTAGTAAACCTGTAAGAACTTGCACATTTCCTAATTAAAGGAACGACAGAACCAAGACAGAATTGACGCGATTATGGGTCGAGATTATACCACACTTTGTCAATTTAAAATCAAAAAAATAATAAGGCTGCCTAATTAACTTAGATCGCTTGCCTTACAAGGAGCCTAAGCTCCTTGCATTGTTCGTTTTGTTGTAATTTGATCTGAACTATTGATTACTTTTTGGGAGGAGCAGCCGCAGCCGCAGCCGCCTTAAGCTCTGCCTCGGTCAATGGCACAACAGCTTCCAAAGTAAAATCAGCTGCAATCAGAGGTGGCAGAATGTCAATAATTTCTTTTTCTTTACCTGCGGCGATCGGACGAGAGAATTTAAAACTCTCACTGGGAAGTGATTTTCTATTCAATTTCAAATTCTTAACCACTAGTAAGGGCTTCAAACGCTCAATTCTTTGAATTGTATTCAAAATATCCTCAAACTTACCATCAAAACCAATAGTAAATGAGTAGGTACTATACTGAGGTCCCTTAATTCCATCTGCGGGCTGAAAAACTCGCATTGAACCCGCGATCTCATAAGATAAGTCTGGCGGTAAAGCAATGACAATTGTTTTAGGTATCTGCTCCTGAATATCACGCATCATCGTGTCAATGTTATCCACATTCGGTAGAAGCGTTAAAACAAACTGATTCTGTTCATTAGCATTTTCAATTTTTTGAGCAACATTGCCCTTACTTGCAACTTTTTGTTCCAAAGCTTTAAGCCCTGAACTTTTAGTAGCAATATTACTTTGTGCAGACTGCAATTGATCCCAAATAGGCATCACATAAGTAGTAGCTACATAGATCGCCATTCCGATTCCACCAACTCCCATCAGGATGCCTAAAACTTTAGAAGTTAAAGTCACTCCAAATAGAGTAATTCCACCTGACACATCTCCATCATTTGATATAACTCCAGCATTGGTCATTTTATTTAATCACTCCTTTTTGTCTCAATAGATTAACTCTGGCAACTAGCCCATCGGCTCCTAACTTTTGTAGTTGAGCCAATAATTCTGCTGGACTTTTAGATGTTGTGGTCACTAGAATTTGAAAATCAACTAATGTAAAGTTCTTATCAGTCGTAGCTGGCTGAAGGGTTGAGGAAACTAACTTGGTTTTATCACTATCTAAAAGAGGAGAAGATTTTAGCAGTAATATGTAGTCATTTAACTCGTTATAGTTCGTAGCTGTTCCATTAAGCGTTATTGTTGACTGACTAGATGCTTGAGGTGCTGCTGCCGCCGCAGTTTGTTGAGTAATAGATTTAATTTGCACCGTAAGGGGAGTACGTCTTCTCAGATCATCAATGACCGCACTCACAGGCAAATTACCAACAAAGAGATTTAAAATCTGATTAGTTCTATCTTGGATTGCCTGAAGTTGTTTCTCTTGATCTTCTAAGGACTTGATCTTGCTGGTCAGTGAAGTCTCTGTGGCAGTCAACTTTGCTAGTTCCTGCTGCAATCCCTCATTCGCAGAGTTAAGAAATAAAAATGCTCCACCAACAAGAGCAAGTGCCACTACAGCAACAGCACCGCCATAAATCAAAAATTGAGAATCAGCGATCGGCTTTCTTTCTACAGCTAGTGCTTCAGGTGCAGCACGATCATTTAAAAAATTAATCTCCAGAGTATACATTATTTCAAACCTCCCTCAAACCTAAACCTAGAGAGACAGACATTGCCATACGATCTTGGATGGGAATATCCTCATCTACAGATATACCAATCGTAGTGAGAGGATCGATCACACTTGTGTTAATACCTAGTCTTTGAATAAAAAACTCATTCAACTGACCGATACAAGCTCCAGGACCAGTAACTAACAATTGCACGACATCGGAGCCAGGAGACTGACTAGTAAAGAAATCAATTGAACGGCTCAATTCATCAGAAAGGTCGCTAACAACCCGTATAATTGCTGCATCACCTGGAGAATTACCGCCACTTGCTAATCTGGCTGCATCCATAGACTGAACAGGCACAACCGTCGAACTCAACATCTCCATGTCTGTCGTCCGACGTGGTGGCAAGTTAATAGCTCTTAATTGTGCATTTTGAATTTGAGCAGTGCCGATGGGAAATGTTCGTGAAAATTGGGGTACACCATCAGCTGTTACCGTAATTTCTGTTGCCTCATATTCAATATCTACGATCGCTACAGCTTCTGCCAAGGTACTAAATCTAGATAACTCATTATGCATGGCTCGAATCAGAGCAAAGCTACTAATCTCTACAATGTCCACCTGTAGCTGAGCTATCTCTAAAGCCTGAATGTAGCTATCAGTTACTTCTTTTGGAGTTGCTACCATTAGAATCTCAATACGCTCGATCCCATCATCATCTAGTGATGTACCTAGCTTTTGATAGTCTACATCTGCATCTTCTCGGGGGAAAGGTAAATACAGACTAGCCTCTTGATTAAGCACCATTTCCCGTAATTCCAAATCAGGAATTTCTGCAGGCAACCGAATCAAGCGACTAACTGTCTCACGACCAGGTAATGCTGTCGCAACTTTTTTGGCTCTTATCTTTTTCTCTGAGAGCAAACTGCGAATGATTTCTCCCAGCGCTACAGGGTCGAGAATACGACCTTCTTCAACAGTTCCTTCAGGAAGTTCAACACTGCCATAAGAGACTAACTTATAGGAAGATTGCCCCTTGCGACGCAATTGAACAATATTAACTTTCTCGGAAGTGATTTCGATTCCGATGCCTTTTTTAGACTTTTTTCCAAACTTTAAGCCGAACATAAGCGTGTCTTTACGAGTTTTGTAGCTTTTGTAGCACTGGGTATACTAAACAATGGAGGGATTATAGACTGTAAGTGTCCATTGTCAATAGGACAAAAAGAAAATAATCATGTCTAATGCCGTAGATGTCTAATTTTGCATTGTTTCTTATAGATGATTTTAGTCGTTTTAGCAAGCAAAATAAAAAGCTAAAAAGCGTTGGCAAATGCCAACGCTTTTTATTTTGTCTACGAGAAAGCCCAAGAGTCTAAATATCTTTGCTGTACCGTAACTTAAATTTATACTTTAGGAAGTGCTATATATCGTCTTAAATTCTTAGTGATAATTTATGAATTTATCCTAAGACAAAATTAGATCTTGAAAACTTTTGCCCAAATCATAACAATTTTGCCAATTGTACCTACGACATAACCAAAAGTCGCATCAGCAGACTACCAACGTAGCAAGTTAAATTGCTCCATATCCACTGTGTCGCGACTGCGATATATCGATAGGACGATCGCTAGACCGACAGCAGCCTCTGCCGCCGCAACCGAAATTACGAAAATCGTAAATACTTGACCACGAATACTAGCGGAATCTAAGAAATTAGAAAATGCCATTAAATTTAAATTCACAGCATTGAGCATTAATTCCACAGACATTAGTACACGCACTGCGTTACGGCTAGTAATTAAGCCATAAATGCCAATGCAGAACAAAGCTGCCGCAATAATCAAAAAAGGTTCTAAAGTCATATCCGTTTACTATGAGTTGTAATTAAGGCATTTATGATTTACTTAGAAGACACCAGTTGCTCTTTGGGCTTTTCTAACAATTCGAGAGACTCCTCCGAATCTGCTTGAGATTTTACGGTATCAGGAATAAACTCGCGACGGGCAAGTACGATCGCCCCAATCAAAGCGACTAATAACAAAACTGATGCTAATTCAAAGGGCAATAGGTAATCACTAAAGAAGTGCTGACCGATAACCAGCAAGGTTGATGGCAGCTTGGCGATATTGGAGGTAATTGCCCACTTTGTCGAGGTTACGGTTACACCTAGCAAGGCAAACAGCCCTAAACAAACCACACCTGTAACTACGCTACGGATCGCGCCAAATTTCACATCTTGATAATCTTGACGCTTATTCACCAGCATAATCGCAAACAAAATCAAGATATTGACCGCACCAACATAGATCAAAACCTGTGCTGCCGCCACAAAGTCAGCATTGAGTAGCAAATATAACCCCGCCACGCTAATGAAACAGGCTCCAAGCAAAAATGCTGCATAGACGATATTTTGCAAAAGCACCACACCCATTGCCGAAGCGGTTAACATCGCAGCTAACACAACTAGGGATACGGTTTGCGAACCATCACCTAAACCAATATTGTTCATTACAAATTTCCTTTCTTAGTCCTTAATCTTGGTAGCAATTTTTAGTAATTTGTGTTGTGGGCGCGAAGCGTCCACAACACAATTACAGTTAACGATGCTAAGCATCGTTTTGTTTTGCTATTTTTGCTCAGAAGCCGCTTCCACGATTTCTTCAGGGCGTTTGCCAGCACGCTTGGCGGTATGGGGAGCTTCATGTCCTTCGATGACACCCTTAGGCAAGTAAGCTAACTCGCGAATAGGATTAACCAAAGGATCATCAGTTACCTTGGTGGGCATCCGTCCAAGGGCGACGCTATCAAAGTTTAATTCATGGCGATCGAAGGTTGATAGGTCATACTCTTCGGTCATTGATAGAGCGTTAGTGGGGCAGTATTCTACACAGTTACCACAGAAAATACATACTCCAAAGTCAATACTGTAACTTTTGAGTTCTTTCTTCTTGATTTCAGTGTTAAATTTCCAATCCACTACAGGCAAGTTAATCGGACATACGCGCACACAGACTTCGCAGGAAATGCACTTATCAAACTCAAAGTGAATCCGTCCACGAAAGCGCTCAGAAGGAATCAACTTTTCGTAAGGGTACTGCACCGTAATCGGACGACGACGCATATGGTCAAAAGTTACCGACATCCCTTGTCCGATATACTTTGCCGCTTGGACTGCATCTTTGGTGTATTCACCAACTTTATTCAGAAATTTCAGCATTTTGGTAATTGGTAATTGGTAATTGGTAATTGGTAATTGGGGATTGGTAATTGGTAATTGGGTTTTAGCTTATTAGTTGAGAAAATAATATTCTCTTACCCATTACCCATTACCCATCACCCATTACCAAATCTTTCTATCCGCCAAACGCAAAGGGAAAAGCTAGTTTCAATGCTGCGGTAATTAGTAAATTCGCTAAGCCAATGGGCAAGAGAAATTTCCAACCTAGATCTAGCAATTGGTCGATCCGCACGCGGGGAACTGTCCAACGCAAGAGGATTGCAAAGAAGATAAAGGCATAGGTTTTGACAAGGGTTGAAGTTAAACCAATGAAAGCAGCGATAACTTGCCACCAATCCGTATTTGCTTGAATTCCTAAAGCATCGCTAATTTTGTCAATGGGGAAAGGCAATTCCCAACCACCGAGGTAAAGGATGGAAGCAAGTAAGCCCGCTAGTAACAGGTTGGCATAAGAACCACCATAGAAGAAGGCAAATCTGATCCCTGAATATTCGGTTTGATAACCAGCAACCAGTTCCTCTTCGGCTTCTGGCAAGTCAAAGGGCAAGCGTTCGCATTCTGCAAGAGCAGCAATGATAAAGATCACAAATCCAATTGGTTGCCGCCAAATATTCCATGACAGAATGCCATACTCGGCTTGCTGATTAACGATATCAATGGTACTGAGCCCATTGGTCATTAAGGCGATCGCTAATACAGCCAGTGCTAACGGAATTTCATAACTGATTGACTGCGCGGCAGCACGTAAACCACCAAGCAACGAGTATTTGTTATTTGAAGAGTAACCTGCCATCAGCAAGCCAATGGGGGCAACGCTGGAAATGGCAATGATGAAGAATACGCCCGTACCAATGTCAGAAATAATTAAGTTCTGACCAAAGGGGATGACTAGATAACATAAAAAGACAGAGATAAAAACTAAAGCTGGTCCGATTGTGTAGAGCAAAGGATCGGCTTTAGCGGGGATTGTACCTTGCTTGATTAACAGCTTGCCCACATCTGCGAGGGGGATCAGCAATCCAAAAGGTCCTGCATATTCAGGACCAATCCGTTGTTGGGCTGCGGCGGAGATTTTGCGCTCAAGCCATGTGCAGACGAGTGCGCCCACAGTTACACCTAAAACCATTACTGCCATTGGCAATAACATCCAAATTACTTTGGCGACATCGGCAGGTAAGCCCAGCCCTGTCAGGATTTCAATTAAAGATCTTTGTAAATCAATTCCACCGTACATTAGCGATCGACCTCACCCATAATAATGTCCACACTTCCTAAAATCGCCATGATGTCGGCGATCTTCATGCCCCGTACTAGTTCGGGCAAGATTTGCAAATTAATAAATCCAGGTGGACGAATCTTGAAACGCCAAGGGAAGACGCTATCTTCGCCAATAATATATACACCGAGTTCACCCTTGGGTGCTTCAACACGCACATAATGCTCGCCTGAGGCAACTTTGAAGGTAGGAGATGGTTTTTTGCTGATGAACTGATAATCGAGAGAGTTCCATTCACTCTTCGGTCCTGCGAGAACCCTTTGTGCTTCTAGATTTTCGTAAGATCCGCCTGGAATCTGCTTGAGACATTGCAGCACCATCTTTGTGGATTCACGCATTTCTCTAACCCGCACGAGGTAACGTGCTAGACAGTCGCCGCCAGTTTCCCACTGCACATTCCAGTCGAGTTCATCGTAGAGTTCGTAGTGATCGACTTTGCGTAAATCTAGCTTTACGCCTGAACCACGTAACATTGGTCCTGATAAGCCCCAACTGATCGCTTCGTCACGGGTGATTGTACCTAAGCCTTCAACCCGTTTACGGAAGATGGGGTTATTGGTAATTAATTTTTCGTATTCGTCAATGACAGGGAGGAAGTAGTTGCAGAAGTCTTCGCATTTTTCGTTCCAGCCATAGGGTAGGTCGGCGGCAACACCCCCAATGCGGAAGTAGTTGTGCATCATCCGCATCCCTGTCGCTGCCTCAAACAGGTCATAGATCATTTCCCGTTCGCGAAAAACGTAGAAAAATGGGGTTTGTGCACCGATGTCTGCAACGAACGTGCCGAGCCACAGGAGGTGAGAGGCGATGCGGCTCAATTCCAGCATGATCATGCGGATATAGCTGGCACGTCGTGGTACTGGTACATTCGCCAACTTTTCGGGTGCATTGACGGTGATTGCCTCGGTGAACATGGTTGCGAGGTAATCCCATCGAGTCACGTAGGGGAGATATTGAATAATCGTGCGACTTTCGGCGATTTTTTCCATCGATCGATGTAAGTACCCTAGTACTGGTTCGCAATCGACTACGTTTTCGCCATCGAGCGTGACGATAAGTCTAAGTACGCCGTGCATGGATGGGTGGTGAGGTCCCATGTTTATGACCATGCGTTCGGCTTTGGTTTCAATCATCACCATGATTTGCGATCGCCTCTTTACTCTGTAAACTGTTGCTCTGGTTATTAGTGCTAGTTTTAATTAATGCGGTTTGTGCTAAGCACGAGACACATTAAATCTTTGTTATTTTAAGTCACTGGTTGAGCGATTGCTCTAGCAAATGACTCTATTGGTTATATGAATTAAGTAGATATACCTTGATGCTTCTCAGTATATCGTCATGTTGAGGCGGGAGTATGTGTTAGAAACGAGCAAATCTATAATTTTTTCTATAGTTTATCTTGTTGTTTTAATAGATATTAATCTATGATTTCAAAAAAAACCATCATCAAGCAACTATAATGAACCTATAGCATAAAAGCTATGTTAGGTATCATCAAATTCCTCATGCCAGACCTTAAACAACATGCTAAAACTTGGAAATTTATCGAACTTAAGGTTGATCCCATCCCTTTGCCACCGAAAATTTTGATGCTTTATAAACGGGGCAAGGATAAGCTTTTGGCTGAAGAAATTATGTGAGACTGGGCGATCACCTATTTGATGATTTTTTCTAGAACATTTCCTTAAAATAGATTAGATCTAAAGACACTTTGCGGAGTAAAGATGATGACTGCTTATACAATCAATCTCGATCCGATTGTGAAACTGACTAGAGAGCAGTTTTACGAACTATGTGCGGCAAATCCCGAACTGAAACTAGAGCGTAATGCAAATGGAGAAATCGTAATTATGTCCCCCACTGGCGGCGAAACTAGTGCTTGGAATTCTGATCTAAATACTGATCTAAGTATCTGGAATCGTCAGGAGCGACTTGGTAAGGTTTTCGATTCTTCTGGGGGATTTTCTTTGCCTAGAGGTAGCGATCGCTCACCTGATGCGGCATGGATAACTATTGAAAAATGGAATGCTCTTAGTCCTGAACAACGCAAGCAGTTTTTGCCACTATGTCCAGACTTTGTGATTGAGCTTTTGTCGCCAACGGATTCATGGATTAAGGGTTTGGCGAAGATGCAGGAATATCAAGATAATGGCTGTCGTCTAGGTTGGCTGATCGATCCTGAAAGTAAGCGTGTGGCGATTTATCGGTTAGGTCAACCTGTAGAAATTCTCGAAGCGCCTGTAAGTTTGTCTGGAGAAGATGTTTTGTTAGGATTTGTACTGAATTTAGAAAATATCTGGTCATCTTTATAAAGCTTTAGTCAAACGTGTAGCATTTGTGGGAGTTCACTCGCAACAAATCAAAAACGACTTCTATCGGCAATACCTAAATTTTATTAATAATGTCAGTTCGAGTTAAGCTGGAAAATTTTAACAGTCAAAAAGTAAAAGCCTTGCTAAGCAAGGCTTTTACTTTTGGGATTTGAGAGAGGGTTTGCTACGCAAACCCTCTCTCAAAGAAAGTTTCAAATTATCCCGAACTCGCATTAAACCAGATGTGTCAAGCAGCATTAACTGTCATCGTGATTACTGTCATATTCTTTAACTAAATCTGAATTAATACTTTCGTTATCAAGATTTAGATCAATTCCTAGATCAATCGCTCTAAAGTGACGCTCAAATTTTGCTATTCTCATAGCTTTTTCGAAGTCAGTTGGTGAAATCTTAAACATCTGAAAAAAAATTTTGCCGTAGAAGACTTACGACTAACTTTTCTGCGAGTATAACAACACTCTTGGCTTGTTGATGAATAGCTGCACCACTAAGCAACTTACTGCTTAAAATCTTTGTAGATAAGACTAATCAGTAGCTTACAAATTATTTTATAAATACCTTCTAATGCTTCCTAATTTTGAGTTGTTTTATACCTAACTACTTATAAAATTTTTTGTTACTTGCCCTTGCTAATAAAACGCCAACTTGGATGGCTAACATACTCACGATCGCACTACCAATTAAATAAATTACTAACATTGTGATGTTCCCTTTTTCGAGAAAATCTCTCGCTTCTAATTCATAGGATGAGAAAGTAGTATAAGCACCACAGAAGCCAGTAGTTGTCATAAGACGTAACTCTGGAGAAATATTATGAATAAGCTCAGTTGCTAAGGTCAGGATGTAGGCAATAACCAAACAACCCGTTACATTGATTAAGAAAGTCCCATAAAATCCAAATTCCCTACCCCAAATTGATTTAGCCAATTCGGTTGCATAAAAACGGCTTAAAGCACCAAATATTGCACCGATCGCTATAGCTGTAGCAAAACGTCCCTGCAACCAATTCATGAATTTTTACCTCAATTTGAATTTATATAAGCTTTGCGATCGCGGCCCCTAAAACCACTGCCCCTAATCCAAATATTACGCTTCCTAACCAATAGAAAACCGTTGTCATGATTTGTTTACTCCGCCATAACGTGAGTGTATCAAAACCATAGGTTGAAAATGTGGTATAGGAACCTAAAAATCCAATTCTAATTAATAAATCCAGTTCCGATGGATATCCAGTAATTCCTTGAGAAATGGTAAAAAAGAAACCGATCGCTAAGCATCCAGTTAAGTTAATGGCAAAGGTCGCGTAGGGAAATTTAGGACTAAATTTTGCTTTTGTCCATTCTGTAATGTAAAACCGAGCCAGCGCTCCAGCCACTGCCCCTGCGGCAATCATAAGAATATTAATAATGTCAGACATAGCGGCATTATATAGCAATGCATCAACAGAAAAGGGGCGGCGCAATGCACCGCCCCTTATTCTATTAACGCCTTTAGATCTGAGGTACAAATCTTTCTTTGACAGGAACAGATGTATATTCGGAAATGATGCGGCGGAACTCATCACCATCGAGAGTTTCGTTATCAACTAGCAAATCAACAACACGATCAATCGCTGTACGATTTTCATACACGATTTGCAGAGCAGTTTGATAGCATTTCTGCACGATTTCACGAACCTGTTGGTCGATTTTTGCCGAGACATCTTCAGAATAGGGAGACTGTCCTCCCATACTGCGTCCGAGGAATACCTCTGAGCTTTGACCTTCGAGGGCAAGTTGACCAATATTCGACATCCCAAAACGAGTCACCATCTGACGCGCCATGCCGCTTACCTGTTGCAAGTCACCACCTGCACCAGTCGTTACTTCAGCCGAACCGAATACGGCTTCTTCCGCAGCACGTCCACCAAGGGCAGCCGTGATGCGAGCAAGGATCTGACCACGGGAGATCAGAGTTTGTTCTTCGTCAGGAGTAAACCATGTTAAACCTGCCGCTTGACCTCTAGGAATGAGGGTAACTTTTTGAACAGGATCATGATCCTTGAGCAATGTACCAACGATCGCATGACCAACTTCGTGGTAGGCAATCAAACGCTTGTTACGGCTATCGACGAGAGCTTTACCTTCTAGACCAGCAATGATTCTATCTACGGCATCATCCACTTCTGACATCGTCATCGCATCCTTACGACGACGAGCAGTGAGAATGGCAGCTTCATTGAGTAAATTCGCAAGGTCAGCACCTGCAAACCCGGGAGTACGACGGGCGATCGCTTCTAAAGAAACTTCAGGGCTAATCTTTTTGTCGCGAGCATGAACATTTAGTACTTGTAAGCGACCCTTGATATCAGGTGGATCAACATTGATTTGGCGATCGAAACGACCAGGACGCAACAATGCCGAGTCAAGTACATCAGCACGGTTAGTAGCCGCAATCACAATCACACCAGAATTACCTTCAAAACCATCCATCTCAGTGAGGATTTGGTTAAGGGTTTGTTCGCGTTCATCGTTACCACCACCGATACCAGCGCCACGTTGACGACCAACTGCATCAATTTCATCGATAAAGATAATGCAAGGGGCGTTTTCTTTAGCTTTCTTGAACAAATCGCGGACACGAGATGCGCCAACACCGACAAACATTTCGACGAACTCAGAACCAGACACGGAGAAGAAGGGTACACCAGCTTCACCAGCGATCGCCTTAGCAAGTAAGGTCTTACCAGTTCCAGGAGGTCCAATCAACAAAACACCCTTAGGAATTTTTGCGCCAACTGCCGTAAAGCGTTCAGGCTTTTTCAAGAAAGTAACTACTTCCTGTAGTTCTTCCTTAGCTTCTTCGATACCAGCGACATCATCAAACATCACTCCAGTCTTGGCATCCATCGCAAAACGTGCCTTAGATTTACCAAAATCCATAGCCTGTCCAGGTCCACCCATTTGATTGGAGCGACGGAATAGGAAAAATAAACCTGCGATTAAAGCAACGGGGAAAACTAAATTGCTAAGAACATTCCAGATTGCGCCATTGTTGCTAGGGGGATAAATTGCTAAATCCACACCACCTTCATTGAGTTTATCCATCAACTCTGGGGCATAAAGTGGTAAGTCAACTCTAGCGCGTTGCTCTTTGCCCTCAATTTGGGGATCGCTTGCTACGATTACTGCGGTGCGACCACCATCAAAAATATCTACCTTGCGTACCCGATGTTCATCCAGATACTCAAGAAATCTTCCGTAGGCGATGCGGGTATTTGCCGCGTTTACTGTCGGACGGCTAGGAGCAGGACGAGCAACTAATGTCTGCCAGCCAAAAAAGCCTATTATCGCTATGGGCAGCAACCACAGCAGTGCAGTTCTCCAAGAGGATTTCATATAGCAAAGAGCCTGATGTTCAAAATAATTTCTTAACTAAACTTAACTTACCACGATCCTCAAGTAATGTAATCGGATGATCGCAAATATCTATCCAAAGGAAAGCGCTCCATACCCCGATCGAAGGTGTTAGTTGCTGCTGTTGTAACGACCGTTCGCCAAACATGAAAAATAGCAAGAATCGCTAAGCGATTCTTGCTATTTTCGCCATTTGAGACATGCGAAGCATGTTTATAAATGGCGATATCGAACTTATGTTGTTTTATGTATGTTAAGTTCTGACAATTTTATAGATTTTATATGTAATTTACTTGACTAATAAAACTTGAAAGGCTTAATATTCGCCATCACGAATTTGCATAAAAATTTATATGGAAATTATTGGGGCTTTATTGGTTACTGGATGTCTATGGCTTTCCCAACATATGAATGATTCCGATAAAAAGAAAGAACAAGAGATGGAGAAAAAAATTAAGGAAAAGCTGAAAAATGATCAATATATGAATATTCGCATCATTGAACAGCCTAAAAACTAATTGGGATATAGCAATTCTAAATGGTTTGTGGCAGTGCCTCCTTTGGTGGAACTTCCAGACTACATCTGAGAAAATTCAGCATCACTAATCTTATGACTTTTTGAGCATTGTCTTTGGCGAGATTGTTTATGATAGTTAAGTGAGAAAGGTGATCGCTTTCAATTAACTTTTAGGATTAGTACAGGTAAAGCAAAGCGCTATCTGTACATGAAGATCGCTGTCAAAACTTGCTTTAAGTCTGGAGTAAAAATCGTGAAGCAAAAGCTGCAAGCAATTAGCGGAGAGCTAAAGACCCAATTTAAGATTTTAGGAAGTTGTGTCATCGTCTTTTGGGCTGTATTTATTGTTAATAAATTCTTGTTTGGTAGCAGGCTTAATACTTTAGGGATTCTGCCTCATTACTTGATCGGGTTGCGCGGTATTCTGTTTGCTCCTTTTTTACACGGAAGCTTTTATCACGTTGCCGCTAATACATTGCCCTTCATTGTTTTAGGGTGGTTTGTAATGTTGCGAAACATTAAAGATTTTTATTTTGTATCTTTTATGTCCGCCTTAATTGGTGGGGTTGGAACATGGGTATTTGGCAGACCTGATTCTGTTCACATTGGGGCAAGTGGCATAATTTTTGGATATTTAGGATATCTATTATTTCGGGGTTACTTTGAGCGAAGTTTTGTGGCGATCGCTATTTCCCTAATAATTGGCATTACCTACGGGGGATTAATTTGGGGATTATTACCAACGCGATCCTATATTTCTTGGGAAGCACATTTGTTTGGATTTATCGGTGGAATTGTTGCGGCAAAATTGCTAGCTCCTAAAACCTAAAAAAGAAGCGGTGCAATGCACCACTTCTTTTTTTAAGTGATACAAAAGCAGAAGACTATAATTGGATTGCTGCAGTTGAAGATTTTGTTCTCTATAACTCGATGAAGAATGCGTTTACTTTTGGTGGTGACTTGCGATCGCTACCTGCAATTGCTATTAACGACCAACGTAGTGTAACTTTTGGGAGAAATCACGACACAATTCGAGAACTGAACGCTCAGGCGATCAATCCCTTCAACGATGCTACCGATTCTTATCTTGCCACTGCCTATATATTAGCGAGACAGGATGGAACACCTCTAATTTTTAACGACGATAATCTTAATTCTCCGTATATCAATTTTGGTGTTAAATTTCGCCAGATCATGATTCAACGTGGAGAAGAGGGCAAGAATGTTAAAGAAAACATTTTGAAGGTTACGAATAGTCCAACAGTTCTAATTATGGAAAGAGGAGCAGAAGGTCTCTTTGTCGAAAACAAAGGAATGGCGAAATTCGATATCCCTGTACTAGATTTAACCCTATCCAATCTAGAAGGTTGCTATCGAGAGCTTCGCAATAACTTTACAGTTGTAGTTGAGAATCGCAACGGCAAAAAGTATATAACCAAATGGGGAACTTGGGATCGTGGGGGCATGAACGTTGTAGGACGCGATGCTCTCTACTTCATCCGCGAACCATTTAATGGATTTTTTTGAGAAGTCGATCTCCATTTAATTCTCAACCGAGAAGATTTGGGGCGATCGCTTTTTAATTAATCCATTTATTACGGCAATTTTAATTGTTGGGCAGGAGTGAAAAATTGGCGTGTAACTAGAGTCGTTAATATTAATGCAGTGATGAGATTAGCTGTAGTAATAGCGAATAGAATTACTAACTGATAGCGCACTGCTAATAGTGGCGAAGTACCGCTTAAGATTTGCCCCGTCATCATCCCTGGTAAAGAGACGACCCCTGCGACCATCATCACGTTAATGGTGGGAATCATGGCGGCTCTAATGGCATCGGTTTGATAATTAAAAATAGCCTGCTGCGGGGTTGCGCCTAAACATAAATGCGCTTCGATGTCCCGCGATCGCTTGACTAAATCCTGTGTAAATCTCTCGGCAGCGATCGCAGCCCCATTCATCGAATTGCCTAAGATCATGCCTGAGAGAGGAATTAAATATTGCGGTGAATACCAAGTATCGGGCTGAATCACTAAGAAGGTGGTGTATGCAAGGATGGCGAGAGTACTGACGATCACCGATATCCACATAATCGGTAGAACGTAAGGTACTTTTTCACGCACACGGTTTTTGGCTTCACGGGCTGCCATCAGGCTCATCAAGAAAATGATGAAGAGAATAACTACGGGCTGCTTGATCTCAAATACGGCATCTAGCAAAAAACCAACCACAATCAATTGAATGATGCTACGAAAAGTAGCGATGATTAGATTCTTGGCAATGTCTAATTTTTGCCAGACCGAGAAACTAGTAGCGATCGCAATCATCCCGACCGCGATCACCATTTTGGGAATATTCAAATCAATGACAGTAGTCATAAGTAATTCACCGTAGAAGATGGCAGCACTTTTATTATTTACAGATATCCATAGAAAAAATAAGCCTCGCTAAGCGAGGCTTATTTTTTCTTAAGATTGTAATGCTGCTAGGGTTTGTGAACCAAGCACTCCATCTACAGGCAAGCCATAAAATGCTTGGGCTTTTTTGATGGCAGCCGTTGTCCGAGAACCTTGAATACCATCAATCGCTCCATCATAAAAACCGAGATTACTCAATAGAGTTTGTCCTTGTTTGATGGCATTATCGGAAATGTTAATACTTGGTTGAGTTTCCTCAATCTGCACTGTCAGAGGATTGATATCTGCCTCCAATGCAGCAACAGTCAAAGAACCTGCGATACCATCAGGGATTAAGCCATAGGTTTTTTGGGCAAGAATAATTGCCTCTTGGGTCATGGGTCCTTTAATGCCATCGATCTCACCGCCATAAAAACCGCGATCACTCAGCAATTGCTGCACATTTTTCACCGCATCTGAGGACTTGTATTCATCTGGTGTTTTGTAATTAGCAGGAACTGACTGAACAGCCTCATATTCGTAAGTGTCCGACTGCAACGCGGCGAGAGTCTCAGAGCCAACAATACTATCAGCTTCAATCTTATAAAATGTTTGAGCCGCGACGATTGCTTCTCTAGTCGCAGGTCCCATCACACCATCGATCTCTCCAGGATTAAATCCTCGTCTTGCCAATAATTGTTGCAGACTGGCAATTTCTGGCGTATGGGCAAAGGCAGAGATTGGCATAGCATTTAGAGTGATCGCGCTTGCGGCGAGTCCAACACATACAACGGACTTAGCATGGTGAGACGATTTCGCGATCGAGTCTAATAATTGACAATCTAAAGCTTGATCAATAGATTCGCCTTGTTGGAGGCGTTCAGAAATCATTTCACTGTGGAGATAAGCAACAAGTTCCATACAATTCAGCCTCAATAAAAAACGCCACTAGGCTAATTAATTGGCTCTTTTGTGTTCGTAAGAGCCTATATATTTATTGTATGGAAAAAAGCCAGTAAATGTCAGATAATGCTTGTTTTTATAATCTTTAACAACTGAGATCAGGTGCTTTGTACCCACCTTTACTTCCTTTACTTAAGGATTTTGGCGATCACTTCAGCTAAACCATCTAGGGTATATTCCACAGCCTCACAATCAACGCGCCCCAATAAATCATCACAGGCTTTGGAAGTTTGAGGACCAATAGAAGCAATTTTTGAGGAGGCAATCCAAGCCTGCCAAGTTTCTCTGGCAGCTACTCGATCCAGTAATTGACAAAAATGGTGCACAGTCTTGGAGCTAGCAAAGGTAATGACATCAAGTTTTTGGCTTTGAATAGCGGCTAAAGCGACAGGATCGATCGCTTCAGGACAGCCCGACTCATAGGCTGGAATTGCCTCAACAATTGCCCCATGCAGTTGCAACTGCTCAACTAAAACTTCGCGTCCCCCTGATTGCACTCGCGGGAATAATAACTTTTTGTCAGCTAAAACATGATGGCAAGACAGAAATGCGTCAACCAGAGCATCGGCAATAAAATCATCTGGCACTAAATCGGGCGTAATTCCATAATTAGCAAGCACTTCGGCGGTCTTGCGCCCCACTACGGCAACTTTGAGGGAATGTAAAGCCCTGCTATCTTGACCCACCTGTTGCAATCTCCCGAAAAAACTCTCAACGGCATTGGCTGAGGTCAAAATCAACCAGTCGTAATCAGGTAAAGAAGCGATCGCCTGATCCAACATTTCCCAACTGGTCGGCGGTACGATCGACAAAGTTGGCATCTCGATAACTTCAAAACCTTGTCTAGTGAGTAAATCTGTAAATTGGCTAGCCTGTGTCGCTGCCCTAGTTACTAAAATCCGTTTGCCCTGCAATGGTAATTTTTCCTTTTCTAGATCAACACTGGCTTCGACTTTGCTCAGCCAACGTTGGCATCGAATTCTCTCAGCCAACGTACTTTTGATGGGACTTGATTCCAAGTCTTGGCAAACATAATTTTCTAATAATTTCTTTTCAGAATGGGACAAAAGCTCATGAAACTTTACGACTTCCCCAATAATGATCACCGATGGCGATAGCGAGCCTTCAGGCAATTTTGACTGGATATCCTGCAAAGTCCCTGTCCATACCTGCTGCTCAGGTCGTCCACACCACCGCACGATCGCGATTTTTTCATTCCCAGATTTTCTCTGTTGTAATTTTGCCAACAATCCCGCCAGATTCTTTGTCCCCATCAAAATTACCAACGTCGGAATTTGGGCGATCGCATCCCAAGGCAATCGATCTAAATCATGCCCCGTCATGACCGCAAAACAAGAACTCGCCTCTACTTCCGTAAGTGGTATCCCAGCTAACATCGGAGCTGCGATCGCACTAGAAATCCCTGCAATTACTTCCCATTCACAATTAGCGGCTTGCAATGCTGATATCTCAGGTAGCGATCGGCTAAATATCCAAGGATCGCCACTCTTTAGACGCACTACTTGCTTACCCTGTAAGCAATATTCCACTAGCATCTGATTAATTTCTGCTTGATTAATGCTTTCATAACCGCCTCGTTTACCCGCAATAATGCAATTACATTGTGGCGACGCAAGATCTAATAAATTACGATCTACCAGTGCATCACTAATAATTATTTCAGCGGTACTGATCAAATCCCTAGCACGAACCGTCAAAAACTCCGCGCCCCCGATTCCTGCGCCAACTATAAAAACTTTGCCTTGAGTTAAATTGAGTTGATAAATATCTTGCATTCTAGGATTTGTGGTAATTGTCATTTACAGCGCTTTGCGCTTAGGGACTTGCGATTAATTAAAGTACCTACGGCTTTCGACTTCGCTCAGCCAACGTTG
>Ga0209990_10001625_pt1 | contig 18843 bp, 15 predicted proteins | sample NOAtaG_6_FD_187304 | JGI IMG/M metagenome (GOLD analysis project Ga0209990, IMG submission 187304) | Freshwater lake microbial communities from Lake Erie, under a cyanobacterial bloom - NOAA_Erie_Diel5S_2200h metaG (SPAdes) (version 2) | ecosystem: Environmental > Aquatic > Freshwater > Lake ...
AGGTGCGGGATTGCTGCGCACAGGTGGAACCGGATCCGGTTTTGCCGCCGGCGTCGAAGCAGGTGTTTCCGGTGCCGTTTCCCGCTTCTCTTGCAGGTTCAGTAATTCACCCGGTGCGATCGGCTGCCCCGGTTTGATGCGGTTGAGCTTGTACAATTGCTTCAGCTTGATGCCGTATTGCTGCGAAATGAGACGAAAATCCTCCCCCTCGATATAGGTATGTGTCGGCGCTGACCCGGTGCGGCGCTTGGGCTTTAGATAAACAATCTCTCCCTGCATCAGCGAATCGCCGCGCTTCAAGTCGTTGTAACGGTAAATCTGCCAATATCCCAATCCATTTTTCTTGGCAATGTCTTCGGGTGTTTCACCCCAACCGGCTATGGTAGCCGGAATGCCATTCGTCAATCCGGGTTTGGCAGCCGTCTGACCTGCCGGATCAAAACCGAGGATCACCAGGGTATCAAAACGCCCCAGGCGATAGCGGCGGATGATGCCCGACAAAATGGTTCCATAAGCGGGATTTGTTGCGTATCCGGCTGCGCGCAAGCCATGAGCCCAGGCTTCGAAGTCAAGTATATTGTGTTGAAATAGCGAAGCATAGCGCTGGCCGTTCACCAAAAACAGGGAATGATCGCGGTAAGAATCCATCGCCGAGCCATAAGCCCTGAAACATTCGTTTTCGGCATCGTCGTTTTCGGTACAGCTCGGTCCGGTCCAGTCTTTCCGGCATTTAATTCCGAAATGGTTATTGCATTCTTTGGCAAGGCGGCTATTTCCGCTGGCGCTTTCGAGTATCCCCTGCCCCAAGGTGATGCTCGCGGGGATGCGGTAGGTACGCATCTCCTGCATGGCAGCCTGGCTGAACTGCTCGATATAGCTCTCGGTGGTCTGGCGGGTAGTTTGTGCCTGCAGCAAAGCCGATGCAAGAGAGACGCAGCAAAAAAGCGCAAAGGAGCGGGGAGCCATCATGCCACAAATTTCCTGTACAGGCTCAAGCCCCATGCCACAATACTTTTCACACGATGTGGGCTGCGTGGGAAGCGTCAATTCCGACTGAATGGCGAAAATCCGTGACCGGAGTCACCGCTAATCTGCCGCGAATTGGCTTTTTTTGTAAGATTCATGCAGTTAAGATATCTCTGGCTTTCCATCCTCATTGGGCTACCGGCATTGCTGGCCGGTCAAATGGTCAAAACGCCCGAATTCCGCTACCGCTTCAGCAAAGACCAAATCAAAACCGGTGAAACAGTTGAACTGATCATCACCGCCGATATTCCCAAAAACTGGCACCTCTTCAGCGAAGAAACCGATTGTCCGCCCGATGAAGGGCCTATCGAAGCCAAACTCATTTTCAGCTCGCCAAAAGGCAAAGGCAAGGCTGCCTGCTTTGAAACCGTTGGGAAATTCACCAGCGTGGGCGATCACCTGGTGCGCGACGATATCTTCGAATGCAGCACCGGCCAATTCGAAGTAAAGGCCGAATTCAGGCAAAAACTGCGCATTCTTTCTGCCGATGCGGTAATAGACTTCACCTTCCAGGGCCAGATGTGCGACGACGTATCGGGCATGTGCGTAGGCGTCAACCCCGCTCCCATCCGCCTGCAATTGCCCAAGATTACCGGAGAATCACTTTGCAACGCGGCTGCTCCCGAAACGCCGGCTGCACCAATCGATACACCGCTCACCACCCCGGGCATCGACACCACAGCACCAACAGTTGCCGTAGCGGCTGATACCGCCTCCGCAACACCCTCCTACCGCACCAATTCTGCTTCGGATATCGGCAACTGCAAACCCAAAACCTTTGCCGGCAGCTTGCCTACACATGAAAAAGGCCTTTGGACCCTCTTCCTGCTCGCTTTCCTCTCCGGCCTCGTCGGCCTGATCACGCCTTGTGTGTTCCCGATGATTCCGATGACGGTTTCCTTCTTCATGAAGAACAAGTCGCGGGCAGCAGCCTTCCGTGAAGCCTTCATTTTCGCCTTTTCCATCATTGCCATCTACACCCTGTTGGGCACGCTGGTAGCCGCCATCTTCGGCCCCGAAGCCGGTAACTGGGTAAGCACACACTGGGCACCCAACCTGTTCTTCTTCGTCATCTTCCTCGTTTTTGCCGCTTCGTTCTTCGGCGCGTTTGAACTCGTGCTTCCGGCCGGACTGACCACGAAAGTAGACAGGCAAGCAGACAAGGGCGGTTGGATGGGTCCGGTTTTCATGGCCATGACCATCGCACTGGTATCTTTCAGCTGCACCGGACCGATTGTCGGAACCGTTCTGGCGCAATCCATTACCGGCGACTTCCTTACACCCGTTGTCGGCATGTTCGGTTTCTCGCTCGCCTTTGCCCTGCCCTTCGGCATTTTCGCGCTCTTCCCAAAACTGCTCCAGGGTTTGCCCAAAAGCGGCGGCTGGCTGAACAGCGTAAAAGTGGTGCTCGGCTTTATCGAACTGGCCTTTGCGCTCAAGTTCCTCAGTGTTGCAGACCAAACCTACCACTGGGGCATCCTCGACCGAGAAATCTATCTCGCGCTCTGGATAGCCATCTTCACACTGATGGGCTTGTACCTCATCGGTAAAATCAAGTTTTCGCACGACAGCGACCTGCCTTACCTTGGAGTAGGTCGTTTAAGCCTGGCCATCTTCACTTTTGCCTTTGTTGCCTACCTCGTACCCGGCATGTGGGGTGCACCGTTGAAAGGCCTCGCCGGCTATCTTCCCCCGCTTCATACGCAAGACTTCGACATGAACCGCAGCATCCGCGAAGCGCAGGGCATCACCGGCAATGTTTGCGGCAAACCGCGTTACAGCGATCAATTGCATCTACCGCACGGACTGGCCGGGTATTTCGATTATGAAGAGGCACTGGCTTGTTCCAAAGAGCTGAAAAAGCCCGTATTTATTGACTTTACCGGGCACGGCTGCGTGAATTGCCGCAAGATGGAAGAGAAAGTCTGGAGCGATCCGCGGGTGTTGAAGCTGCTGCGTGAGGAATATGTAATCGCCTCGCTGTATGTAGACGATCATAAAATCCAGCTTCCTCCCTCCGAACAGTTCATCAGCCGCTATACCGGTCAGAAGGTAACCGGTCTCGGACAGAAGAACACCGACCTTCAGATTTGTTATTTCGGCGCCAACGTGCAGCCTTTGTATGTCTTGATGGATGGGCGCGAAAACATGTTGCAGCCCGCTGCTTCTGCAGAAACCTTCAGCTACGATGCCACACGCTTCGCCGAATTCCTGGAAGCGGGTATCAAACAGTACAAATCGCAAAATCAGAACAAGTGAGCATCGAACGCATCCACAGCCATTTCACCGAAGCGCGCCAAACCCTGGACCGCTTCCTTGAAAGCCCCGACAACCTGGAGCGCATACGCCAGGCCGGCATTGCGATGAGCGACAGCCTGCGCCACGGCGGCAAGATCATGAGTTGCGGCAACGGAGGCAGCCATTGCGACGCCATGCATTTCGCCGAAGAACTGAGCGGCCGCTACCGCGATAACCGCCCGGCACTCGCCGCGATGGCCATCAGCGATGTGAGCCACATGAGCTGCGTGGGGAACGACTATGGTTTTGAATTCGTTTTCAGCCGCATGGTGGAAGGCCTGGGCCGAGAAGGCGATGTCTTACTGGCGATCAGCACCAGCGGCCATTCCCCCAATATCCTGCGGGCCTGTGAAAGCGCGAGGGAAAAGGGAATGAAAATCGTTGCCCTCACCGGTAAAGACGGCGGAAAGCTCGCTGCACTGGCAGATATCGAAATCCGCGCTCCGCATACGCCTTATGCAGACCGCGCCCAGGAAATCCATATCAAGGTCATCCACGCGCTCATAGACCTGATTGAACACAATGCCGGCCTGACGCTCTGAGGATTCCTTTCTACTCCAGGAAAGGCGTGCGGTACAGCAGGTGGTCGAGGTTGCTTTCTATCACCATCGTAACCACCCAATCGGGCTTCATGGATTGAACCAATTTCAGGTTGAGCCCGTAGTTCCATTCGTCGAATACCGCGCAAAGCTCTCCGCATGCTTCGGCGAGATAAGGAACCACATCGCTGCCGAAAGAATCGCGGATAAACAACACGCGCCGTTGTGTGCTGTCTGGCCGGGTATAGCGCAATTGGTACTCCCAGGAATTGGAAAAAGAAGGCACAGGCCAGTTATAGGGAATAGCGCTTGCCGAATGGGAACGGCCAGGCACGGCGCGCACATCGGGTTCATTGGCAATGCCACCAAGCGCCATCATTCCGGCTATATTTCCTGAAACCGGGTTACCGCTGCTGTCTGCCACAATACCGCGACCTGACTGCCAAGCTTCCGCATGTACGTTTTCGCCCAGGGCTGCAGCGATGGAACGGGCCGCGATGAATGCGCCGTAGCGGTTCCAATGGTTGTCGCTGCGGTGGTACATCCGGATACCGTTCCGCTTGGACGCCCGGAGTGAATCGCGGAGATCGAGCACCGGATAACCGGCTTTCCGCAATGCAGCCACCAGTTTGTCGGTGCGGTTTTCAGCCTGCAATCTCCGTATGAATGCAGGCTGGAATTCAGGGTAAATGCTTTGCTTCACCGGAGCGATCACCAACAGACTGCGCACGCCCAGGCTGTCGAGCCTTTGCTTGCGGTGCTGAAGCTTGCGCAGCAGGCTGTCGGACTCCCCTGAACTGAAGCGCAAGCTTCCATCGAAAGTGGCCAATTCTTTCCGGGTGATATACATCCAGCCATCACTGCCCAGATAGGCCATGGTTGGAATGGGCGATTTGTGAAAAATATCCAGGTTCAAACGGCCATAGCTGCGCATCAGCACACTGCGCAAAGGAAAGCGGTCAGACAAGGCCGTATCAATCCGGCCGGGCCATTGTTCGAAAGGCAGCGCTTTGCCGGGCCAGGCTGCCGGAGTGCGGTTTTCGGTGTTCTCCAGCTTCCACCATCCGGCATAATGATTCACCCAGGGCAGCAACAAACCCAATGCCATGAGCAACGGTAACAAGCGGTATGTAAGCGGGCGATTCAAAACCGGAAATAAATGAAAGGTGAATACGAACCCGCCACAATCTGCATGCAGCAGAGCCAGAAAATAACGATCAGGAAGCCGAGGCAAACGCCATCCCAAAGCCAGGCAGGCAAGCCGGCAAGCGCATCCATCCGCTTGCCCAGCCAACGCCAGACACCAGCCGCCCCCAGAATGGCCATCAGCAGCACGAGCAACAACTCCCGATTGAGCAGCGAAGCCTGGATATAGTCGTTGTATTTGTGCGCAGTGAAAGCAGAAAAGTCAAACAGGCGGCGGTACATGGACCAGGTATCGTCCAGGTTATCAGCCCGGAAAGGAACCCAGCTCATGGTGAAAACGAGGGCAGTGTAGAGATGCGCCAGCATCCGGCTCCACGGGCGTTCGCCGCGAATGGGCCAGATGCGTTCGATGGTGAGGAAAACGCCGTGAAACAATCCCCAAAAAACAAAATTCCAGCTTGCGCCATGCCAGAAACCGGTAAGAAGGAATACGGCAAACAGGTTGCGGTAGGTTTTCCAGATGCCGCCGCGGTTGCCGCCGAGGGGGATATACACGTAATCGCGGAACCAGGTAGAGAGCGAAACATGCCAGCGCGCCCAGAAATCTTTCATGTTGCGGGCTGTGTAAGGGAAGTTGAAATTTTCAGGGAAAGTGAATCCGAACAAAGCAGCCAGCCCGATAGCCATATCGCTGTAGGCAGAGAAATCGGTATAGATCTGCAGGGTGTAACAAATGACGGCCAACCAGGCGGTTGACTGCGACATGTCGCCAAACTGCACGCCCCACAAGGTATCGGCAGCAAGGGCGAGGTTATTGGCTATGAGCACTTTCTTCGCCAGACCGATGATGAACCGCTCCAGGCCGGCCACCACCTTGGTATAATCGAAGCTGCGCTTTCCGAGTTGTTCCGCAATTTGATTGTAGCGGATGATCGGCCCTGCAATGAGTTGCGGGAACAGACTGATATACAAAGCCATGTCTACCGGATTGCGCTGTATCGGCGTACTTCTCCGGTACACGTCTGTGATATAACTCAATCCGTGGAAGGTGTAAAAGGAAATGCCCACCGGCAATGCCACCGTTGCAAGTTGCCATGGGTCATTCCCGGAAGCTTGCAATATGGTATTGATGTTTTCACCGAGAAATCCGGCATACTTGAACCAGACCAATAAACCCAGATTGAGCACGATTCCGAACACCAGCACTTTGCGTCGCAGAGCCATTCGAACCGATTCGATGCCCAGCGCGGTGAAATAATTGATGGCAATGCTCACCAGCAATAGCAATGTATACGCAACGCCTCCCCAGGCAAAGAAAACCAGGCTGAAAAGCAACAGCACTGCATTTCTTAACACCTTGGGAACCAGGTAATAGGCGAACAGACAAAGCGGAAGGAAAACAAAGAGGAATACAAGCGAATTGAACAGCATACCCTAAACGTGGTAGCTTTAACGCCGTTTCACCATTGTGTTGCGCAACATGATATAAAGCCCCACCAGGATGAAGATCACTACGAAGAGTATCGACATCTGGAGCGACAGCTTGAGCGAACTTGGCAAGCCCAACACGAACATATTGATCAGCAACTGGGCAATGGCATAATAGAGACTGACTTGCAGGTGGGGTTTACGCGCCACATGCACCAAGCGCTTGAACAGAAAATCGCGGTGTGGGACAAAAATGTTCTGCCGAAGGATCAGTTTGTAACCCACGGTTAGTCCTGCATCGACACCAAAAACTGCGAAGAGCAGTAAATAAGCGTAGTTACCGGTCTTCAACAACAGGCTGTACATGAGAAACAGGATAACCATGCTCACCGTCATACTTCCAACATCTCCCATGAAAGCGACCGCCTTTTTTCTGACATTCAACACGGCGCTTACCACCATAGCGAGCATCATCGCGAGAATGAAGTTGGAATCGGCAAAAGCTACCCGCACACCGTTGCTGTCGGTGAGTCTTTCATTTAAAAACAGCATGGAACCCAATACCACCAAGACATTCAAGATGAGCATGCCATTGATGCCGTCCATGAAATTGTAGGCATTGATTACACCCACGCCGAACACGAGCGCTGCAGCACCAAGAATCAAAACACCTTCACCCTGGGTTTTGAAATCCAGCTGCCAGATAAGTAAAAGGATGGCGAACATCTGGAATACCAGCCGTATGGAATGTTTCAGCGAGAAAATGTCGTCGATGAAGGATATGGTAGCGATGAGCAGCAATGCGATAACAAAGTACTCCGGCAGGTTGAAGCCCATCGAGAACCCATAGACTATGAAGGAAAACACGGAAATAAGACCGAGACCGGTCAGCGTCGGGTTAACGTGTGAACTGCGGCCGGTCGGGTGGTCGTATAACTGAAACTTTCGTCCGAGTACAACAAACAATACGGCAGCCAAAATTGTGGATGCCAAAGAAATCAGGAGAAACCAGTAGTTCAGTCCCTGCACGGTAAGGCTTTGCGCAAAAATACCGAACTTCAGTCAGCCGCGTACATGGCTTCGATTTCTTTTTCGTAGTTCTGCGTCACCACCTTGCGCTTGGTCTTCAGGGTAATGGTGAGCTCTCCGCTTTCCTGGGTAAACGTATGGCGCTTTACACGGAACTCGCGGATGCGTGCATACTTCGCCAATGCCTCACCCAGGCGTTTGATATCTTCTTCCAGCCAGGCCTGCACGGCAGGGTCGTCGATGAATCGCTCTTCCTGTGTAAAGAAATCGTCTCCAACGCCAAACTTCTGCTTGTACTCTTCCTGGTTCGGTACTACCAACGCAGTCACGAATTCACGCTTGTCTGCAATGATGAAAATCTGCTCGATTTTCGGACTTTGCAGGTAGTTGTTCTCCACCGGTGTCGGATAGATATTCTTGCCGAGCGATGTAACCAGCATATTCTTCAGGCGGTCTGTAATTTTCAGATAGCCTTTTTCAAAACGCCCGATATCGCCGGTGTGAAACCAGCCATCGCTGTCAAAAACCAAAGCCGTTTCATCCGGCCGGTTCCAATAACCTTTCATGATATTGGGGCCTTTGACGATGATTTCACCTTCTTCCGAAGCGAACGCCGGATCAAAACTGTTGTAATCCTGTATGGTGATGATGCGACCGCTTTCGATGTCTTGAATAGCAACCTGCTGACTTGGTGCGATGCGACCTACCGTTCCGTACACCTGGCGGTGGAATTCGTTTACGGTAATGAACGGCGAAGTCTCCGTCAAACCATAACCTTCCTGTACTTTCAGTCCGATATTCCCAAAAAACTCGCCGACATGCTTGGGCAGGGCGCCGCCGCCTGAAATCATCATGCGCATCTTTCCGCCAAGCTTGCTCTTCACCTTGCTGAATACCAGTTTTTCCGCCACATTGTGCTTCAGACGCAAAGGCAGTGCAGGGCTGCGGCCTTCATCCAATACATGCCGCATCTTCTCACCGACGCCGATGCTCCAGCGGAAAATGCTTGCACTGATGCCGCCTTTGGCCGTAGCCGTGGCAATCACCTTGTCGTGCACCCTTTCCAATACGCGCGGAACACACGCCATCACGGTCGGGCTTACTTCGCCAACGTTCTGGGCTACCTTGTCCACGTTTTCAGCAAAAGCAATCTGGGCCCCGGCATAGGTAGAAAGGAAATAAGTAGCCATCCGTTCAAATACGTGGCTGAGAGGAAGGAAGCTGAGGTACAGATCGTCTTTCGTCAGCGCGGGGCACAACTCAATTGCATCGTAGCAGTTGCTCATGAAGTTGTGATGCGTGAGCATGGCGCCTTTGGGCACGCCGGTAGTACCTGAAGTGTAGATGAAGGTACTGATATCTTCCGGACCAACGGCTTCAAACGCTTCACGCAGGGCAATGCGCTGATGCGGCAAGGCTGCTTCACCTGCCACGAGCATGCTGTCGTAGGTGATATACTTGTCGTCTTGCGGGGCATCGAGGTGCATGATCACCTTGCGCACATTGGGGCATTCCTTCTCAATCTTTCTGAACTTGCGCAGCAGGAAGTTGTTTCCCACCACCAACATCACGGCACCCGAGTCGGTAATCACAAACTGGGTTTCTTCGGGCGTCAGGGTCGGATAAATGGAAACGTTCACTGCGCCGATTTTCTGCATGGCCTGGTCGAGGCAGATGTATTCAGCCGAGTTTTCGAGGATGAGCGCGATGCGGTCACCCTTTTTCACGCCTTCCTGCAAGAAGAATGCTGCGATTTTGTCTACAGCATCCAACACTTCTGCATAGGTCATCGGATTCCATTTGCCGTCTTCTTTGGTGAAGAGGTACGGTCGGTCGGGCGTGTGAATGGTATGGGCGGCGTTCAGCAGGAACTGGTGCAGGCTGCGGAAATTTTGTTCGGTATTGGTTCTGTCCATATCGGGTTTGGAAAAGCTTGGATGGTTCATTTTACTGCAACGATACTGATTTCCACATTTGCATTGCGCGGCAGGCCGGCAACCTGAACCGTTTCGCGTGCCGGAAAGGGCGCCTGGAAATAGGTTTCGTAAACGCTGTTTACGGCTTGAAAATCTTTCATGTCTTTCAGGAAGATGCTGGTTTTCACGACGTGTTCGAAGCCGAAACCAGCCTGTTTGAGCACGGCTTCCACATTGGCCATCACCTGGCGCGTTTCGGTCAGAATATCGCTGTTGCGGAGCTCGCCGCTTACCGGGTCGAGCGCGATCTGCCCGCTGCAATACAAGGTATTTCCGGCAAGTATGGCCTGGCTGTATGGACCGATCGGTGCCGGAGCTGCCGAAGTAAGGATGCTTTGTTTGCTCATGGTTTGGTTAATTTCGCTCCGCGATGCGCATTGCCATAACAGGAAAGGACTCAGCCACAGAAGCACTGTCACAGGGCGTTTCATCGGGCGTCAATATTACCACAATTGCCCGAAATGAAATTCACCTCCGCGATTTACAGGAATTCGACGCGGTATTCGACGCTGAATTTGACGAAGACCCCGCTCCCATCCGCCATTATGCATCTCAAAACAAGCCACTGTACTTTCTGGGCAGTGCTACTATTTTATTGGAGGAAGTATTCCTGCAGCACGGAATAGCCCCTGCAGACAATTTCATTGGCTTCAATAGCCTGCCCGGCCTGATTCGCCGCAGCCTGCTGGAAGCTTGCGATCCTTTCGGAACAGATCGCGTTCGCGCCGCCGAAATAGCCCGTGCCATGGGTTACGACGGCCCCGAATGGGTTGGAAGCCGCGTTGGCATGGTGACACCGCGCATCTTGTGTATGATCATCAACGAAGCTTTTTACACCTTGCAGGAAGGAACAGCCAACCGCCGCGACATCGATGCGGCCATGAAGCTCGGAACCAATTATCCGCACGGACCGTTTGAATGGTGCGATATCATCGGTATCGACAAGGTTTACCGCCTGCTTGAATCGGTCTATGCCGATACAAAAGAGGAGCGGTACAAGATCTGTCCGCTCCTCAAAACTACTTTTTTACATTCCCGTCTGGCGGGAAACTGATTCGGCCTTAGGCAATTTCGCCGAGCACATCCACGATCTTTTTCAGATCGGGAATTTCACCGGCATTCTCCAGCACTTCCGCATGGCGGATGATGCCTTCGCGGTCGATCACAAACGCCGAACGCTTGCTTACGCCGCGCATACCGAAAGCAAAACTTTCGTAGATGCTGCCATAGGCAGATGAAATTTCTTTGTTGAAATCAGACAACAAAGGGAAGTTCAGCTGTTGGTCTTCGTGGAAGCGCGCGAGGGTGTAGGGGCTGTCGACTGATATACCGAATACATCGGCATCGAGGGCGGTATAGCGGTTCAGGTTATCGCGCATATCGCAGAGTTCGGTTGTGCAAACACTTGTAAATGCCTGGGGATAGAAAAGCAGCACCACCTTGCGGCCGCGGAGACCGGAGAGGCTGATTTCCTTTTTGTCGTGGCTGAAAAGTGTAAAGTCTGGGGCGGTGGTTCCAACAGCGGGAACGGCTTGTGCTTGAATTTGCATGTCCAAATAACGAGGCACTGCGGCTATTGGTTTTTGCGTTGAAGATTTTTCCTGAAAGGCTGCGTGTAAATTGCAACCCTTATTGAGCATGTTTTCTGGCACGCAACTTGACTTTACAAGGACAGGAATAGTACCTGTCTTTTGCTCTCAGCGGGCTTTAGGAGGTTTCAGCGCTCCGGATCCAAACGCTAAAACCTGCCTTCCGCAGCACTAAGGCACCTGCTACTGTCCAGAAAAACAAACAAACGAAGAACCGCCATGAAAAGACTACTTACCCTGCTTTCACTGATTTGCCTGCTCGGGCCTGCGCGACAAGCCATGGCCCAGCTCCCGCTCGGGAACGTCAGTGGCAACTACAACGCAACCCAGTCGATGTTGCTCAATCCGGCCCAGGTTTACCCCGACCGGAACCGCGTTTACATCCATGGCTGGAGCTACGCAGCCGAGTTCAACAACAACCTGGTGCGCTTTGAACGCCCATTCAGCTTGTGGAACTGGACCGGCAGCGACCTCCGTCTGCGCGACATGGAAGGCCTGGAAACCGGCAAAGACCGTTACCTGAACTACCTGAGCACTTCGCAGATTCTTTCGTTTTCGTTCCGCTATGCGCGCAACCACGCGTTCGGTTTCAGCACCCGCACGGTGCAGGGCATCAGCCTCACAGGTGCCGGTGATGCGCTTTCGCTGATCGGCCGCAACGGACTGGATACCAGTCTGGCCAATGGCCCGGGCCGCGGACTGGCGCGAAACCGCGATTACACCAACGGCGCATTCTCGCTCAATACCGACAACTACCAGGAATTCGCCTTTACCTTCGGCTGGGCTTCGGGCCGTAATTCCCGACATTTCTTGAAAACAGGCTTCACCGGCAAGTTATTGCTCGGTTTTGGCGCTGCACATATTTCAGGCCGCGACCTCGACTTCCGTTTCAACAGCCGCGACACCTTACTCCTTCGCTCCGGCTCTTACCGCACCGGCCATACTGGCGAAGCTTCCGTCAACAACGCCCTGAGCAATCCGCTAGGCCTTTGGTTCAACGAAGTAAACGGTGCCGGTCTGGGCTTCGATCTTGGGTTCACATACGAATACCGTCCGGAAAAACTGCGCAGCAAGCCCAACCGCTGGAACTGCCTGCCCGACGACAACCGCGACTATCGCATCCGCCTGGGTGCTTCGGTAAGCGATATCGGCTTCATTACTTACAGCGGCGCCAATACCCGCGAAGTGACGCTCAGCAACCAGGTTTGGCGCATCAACCCCGGCCTTATGCAGCAGCGCTTCGACGCATTCCAGCCCGACCGCTTCGAAGCCGTTGACAACGACTTCACCGACGCACTTGGCACCAATGTGAAACAAAGCGACGCCTTCACCACCTTCACTCCTGCGTCATTCAACGCACAGCTCGACTACAATTTCGGAAAAGGATGGTACTTGGGTGGCCATTGGGTGCAGAACCTGCGCAGCAAAGAAGGCATCGGCCTGCAAAAGATGTCGCAGGTTTCGCTGGTTCCCCGCTATGAAAGAGAAAACTTCGAAGTAGGCATGCCGCTCTCCCTCACCGGAAACTATAGCCGCTTCACCTGGGGTCTTTACGGCCGCTGGGGACCATTCATCCTTGGAAGCGACAACCTCGGCGGACTCAGTGGCATGGCATTCAACGGCCAGTTCACAGGCTCCAGTTTTTACGGTGGTATCCGCTTTAAACTCAATCCCTGTTGGTTTACACCCAACGAATATGTTGATCCTGTCGTCGACACCACCTTCAAAAACGATTCCACCTATGTTGCCGATAGTGTCTATAACGAAGAACCCACAACACCCTCTGATACCGTCTATATTGAAAAGACAGTCCGCGATACCGTATACATACAGAGCAACAACACCGTGCTCGTAACACGTGAAGCTGAACTCAAGCGCCGCGAAGACGACCTGAAGCGCCGCGAAGCCGAGATTCTCGCCCGTGAAAACAACAATAAGACCGGAGGTGGATCTTGCTGTGGCGAAGTAGCCACGCTGCGCACCGAACTGGATCAGACCCGCAACAACAACGCGCGTTTGCAGGCGCAGGTGAATACCTTATTGCAGGAGAAGAAAACCTGCGAAGACGGCAGCAAAGGCCAGGTTACAACCATCAACACCTATAAGGAAGAGAACGCCCGCATCAATGCACGGCTGAAAGACTCGCGCGACGAAAACGCGCGCCTTCAAGCGGAAGTGAACCGCCTGCGTACCGTTCAGGCCGGCACGCCATGTGGCCAGCAAACCAGGACGCTCGATTCATTGCTCGCTGCTGAGCGCAAAGAACGCAGCCGTCTGGCAGCCGAAGTGAGCCAGATCCGCACAGACCGCGATATCCTGAAAGGCGAAAACAACACCCTTAAGACCCGCATCACCGATCTCGAAAAGCAGGTGAACGATTGCCGCGGCAGTTCTACCGTTACCGCCGAGGTGAACCGCCTGCGCAACGAGAACAGCGACTTGCGCAACCGGAATATCCAGCTCGAAAACGACCTCAGCCGCGAACGCGCAGCCTCTTCCACTGTTACAGCTGAAGTAAACCGCCTGCGCGGAGAAACTTCGCAACAGCGCCTGCGTATCAGTCAGCTTGAAGCCGACCTGAACCGCTGCCGCACCGAAGGAAGTGGCACTGCAAATCAATCGGCTGAAGTTGTGAGGCTCAAGAAGGAAAGCGACAACCAGCGCCTGCGCATCGGTGAGCTGGAAGCTGAATTGAAAACCTGCGGAGACCAGCGTTCAACTGTTACAGCAGAAGTAAACCGGCTCAAGACTGAAAACGGTCAGTTGAGCAATGACCTCACCCTTTGCCGCACCAACGGCGCTTCCTCTACCATTACTGCTGAAGTGAACCGCCTGAAGAAAGACAACGACGACCAGCGCCTCCGCATCAGCCAGCTCGAAGCCGATTTGAACAAATGTGGCCAGGAAAGCAGCATCGTGAAAGCAGAGGTGAACAAGGTGAAGACTGAAAACAGCCAGTTGAAAGCCAATGTCGCCGATTTGGAGAACAAGCTCAAAAACAGCAGCGGTAATACTACGGAATTGAACGATTTGCGTTTCAAGAACGAACAACTCACTACCCAGTTGAACGCAGTGAAGGCTGAATACCAGTTCTGTATGGATGAAAGCAAGACCCTGCGCAGCAAGATCACCGAGCTGGAAGGCAAACTGAAAGCAGCCGAAAGCAATACCGGCGGCAGCAGCGAACTCCAGGCCCAGGTGAATACCCTGAAGAAGGAAAACAGCGACCTGCAAAACCGCATCACGGCAGTGATGGCTGAATACAAATTCTGCAGCGATGAAAGTAAAACGCTGAAAGCCAAAATCACCGAACTCGAAGGCAAACTGAAAGCGGCTGAAAGCAATACCGGCGGCAGCAGCGAACTCCAGGCCCAGGTGAATACCCTGAAGAAGGAAAACAGCGATCTGGAAAACCGCATGACCCAACTCTCGGCCGAGAATAAAACACTGAAAGACCAGAGCGCACAGCAGCTCGCCCGTGTTAAAACACTCGAAGCCGACGTAGCGAAATACAAGCAATGCTGCGACAACGCGGAGAAAACCGGCGGCAACAGCGAAGCCATCCAGAATGAGTTGAATGTGCTGAAGCAGGAATACGAACAGCTGCGTTTACAGAACAACAGCAACCGCGACAAGGCGCGTAACCTGGAGAGTGAAACCAGTGTACTGAAGGCGCGCATTTCTGCCCTGGAAAGCCAACTCGCCGAATGCCAGAAAAACAACGGCGGCGGTTCGGGTGAAGGCTCTGCTCCCCGCGAAGGCGGCAGTTCAGGCAGCCGCGCCATCGGCGAAATCATCCGCAATTCAGGAACCGGCACCCAAAGCGGCAGCCCCATTCGCCGCCCCACCGGCACAGGAAGCCAGCCGCAAAGCTCCGGCAGCCAGAACAATACGCCCTCCGGAAACGGAGGCACCATTCGCCAGCCACAGCCTTCCGCCCCGGCAGGCCGCCCTGCTCCCGGTGCTCCGGCCAATGCGCCGAGTGCCAAGCCTGAAGGTCGTCCGGCACCGTCATCCGGCAACCCGACCAACGACCGAGGGTAAATTTTTACTCAATCAAACTAAAAAGCTCCGATAATTTTGTCGGAGCTTTTTTATTTTTGTGTAACACAATCACAATTTACCATCAACTTAATTTAAAATTCTATGGAAGATCACTTCAAACGTTTTTGTTCTATTTGCGGTACGCGCATCACTGGCCGGGTTGACAAGCGCTTTTGTGGAGACGGTTGCCGCACGGTACATCACAACCGAAGCAATTCGGAAACCAATCGCCATGTGCGGCTGGTAAATGGCATTTTGCGGCGCAACCGGCGCATCCTGGAAAAACTGGTACCCGGCGGCATGCGCACGGTGCAGAGCACTTTGTTATTCGCGGCAGGATTCGATTTTGCCTACCACACGCGATACGAGCAGGATGCGCGGCAGAGCAGGTTCTATTGTTACGATTTCGTGTATGAGCCGGCCGGAACAGACAAATGGAAAATCGTCAAACTCGACGAAGCCATCCTTCACGGGCCTAATTCAGAAGGAAGGGGAGTTGCAGTTTGAACCGCGGTATCCGCACTTCGAAGCGCTCACCGCTCTGGCATTCTTCAAATAAGTAGAATCCCTCCATATTTCCGTAGGGCGATTGCAACTGGCATCCGCTCACATAGGTATGTGAAGCACCGTTTAACAGCTCCGGCTGTTCCCCAACCACTCCGTCTCCTGCAACAGTGCGTGCACCGTTTAAGGCATCGCGTATTTCCCAGAAGCGGGAAAGAAGCCTGACGCGTGCGCCGCTGTTGTTGTGGATGGTGATACGATAGGCCCAGACGTAGTTATCCGTCACCGGCTGGCTTGCATCTTCGCGGTAAAATACCTCAACCGATACCCGAATTCCGTGACTGACTTCGCTGATCACGGGAAATGAACAAGCCATATGACACTTTGTTCATTAACTGCATCAGCAAATTTTGCTTACGCTCTGTGCCGCAAGATCATCCATCCTTTACCGGATTGCAATTGCAGTGTTCCCGGCCCTAGGTTCGAACGCTGAACTAAATTTTAGTCGTCGTCGCTGTCGCGCTCCTTCCGGTTGTTGTCTTCATCTTCCTCGCTATCGTCGGCTACTTCGTCGTCACCCTCCTTGTCATTCCCCTTTACCATCTCGTCCATCTCTGCTTCTGTGAAAATCTGGCGCTGCTGTGCGCTCACCTTCACGAGATAGATGATGTCATCGGTTTCCAGCCGCACGGCTGAAATGATTTCACCTTTCGAATTGGGGAATTTGATGTAGTGACCGTTGAAACCGGTAGGGTATTGCTCCTCCAGCAATCCAAGCATCTCAGGCGTGAGATTCTTGTAGTCGATCGCCATCTTTTTCTTTTCCACGTTGGCCATTTACCGGTCTGTTCTTGATGCTGCTAAATTATTGCACTGAATTGCGGCTTGTCAAGTGCTTTTTTTGAAAAAATATAGATTCAGTCAAAGCGCGCAATTTTCTTCCAAACCCTTTGCCGCACCTCGCGTTCGGTCACGTCATCCGGCCGTGGCATGCGCAGGTGCCAGGCACAATAGGCATGGCCTTCCCTTATTTCGCGCACCTGTAACCAGTCAGCATCGCCCGGCAATGGCCCGGTGATGAGTTGCACATCCCGGCGGATTTCCGCTTCCAAACCTTCCAGTTCAGGTACGCGCGAGGCCGGCACCGAAAACTCCACCATGATCGTATGGTAACTGCCCTTGCTGTAGTTCACCGTTACCAACTGCAACACGAGGTTGTTGGCGATCAGCACCAATTCATCGTTATCTGTTCGCAACTGCACATTCAGCAGGTTAATACCTTCGATTCGGCCTTTGTGGTTGCCGATCCGCACCAGGTCACCCACGGTGAATGTGTCGCTGAACATGAAAATCATGCCGTTCAGTGCATTATTGACATAGTCTTTGAAAACCAGGGCCAGGGCTGCCGCCACCAGCGACATTGAGGTCAGAAACTCGCGGATGTTCACCCGGAAGAGCAACAAAACCATGAAGAACAACAAAACGCCGGCTACCAGGTAAGCCACCTGGGTGATAGTCACCACAAAATGATCGCGTATACGTTCGCCCTTCTTCCTGAAGTAAACGTGGAGCATGGCGCGGCGGGCGATGAATACGCCGATGAGCAGCGTAAGCACAAGGCCCATCTGTACCGTATGCTTCGAAAGATGAATCCATTCCGGCAACATGCTGGCAAAATAAGCGCCTGAACCTGCATTTTTGCCGCCCCATCAGACATGGAAATAGATTTTGGCGGCGAATGCATCGAACTGAACCCTTTGCGCTGTGCGTTCATGCGCCAACGCAATATGCTGCTGCTGGCCGACCTGCATCTTGGCAAAGCCGCGCATTTCAGGCGCCATGGACTTGCCGTACCAGGTGAAGCGCATACGGCAGATTATGCGCGGATTGACCAACTCCTTTCAAGCTATCAACCCGCAAAAATTCTCATACTGGGCGATTTGTTCCACAGCGCCCACAACCCCGATTGGGAACTGTTTGCTGATTTTATCCGGCAGCGCAACGCCGACCGTTGGATGTTGGTGGAAGGCAACCACGATATCCTTTCCGACGCACATTACCGCGATGCCGGACTCCAGCTGCTCGGCGATGCATGGATCGACAACGGTATCTGCTTCAGGCATGAACCTGCTGCCTTAGACTTACCGGTGATTGCCGGCCATGTTCACCCGGGTGCTGCCATTGAAGGACGCGGACGGCAACGCCTCCGCCTGCCTTGTTTTCACATCAGCGGGCAAACCCTGACCATGCCTGCCTTTGGCGCTCTCACAGGCTTGTTTACCGTGCACAAGAACAAGGCTGCCGACCGCATCTACGCCATTGCGGGCGATAAGATTTACCCGGTCTGATCAAGGCGTGCGCCACTGTCCGTCGGTCATGGTCCGGATGCGGATAGCGGGAATTTCTGTCTGTTTGGTGCGGCGCAGATCGGCACTCAGGAAAACCAGATCGGCGGCAGCGCCGGGTTTGATGACACCTGTTCCGTCCATCCGGCTTGCATAGGCTGCCCATTCCGTCATCCCGCGGATGGCTTCGTCGGGTGTGAGCGCATCCTTCATATAGCGCTGAGCAGGGGCCGTGCCGTCCACACTGCGAAAAACGGCTGCGCGATAGGTAGCGAGCGGACTGATGCCTTCAACGGGAAAATCGGTTCCCAGTGGCAGGATTCCGGCTTGGTTGAGCAGGGTTTTGTAAGCATAAGCACCTTCCATGCGGTGGGAACAGAGGCGTTCTTCCGCCCAGGGAATATCGCTGGTGAAATGGGTGGGTTGAACCGAGGGAATGATGCGTTGCGGGGCTGCGAAGCGGAAGAAATCGGCCGTATCTACCACTTGAGCGTGTTCGATGCGCCAGCGCCCCTCGGCCGGCATGCGTTTCTTCATGATATCGAGGGCAAAGCGGTTGGCAGAATCGCCGATGGCATGCACACAAACCTGAAAGCCGAAGCGGGCTGCTTCCTGGCAGGCGCTGTCGAACTGTTCCGGCCGGATGAGCAACATGCCGCGGTGCCCAATCCGATCGCAATAATCTTCCTTCAGACAGGCACCGCGCGAACCCAGGGCGCCGTCGAGGTAATACTTCACGGCTCCGGTGCGCAGCCAGGGCGACAAAACCGGGTCGTTGTTGCTGAACATATAGGCTGCTTTGCTGGCCGGTGTAGGTTCGATCATGGCCGAAATCCGCAGCGGAAGGAAGCCCGCGCGCTGCAGGCTGTCCATCAGGCGGATCACGGTATGCGGCAAACCCGCGTCGCAGATGCCGGTA
>Ga0209990_10001626_pt1 | contig 18841 bp, 13 predicted proteins | sample NOAtaG_6_FD_187304 | JGI IMG/M metagenome (GOLD analysis project Ga0209990, IMG submission 187304) | Freshwater lake microbial communities from Lake Erie, under a cyanobacterial bloom - NOAA_Erie_Diel5S_2200h metaG (SPAdes) (version 2) | ecosystem: Environmental > Aquatic > Freshwater > Lake ...
CAAACACAGCAGGCACCGGCCAAACAATAAACTTGGGTGTTCTAGCAAACAATTCAACAACAGGTTCAACCACACTTTCTGTAGCCTCACAGAGATCAGCAAAATTACAATATTTTAGTATTGATGGCGACCTGGCAAATACTTTCTGTGCAATAACATATGCGTAATAAATAAATTACTATGACAAATAAAATTGTAATCACACCAGAAGCAAAGCTCTTACAGGTACAACAGAGTTATTACGCACCTGTTGCCGTAATCACATCCAAAAATAATTTGCCAGTTGAGGCAAACTATTGTTTTATGTCTAGAGTTGACCCGTGGCCTCAAGCAAATACTCCACCTACTCCTGGATTAGATCAGAAAAGTAGAAAAGAAGTCTTCAAAAACATCTTTGCAGTAAAAAAAGTAAACACATCCGATGTTTCTCCCGTCATTCAAAGAATAAACTGGGAATCTGGAGTAGTTTTTGATTTCTATCGCGATGATATTAACATATTAGAACAAGATGAAAACGGAAATCTTGTTTATAATTTCTATGTTAAGAACAAGTATGATCAAGTTTTCAAGTGTCTGTGGAATGGAAACGGTGCTGCTGCAACAGATGAACCAATGTTCACACCAGGTACATACGGAACAAATAACATTTATGTTGGTTCGGATGGTTACAAATGGAAATTTATCTATTCAATTGACACCGGCCTAAAAGTTAAATTCATGGATACAAAATGGATGCCTATTGGTGTCAGTACAACTTCATTGAATCCATTACTATCTTCTGAAGGTCTTGGTGGAGTTGAAGTCATAAATGTTTACAGTGGTGGTTCGGGTTACGACTCAGGTAATGCAACAATTACAGTAACTGTAACAGGAGATGGTAATGGTGCAGTTGCAACAGCCAACACATCAAATGGTTCCATCATCGATATTATCGTCACGAATCCTGGTGCAAATTATACTTATGCAAATGTAACTGTTTCATCGGCTTTGGGTAGTGGCGTTGTCGCATATGCAAACACATCACCAGTTGGTGGGCACGGCTTTGATCCAATTTCTGAACTTGGTTGTTCACATGTTATGTACTCAGTTGAATTTAATGGATCTGAAGATGGTGAAATACCAACAGATATTGACTTTCACCAATTGGGTTTAGTTGTCAATCCAACTTCAAAACAAACAACTCCAGATCCTGCAAATGGTGCAATCTATAGAACAACAACCGATTTGATTGTTGCTCCAGGTTTTGGTACTTTTGAAAGAGATGAAGTTGTTTATCAAGGTGCATCTTTGGCCGCAGCAACCTTTACTGCAAAAGTTTTGAGTTTTGATGTTGCAAGCAATGTACTTAGACTCATAAATATAACGGGAACTCCAGCAATTAATGGTTCCGTTTACGGAAACACATCATCAACAGCAAGAACTGTACTAACCATCAGTTATCCAAACTTTGTTTTATTCTCTGGTTACTTGGCATATATAGAAAATAGAGAAAGCATTCAAAGAAGTCCTGACGGCATAGAACAATATAGATTCGTATTAGGTTACTAAAGGAAAAAAATGGCTCTGAATTTTAACGTTGATCCATATTACGATGATTTTGACCCATCAAAGAATTTTCATCGTATTCTTTTTAAACCGGGTGTGGCAGTACAGGCAAGAGAACTAACACAGTCTCAGACAATACTGCAAAGCCAGATTTCTAAGTTTGCAGATAACATTTTCTCACAGAATACACCAGTTACTGGTGGTCAAGTTACTGTCAACCAAAATTGTTATTATTTAAAACTAAATGCTCAGTACAATAGTGTTGACATTGTTGCTGGTGATTTCACAAATAAAATTATTCAAGATTCAACTGGTCAAGTTATTGCAAAAGTAATTAAGACAGCAGAAGCCACAGGTACAGACGCTGCAGCTGGTGATCCACCAACATTAATCGTTACGTACCTTTCTGGTGGTCAGTTTAGTGATGGTATGGATATTTTCCCAGCAGATGGTTCAAATTTTGCTGCAACAATTATTGGCACCATTGGTGGTTCAACAGGTATTGGGCTTTCTTCCGTTGCATCCATTTCTGATGGCGTTTTCTATATTGTCAATGGTTATTCACAGTCCAGTACACAAAATGAAGATGGTTCATATACCAGATATTCAATCGGTAACTTTGTATCTGTTCAACCACAAACAACAATACTAGACAAGTATAGTTCAACACCGTCCTATCGTGTTGGTTTGTTGATCCAAGAAACAATTATAGATTATATCGATGATCCATCACTGTTAGATCCTGCCGTTGGTGCATCGAACTATCAGGCTCCAGGTGCAGATAGATACCAGATCGAACTTTCATTAACAACATTACCACTAGAATTAGGTAATGATGATGCGTTTGTTGAATTGTTGAGAATCGAAAACGGTAATGTACAGAAACAAGTTGACAATACAGTTTATTCTGTCATCGACGAATACTTTGCAAAGAGAACTTCGGAAACAAATGGCGACTATATCGTCAGTAACTTCAAGATAACACCTACAGCAAACACAATCGATGCGAACACATATATTCTGGGAGTTGGTCCTGGTGTTGCATACGTTCAAGGTTTCAGATTAGAGAATCAATCAACACAACAAATTACATCTGATCGTGCAAGAACCACAGATTCGGTAAATAATAATAGTAACTTTATTGATTATGGAAACTACATTTATGTTGACAATCTAAAAGGGCAAGGCAATAGTTTCTTTGATATCACAACAGGAAGCCCAGTTGATTTTCACATTGTTGGCACCACAGGTGTTAATAGATCAAACACAACAACATACAATTCAACTTTAGCTGGCAGTGGTTTTATTCGTGCGTTGAGTTATGTTCAGGCTTCCAACGGTTCAAATACACAAACATATACTTACAAGGCACACATCTTTGATCTTGCAAGTAAAACAATTTCTAGCAACGTTTCGGCTGCCAACAGCACCTTCACAACATTGTATGTCGGTTCTGCTGGGTTACTATCTAACGTGGCGAACGCATACGTTGGTTGTTCTATAACAATCGATTCTGGTACAGACGCTGGTGATGCAAGAACAATCACCTATTACGATCCAAATAACAAAACAATTCAAACTGATGCGGCATTCACAGTCACACCTGATGGAACTTCCCAGTTCTCGATTCGTTTTGGTGTAAAAGACTTTGAAACAATTGTGCAACCTGTCACAGGCACACCTTACACATTTACAGGCAGTGCAAGTGTTAGTAATTTGGGTAAAGTAAACAATGTTGCATCAGGTTACACACAGTTATTCAATCCAGGAAATCCACAACTGATCTTCCCATTAGGTAATAAATTTGTTTCTGCTGTAACAGATTCCTCTTACACCACATTACAAGAATTTAGAGCACAATCTTTCGCTAGTTACTTGGGTGGTTCCAGAAGATATCTACAGTTGGATCCATCATCAATAGGAGTATTTGATTTTATCAGAACAGGAGCAACAGAGTCCGCTGATGCAATCAGACAAAATTGGATAGTTGTTGTAACAGACAGATTAACCAATACCACAATAAACAACGGTGATGTTATTGATTTTACAACAGGCAGTAGAAGCATTGCTGTTGATTCAGACAAGAACGGTGTATATCTGACATGCCCAGACCTCGCACCATTCGCAGCAACAATCTACACTAAGTTGTCTGTAACGGATGGTAACGACACAAACTACGTACTAAAAACCAAAACACTGGTTGAAGCAAACACAACAGTAGCAAGTTCTACTGGTCCAGATGGTATTGTTAATGATACATACATTGATTTAACTAATGCTCAGGTTTGGATTCCAACTGCTGGCGTTTTAAATTATGGAAATAACCAGAACTTATATGTTTCAGATGTTAAGAGAATCGTTAAGATTATCGATACAAATGGTGTGACACCAAACGTATCTCTGTTGACAACGGGAACAGATATAACATCTTACTACACATTCAATAATGGGCAGACAGACAATTACTACGGGCATTCATACATCACATTGAAACCAGGTCGTCAGAAGCCTGTTTCATTGTGGATATTGTTTGACTATTTCAGCCACTCTGGTGGTGATGGTTACTTTAGCGCACAGTCTTACACGAACGTTGGTTTCACCGACAGACCAAAATACTATGCGGGTAACGGTACACTGTATGACCTAAAAGATTGTTTAGACTTTAGACCTTCTGTGTTGAATGGTCAAGGTAACTTTGTATTCAAATACAAGATCACACCAACAACGACAAACAATTCCGGTTTCTTTATTCCTGCTGATCTAAGTGCATTTACATCGGACTATGCATACTATCTTGGAAGAAAAGATATACTTGTAATTGGTAAAGACAAAGGCCTAAGATTAATTCAAGGTGTTCCAGACATTAATCCTGTTTTCCCTGGTCAACCAGAAGGATCTATGTTGTTGGCCAAAATATCTTTAGATCCATATACTGAATATGTAACGGGACAAACAATAACTGGACAAATTGCGAACATCAATGTTCAACCAGTATTACACAAGCGTTGGGCATTCAAAGACATTACAGATTTACAGACACGTGTTAACAATCTGGAATACTACACATCATTGAATTTACTGGAACAAAAGGCCACAAATCTACAGATACCAGATGGTGATGGTCTGAATCGATTCAAGAATGGTATTTTGGTTGATGACTTTTCAACCTTTAGTGTTGGTGACACATTCAATCCAGATTTTAGTGCTGCAATCAATACAAGACTGCAATACTTAACACCCGCAATATTAGTTAAGAATTATCCATTACAAAATCAGCAATTATTGAGTGTTGGTGGTTTCAAGGGTCTGTCAAATACAGCCACCACAGGACTTTCATACAATCCAACAAACTCTGATAATTCTCCAATTTATACTCTAAAGTATACAGAAGAAATAATTGCAAGTCAACCGTTGGCAAGTAGATCAATTGCAATCAATCCTTTTGCCGTGGCAGATTCGATTGGCACATTGACTCTGACTCCACCAATGGACAATTGGATTGATAACACAAAACAACCAGATTTATTGTTCATTGATCCAAATTTGAAGATGTATCAACCATCAAGCGATCTCAATTTACTTGAAGGTAATCCAACTTTGGCTGTTTCTGACTGGAAGACAATTCCAGGAACAGAAAGCACAACAACAAAAACAGTAAGTGAAACATCAGTTGATGAGTATGGTAATTCATATTCTTCTTCTTATAATGCAAACGTCACAACTGTAGACAAACAAAATATTTACACTTACGGATATTGGTCACAAACATATACCGTTGAAGGTAATTATATTACCAACGTTTCTTTGTTACCATACATCAGAGCACAACAGATTGCTTTCAGAGCAACCGACATGTTGTTCAACACAACAGTTAATGCATTCTTTGATCAGAAACGTGTCTCACGCATGGTTAGAAAACCAAACATCATTGAATTAAATTCCGTTTCTGGAACATTCAATGTTGGTGAAACGATTGGATATGTTGTCAGTTCGATATTCACCAAAACTGGTGTAATTGCTGATATCTACACCTACACAAACGGCAACGTTCGTTTATATGTTATAGGTGACATTGGTACCACATCTTATGGTGCAACAGTGAGAAACGGTTTCTTTAATACATCCGGTGTATATCAAAACAGTACAGCAAGTGGCACATTTGTTTCACAAACCCACTATTCTGGTGCATTTGCGGCGAATACCTCTTCAGCAAATACTGTAACACTTGCAACAACCGCTTCATCAAGCAACACCGCATATGTTGGGCAAGAGTTCTGGATCGTCAATGGATCGGAAGCAAGTGTACTTTCAATACCTATTGGTCAGAAGGCAACAGTTTCTAGTTATAACGGTGTAACTAAAGTGGCCACACTGAGCAGAAATGTGATTGCAAAAACTGGTGAAACCTATTCTATTGGTGCTCTGACAACAAACGAAGTTGGCTCTGTGTCAGGAGTCTTTAACTGTCCCGGCGGTTACTTCAACGTGGGTGAAAGAACTTTCAGATTAGATAATAGAATTGTTACAGAAGGTGCGACAGACTTCTTCTACAACAAAGGAACCGAAACAACATCTGCTGAGGCAACATTCTTTGCACAAGGTCTTTCAACCACTTCTCAACAGATCAACTACTCGGCCAGTGTTTCCGGACAAGCAAATACAGTCACAACTGTAAAGACAGTTAATGATTATGTAACAAACCCCGAAAGAGTTGGAGGTGGTGGCGGTTGCTGTGTTATTTCTACCGCAATGTCTGATATGGGCATATGGTCAACAGATCAGAAGTTCGATCTAGTTGAATGGTGCGAAAAGTATCTGCACAACAAGACAATCGGTGAATGCTTCCGTCGCGGTTATCAAGTCATTGGTTCCAAGATTGCAGTGCCATTGTTGAGAAATGAAAGTATTGTTGGTAAGATTGCAAGAGTTTATGGTAACTGGGCATTCACCAACGGAACAAATATGGTTCGTGGCAAGAAGTTCTCATGGTTGTCCGTACCCAATTCGTTAGTTTGGATTGCTGGTTTCATGGCAGTTGGCGCAGTTGTGACAACAAAGTTCGCAAACAAGTGTTGGAAAAAACTGTACGAATAAATCATGGGACTAAGTGTAGCTGATTATTTCGCACAAAAGGAGGCCTGTGCCTCCTGTGTGGACCATGGCACAGAAGAACACTGTGTTACCACTTTATTGAGCAGAAAAGAAAACTGTTTTGTTTATAGTATCATACACAATCAGATAGGTGAATATAAACAACATGAGATCGAACTTCTCAGAAAAATGAGGGAAGAGAGTTCAGAAGAAGAAAACGTAATTTATTATGTTAGAGGTGAAAATATAATTGAAAAGATGGACCTAATGAATAAACCTTTCTACGAACAGGTTTCTATTTTCAGTTATATAAATTACAAATATATTAAAAGTGTTGTCGAAGCATTAGTTCAAAAAAGAACAGAAGATGCAAAACGTCTAATAAATACTATGTTAGAAGTTCTTGAAAAAGAGAATAACATACCGAAGGAATTAAATGAGTTCAAGTACTATTGATCCAGTAGCGCAAACATTTATCATAGATGGTCAAAATTTTCCATCTGGAGCTTTTTTAAGTTCTGTTAATTTGTTTTTTAGAGCAAAACCATCGACGAACATACCGGTTCGCATTTGCATATTGCCAACTCTGAATGGTTATCCAACTGGGCAACCATTGAATTATTCCATTGTCAGTTTACCAGTTACTTCTGTTAATGTATCTGAAACACCACACTATCTCAATTCAAATACATATACGAATTTTGCATTTTCATCACCCGTCTATATTAATCCGGACCAATTATATGCATTAGTTGTGCAATCTTCTTCAGATGATTATACATTGTGGTGTTCACAACAAGGTGATTTTGCACTATTATCAACATCAAAAGCACTGCCAACCGACTCAAATCCTTCAAGAGCAACAAAAATTGTTACTACACCATATGTTGGTGATCTGTTTGAATCACAAAATGGATTGACTTGGACGGCTAACCTACTAAAAGACTTGATGTTTACAATTAACAGATGTAAATTTGATACAAACACATCACCTTCAATGTCATTTGTTGTGCCGGCAGGATTACCGCAGAGAAGAACAATTGAATCCGATACGGCTCTTGCTACAGCCAATTCCATATATGATGTGTTCAACCTGTCTACAACAGACTTAACACCACCAGGAACCACTCTTGTTTATCAGTACACAACAACACTGGAGTCTGGTACAGCCGATGGTCCTTATAGTGTTGTTCCAGGAAAATATGGAACACCAAAATCAGAAGACATTAGTTTGAATGACAATAAGGGATCGAGAGTATTAAATTATACCGCAAATGATTCATTCAAATTACAAGCCACTTTATCTACAGACAACGATGCGGTGAGTCCAGTTATTTCGGAAGACGGATTGAACCTGTGGACAATTCGTTACAGAATTAATAACATGGGTATTTCAAACGATGATATTTTCCTAATTTCTGGTGGCCGAGGATACTTAGCCAATGCGAACGGAATAATTTCGTATCCTGAAATTACAGTTTCTGCACCGGATTTGGGTGGTGGTGAACAAGCTTACGTTTCTGCCAACATACAGTCTGGAAATATTGTCAGTGTATATGTTACATCAGAAGGTTCTGGATATCTGACAACACCATCAATCACCATTTCAAATACATCAAATGTCTTAGCAAATGTGATTATTGCTGGTGAAACATCACCATCAGGTGGTAACGGCAGAGCCAAATATATCACACAAGTTGTCACCCTAGCTGAAGGCAGTGATTCTGGTGACTTGAGGGTCTACACAACAGCTTATAGACCACCAAATTCAGACATTCACGTTTATTACAAAATTGTGGCCAGAGATGACACGCAAAAAATTGAAGAGAGTGATTGGAAATTAATGACTATTACAAGTGGTGCAGGAAGATATTCAACCAGTTTTTCGGATGTTATTGAATATGAATTTTCACCAGGAACTTTAAATGTTGCGGATGAATTTGTGAGTTATACCAGTAAAGCTAACGGGCTTTCTTACACATCATTTTATCAATTTATGATTAAGGTTGTCATGTCATCTTCCGATTCTACATTTTCACCATTTTTGGATGACATAAGAGCAATTGCTCTGCCGCCAGGAACAGGATTATAAGATGTTGGTCAAAGTAGAAGGCACAAATCTGTATCGCGATACGGAAACTATGGCTTTAATTAATAGAGACACAAAAGAAAAAAACGATTACGTAATGAAGTCTCGTTTAATTAAGAACCAAAAAGATCAAATAAATACCGTCAAAGAAGAAATAGAAGTCATCAAAGGTGAAATGTCTGAGATTAAACAATTGATGATAAAACTACTCGAAAAAGGTTCAAATGGCTAATACAGTTACATCGTTAAGTTACGCCAATACGTTTGGTGAATGGGTTGTTGCGACAAATAATCTTATTAGAGAAAATAATGATCTTGCGGCAAACGACTATGTTAAAAGCACAGGTACACTTTACCTAAACGAAACAACACAAAACGCACTTCAGTCAAACGGTACTGTAGTTATTCAGAAACAGTTACTTGTACAAGGTACAGGTTCGTCCGCAACTGTACAGAACAATTTGAACGTTGGTAGCCAGTTATATTTAACAAATGCATCTTTAAGTTTAGTTGCATCTGGTCAAGCAAACGTTGCTGGGCAGATTAACGGGCAAGCTTCTGGTATTGGTCTGTTCATTGCAAACAATGCACATATTGGCGGCACCACAGTTTCTGCGGTAAGGATTACGACAGGTATCTTGCAAGCAAACTCTTCTGTTAACACATCGAACGCTTCAATTGTTAACACAGTATTCACCAAAGATTTACAGGCAAACTCTACAGTTAACACAGCAACCGCTTCTGTAACTGGTACTACATTTACTAACGTATTACAAGCCAACACATCAACAAATACAATTACTGCTTCGATTGTTGGGACAACATATACTGACATTTTACAAGCAAACACTTCTGCAACAGTTGGTACATTACAAGCTAACACATCGACAAATACCGCAACGGCTTCTGTAACTGGTACAACATTTACTAACGTATTACAAGCCAATACTTCTACAAATACTGCAACCGCATCTGTAACAGGTACGTCATTCACGAATGTTTTACAGGCAAACACTTCTGTTAACACTTCGACTGCTTCTATAACAGGTACAACACTAACTGGTGTTTTACAAGCAAACACCTCCCTTAATACAGCTGTAGCTTCTATAACTGGCACAGTATTCACCAACGTATTGCAAGCCAATAGTTCGTTATTTGTTCCATTAGCAAACATAACAACAGCAAACATAACAACAGCAAACATAACAACAGCAAATGCAGATACGGTTGTTGTGAGAAATTTGTTAAATGGTAATACTTGTGCAGCATTTTTTAATAGCTTACAAATATTAAGTGGTGGTCTAACTGTCAACGGAAACTTTGTTCTTACTGGCACAACCGTTTATGCGTCAAACACATTTGTATTATCTTCTAATGTAAATTCAGCGATTTCAAGTTACTACAATGTTGATAGAGGATCCACAGGTGTTGATGCTTCATTCCGTTGGAATGAGACTTCAAAGTATTGGGACATGTTAAATGTCACATCAAACACATATTATCGTATACTGACTGATGAATATTTCGATGACACACTAACATCTACTAGCACAACATCTGTTGCAACTGCAAATGCAGCCAATGCATTAAACAATCTTTTAAATACAGCAAACACATTCTTACAGAGCGGCATCAGTTCTTCAGGATTGTATGCGAACGGAGCATTCTTAAGAGCTAATGCAGCATATGGTTCTCAAAATACTACTGGTACATATGCAAATGCTGCTTTCTTAAAGGCCAATTCAGCATATGATTCACAGAACGTTACTGGTACATATGCAAACTCAGCTTATGCACAGGCAAACACAGCAACAAACAACGCAGCTGGCGCATCATTGTATGCTAATGGTGCTTTTGTTCAAGCAAATGCTGGTTATACACAAGCGAATACTGCCACCAATAATGCGGCTGGCGCATCACTATATGCGAATGGTGCATTCATCCAAGCTAATGCAGCATTCTTAAGAGCTAACACTCCAGATGCTATAGCCAATTCAGCTGCATTGTATGCCAACGGCGCATTTACACAATCGAATGCGGCTTACTCACAAGCAAACACAGCTACAAATAATGCAGCTGGTGCATCACTTTATGCCAATGGTGCTTTTATACAAGCAAATGCTGCATTCTTAAGAGCCAATACACCAGATGCTATAGCCAATTCAGCTGCATTGTATGCTAACGGGGCTTTTGTACAAGCGAATGCGGCTTTCGGAACAGCTAACAGTGCAGCAAACGCAAGTAATCTTACAAGTGGTACTGTTCCTCTTGCTAGACTAAGTGGCATAACAAACAATCAAATTAGTACATCTGCTAATATTACAAATACACAACTGTTAAATAGCACAATTTCTGGTGTTAGTTTGGGTGGTACTTTAGCTTCACACTCCGTTGGAAGTTACCTGCTAGGTGATGCATACAATGGTAGCACATCTAGATCATGGGCTGTCGATGCGACAACCACAAACACAGCAAACAAAATTGCAGCAAGAGATGGTTCCGGTGACATATATGCAACAGTCTTTAGGGGACTGGCAACCAGTGCCAACTACGCCGACTTGGCAGAAAAGTACACAACACCTGAAGTCTATCCAGTTGGTACAGTTGTTGTTATCAACACGGGTGATGAATCTGAAGGCATCAAATCTTCTGGTATCTCCCAATTGGTACTGGGTGTTGTATCTGAAAAGCCAGCGTTCTTGATGAACACAGATGCACCAGGTCAACCACTCGCACTACGTGGAAGAGTTCCTGTTCGCGTAAGAGGTCCCGTGAAAAAAGGTCAAACTCTGGTTTCATTCAGTGGTGGTACAGCCACTGTTGGTGATGTAAATAGATTTGCTCAGGCATTAGAAACCAATCTCAGTGAAGAAGAGAAATTGGTAGAGGCAGTGATTTTATAAATTTCGAAATCCTGCGTTCCGGCCCGAAAAAAATCTTGATGAGTTTCAGGATTCCAAAAGCTGATTTTACTTTTTGATATGATAACATTAAATGAATTTGAAAACTTCTTATACACCGATTTGGTATATGAACAGAAAATAGTTTCGGTAATTGACGATGATTCAAAACAAATATTAATTGAAAACATTCGTCAGTTACACGATTACACAAACTGTACCATAAAATTGGAACAGATGGAAAAATATAATCGAAGTATTTTCCAAGAGTGCCGTTTTCTCAGTACAAAATATTTTCATTTTGGTCCAGTAACTTGCCACGCCTTTCTTGCTTTCAAAGATTCCAAAAGTTTTGGCTTGCATACCGATCCAGATGATGTTATAATACATTGTATTTCTGGTTCAAAAACTTTATATGTAAAAGATCAGAAACGTATATTGAAATCTGGCGATCATGTATACATACCAGCCAACACGCCACACGAAATTATCAACGAAGATAAATCATTGATACTAAGTTTTGGTTTAGAAAAATTTTATGTTGATAAAGTGAATTATGGACTTAATGTTCTATCTGAAAACGACTGAAACTTGTAATCTAAATTGTTTACATTGTTTTACCAGTGGTTCCAAAGGTGCAAAAATATATTGGAACCATGTCAAGGTTGCTGATTGGTTGCACAGAATTTCAAAACAAACGCAGTATGCACCACATGCACATTTCGAATTTCATGGTGGTGAACCTTTCTTGGCAGACATTGCCTCCCTACAATACGTATACGATAATTGCCAGAACCTCTGGCAGAGTCAAAGTTGGGGCATCACAACCAATCTGACGTTCAAGTTAGATCAAGAAAAGATAGATTTCATAATGGGTCCATTGGGTGGTAGAGTTGGCACCAGTTGGGATCCAGACATACGATTTGCAAACCCAAAACAATACGACCTGTGGAGAAAGAACGTACAAACACTGGTTGATTTGGGTGTTGTAGTCAAACTATTCATCAGTGTAACCAAAGGTACAATCGCAATAGAACCAATCGAACTATTGGAATGGGTAAAGTCTCTTGGTGTGAAAGAGTTGGCACTGGAACGTCTGACAATGAACGGTAGTGCCAAACAGAATCTACATATTTTTCCCACAAACATCGAACAAGACCAGTGGTTTCTGAAGATGCACCAACAGAGTGAAGAACACAATGCAAGAGACTGGTTTGTGAATGAGTTTATGGAAACCGTATATGACAAATTCGAAACAGGATTTACAGGTGGTGGAACTTTCTGTAGAGACTGTGAGGAGAAATTATTTACTGTCAATGCTGATGGTAGTATATCTGGTTGCCCAAACTCTGCACCGGAACAAAATTTTGGGCATATAGATGATGATATAGATGCACTGTTAAAAAGCCCACAGAGATTGGAGAACATTGCTTGTGAAAGAGCAAGAGATCCAAGGTGTTACACATGTGAGGTGTTTCAGTATTGCAATAGTGATTGTCATCAGTTGGAATGGCAAGACGATATTTGTGGTGCACCAAAAAGTCTAATGATGGACTTGGCAAAAATAAATAAAAAACACCCAGTTTTCAACCTTTTGCGGGTCTGATGTGTTAACAAGAACAAAACCATACTCCACCGCATACGATCAGTACGGAGATCCACATAAACTTGTGGAATTTCGTATGATGGTGTTGAACAACTGTTCTATGGACTGCAAAGGTTGTTTCTACAAAAGGACAGACAACAACTTCAATGATTTCAGAGGTTCCAGAAATCTGGCGGAAGATATGCAGTCGAATGGATATAGACTGGAAACTTGTTATCTGCTACCAACAGACATATTCGATAACAAAGACAACTATTCATTATTCGATAATGAAGATTTTGCAAAAACCATATCTCAATTTGCGTACCTAGGCATAGCATCAACATTGGAAGATGGTTTTGATACCAGATTTTTTGACATTGTTTATGGGTTAAATGATGATATCAAGATTGAATTACAGGTAAATCTTCTCGTCAATAGGTTATTTGATATAAATTATCAAATGATACTCAAACACAATGTAAACCGAATCAAAAATCTATACAAAGATAGAGTAGTAATTAATCTGGCAATCAATACCGGATTCTCACTTGATCCTAAAGAAAAGGATAAGATTAAATCGATGTTGAAATACCTCAGTGAAGATGGTATTGTCGAATTAAACTTCACTTTCTTATACAACAAAGATATTTCTGAGGAAAAGAAACAAAAGATGATGAAGGATAGCATCAGAATCATTCAGGATTTTGGTGATTTCTACCAGAAAGATGAATCTTTTGTCACTAAATACAATCAACGTACATTCTTACGCAAACCATCTTTCGTTTTCGTTGGTGAACCAAACACAATATACGTTAATCCAATAGTTCCCTTTGATGAATATGTGTATATCAAGAAAGATAGATATGTTGTCCAGACTCCAACATATGATGGTTTTTTAAATTCTTATGGTAAAATAACCGAGATAAATACACCAGTAGTAGACGCCTGTGAGTCATGTGAAAACTTAACTCATTGTATGGGCAAGTTTTACTTTGCTATATCGAATGATTTTGACTTAGGGTGTTTCTTAAATCTGAAGGAATGATGGAGAAAAAATGGCAAATTCTGGTTCATTAATTACAAAACAGAGTATAGTAAATGATTACTATGCATATATTCGGAATCCTGCTTATAACGCAGTAGTCTTTTGGGACGGAAATAACCCAGGACCATCGAGAATTCAAACTGGTGCACTTGGACCCAGAGACTTTAGTGTTAATTTGTCAACTGGCAATATAACAGATTCTGTTGTAACTGCCGCGACCATCATCAATCAGGTTAGGGCTTTTGCTGTATATACCACTGCTGCAAGAAGAGCGAGAAGTGGTTTCATTGTAGATAATTTTTCACCAGATGAAGCACCATATACGATTGATGATAGAACCGATGTTTGCCGTTTGACGGATTCTTATCTAATTGGTTATACTTATGGTGGAGGTGTAAGTAATCCGGTGGCCGCATCAAACATCAATCAATTCTACACTGATATTAGATCGACTGCTCAAAATGCACAGACAACGGCTGGTGTAGTAGATTTGCGTGTGTGTCACAGTTCATGCCATAGTTCATGTCACGGATCAAGAGGAAGAAGATAAATGTTTCATATTGCCAAAAAAGTTTATTTGGAATACGACTATAAATTCCATCAACAATACCCATATATTATTGCTTCGAACAGATGGAATAAACATCCAATAACAATAACAAAAAGTGAACTTATCTCTCAAGTTTCCAGCTTTGAAGAACTGTTGGAAGAAAGATATGGCAACAACATCGAAAATTTTTGGACACAACTATTGTCCGAAGATAAAAAACTTATTGTTTTTGTTGACCCATCAACGATGGCAAAATTACAATTTCAATATTGGAAAAGTATTTTTAAAGACGGCGTTACAGCTGCCGATTTGCACAAGTTGCACACTAGTTGGATCGAAAGTAATCGTTTAGCTGGTTACTATTCGTTAGTCGGTTCATGGGACACTGGTACAAATGCATGGACTAAAGCCAATGCATTCAATGAATTGTCTCTACCAACTTTAACAGAATCAACCTCATTGTTTGCAGAAACAACAACATCAAACAGCATTAAATCGATGAATAAATCGTCTGTAAGTATTGAATATTTGATGGCAGATTTTTTTCATAATAATAATTCGTCACACAAAACAGAACTGTTGAAAAGAATTAAACATTTGACTTGGGATAATTGGTTGGATGAATTAGAACACTTAAAGTATGAAATCATTTCTGGTAATATAGATGCTGGCAAGTTAGATACAAGTTTGAATATCACAATTGGAAATATTGAAAGTGAATTGGCAAAAAGTGATTTGTTAAAATGGACTGTCGATCCAGCTTTCATCAATGATGCCGAGTACATAAGAGAAAATTATGACCCACAAATATTCGTCAACTGTTACATCAAATTAGCAGAAGTTTGGCAACATGAGTATGATGATATGTCTGAACTAAGTAGACTGATTAATTCGGATCAATATGAAGAACTATTGAATAGAGATGTGAATAGAAATTATGGTTGTTCTTACACACGTACCCGTTTCTTTGAGAAAGCAAACCATGTATTTGTCACATGGTGTTACGACTTGAAGAGAAAAGGTCAAACTTCTCAGTTGTCACCGTTCACTCTACGTTGATGTAATATTTTATTATCTGTGACTGTTTAATTATAATATGTATTCGGTATTTTCAAAAGAATTCAATGTCATTTACCTTAGAGTGGTTCAAGGGTGCAACTTAAATTGCACCCACTGTTTCACATTGGGCAATAAAGATCCTGTCATGTTTACGGAGTTATCCGTTTTGGAAAAGTTCTTAACGTCGATACGAAACAATGTGAATCCACAGAAAGCAACATTTTACATTCACGGTGGCGAAACATTTTTAGCTCCACTAGAATATCTATCTGGTGTTAATGATTTAATACGAGAAAAATTTCCAGATATAAAGATGGATATAATTCCACAAACAAACTTAATCTACAAAGTGGACCAAGAGTTTGTGAATTTTATCAAAAAGGAATACAGAGGCACGATAGGTGTTAGTTGGGATGCCGACATACGATTCGGATCGGTAGCCATCAACAAAAAATCTGAACAAGAAGAAGTGTTCTTTAAGAATCTCCGATATCTGATCGACAATGACATCAAAGTACACATTGCTATCACTGCACAAAAGAATTTATTGAACTATGATCCAATAGAGATCGTAGAAAAATTTGATGGTGTTGATAGCATAGACTTTGAATTGTTGACTACGTTCGACGATCAAACAAGAAGTCTACGACCAAACAATTTGAAATGGGCAAACTGGTTGGATAAATTGGTAACATATTATGAAAACAATAATACTACTTGGTGTTTGCCACAAATTGATCTGTTTACCAAAACACTAATGACTGGAAAAATGTTTGACTGTAAATGCAATTGTTGCGACAAACGAACATTCACTTTAAATCCAAATGGTACCGTTGGTTTGTGCCCAGACATGACTTATGTTGAACCATTCAGTACAGTGGATGAAATGATAACGGATTGGCCATCGTTTGAATCTAAGTCTCTGGATCTGATAATAAAGAAGATCACTGCACAACAAGAACATGAGATGTGTTTCAAGTGTGAACATTATGACATATGCGGTGGCAATTGCGACTCTTCTTTGTTCGATGACACCGAAGAGTGTCCATTAAGTAAGAAGGTAATTAGTCGCATAAGAGGCAATATAAATAAATTTATTCGACTTTATGAACAAAAAGCCAAATCTAATTTGACAGAACTGAGAGAAAATTATGAATAAAATCCGAGAAACTGTGGCACCTCTGCCAATTGAAACAATCAAAGAATATTTTCACGACAAAGAAATTTCTTTCTTGGTTGATTATGAAAACTCCAAGATTGCGGATAAAATTTTCTTAACATATGTTTCAAATCTGGACATACCGTTAGATATCAAATTAAGAAAAGACTTTCCCAAAGAAAAATTGTTCTCGTTGATTGATGCATACATGGATGTGAAAACAATTTGTGATGTTAAAACTTTGAATATGATGGTAGTACACATTCTACTCAAAGCAATCGGCGTAAATACGAAAGAATCATTATCAAATACTTTTATGTCTGAAGAATTGGTTGATGAATTCATTGAAACAAGAAAAGAAAAAGTTTCAAAGTGGGCTCATTTTTTGGATTCTTCAATGTTGTTTTTGATTTACTCATACAAAGATTTAAATGAAAAAATAAAAGTTGAAGAATCTTTTCCAAAAATAGAAGATGCAAACTATGTCGGTTTGAACATCGTAAACCTATTCAGTGTTCCTGGTTTTATGAATTGTTATTTCGGTGCGGGTCCAACACCAAGTATGAGTTTCTTTACCGAACAATTCACCAAGTATATGTTCAAAGGTAAAAACCTATTTGATTATTTCAACAATGAAGAGAATATGTTCGTACCATTATTGGTTGGGCTTGTTGAAAAGAAGCTACATATGGATCCAAGAGAACAATTCAAGGACGATTTGAATCTGGAAGTAAAATAAAATGGACGCTTATTTGGCATCAGGTAGTCTCAAAGACTCCTTCAATTTTTACTTCAACTTAAACTTTGAATTCTTAAATGGATGCCAGTTTAGTTGTAAGGGTTGCCACGTAAATAAAAATGGTGCTGAAGCTTTTGATGATGATAGTTATGCACAATTGAAGAAAATTATGGAGAGTTTTAGTGAAGGCAACTCCTACAAACCATTCATTGCATTCATTGCACCCACCGATTTCTTGAGTGCAACAAATACTGAAGCTGTATTATCTGATCCGCGTGTGGTAGATATCTTAAACAAATTCAAACGCATCAGTTTACAAACAACATACTTGGACATTAATAGAGCTGAGAGTATTGGTAATATTTTACGAAAACACTATTCGAACATGGAATTGGAAATCAATGTCATCATTGAACCAGAAAAAATTGAAAATGAAAAATACCTTTCAGTATTAAAACGCAATCAAGGTTATGTAATTAGAAAAATGAACTGGCCAACGCCAGTAAGAAGTTTTGGTATAATGAATGTATATGATTATGATACAACAAAAATGGCAGAGTTGTTGAGAGACTATGACTTCTTACACAAAAAAGTGGAACATCTTTTTGAAACCACAATCGATTTCAATTTCAGTTTGGGTAGAAAAGATGAGTTATTAACTTCTGAAGAATTTTTCTCCGCTGCACAAAAGATCAAAGATATGTTTAATGATAGTGTTGTCTCTGAAGAAAAGGGACAATACTTGAGATTTAGTTTTGGTCGACTGAATGATTCTCTAATTGAGAAACAGTACAACTGGAAAAATGGAGAGTTCTATTACAGCCCACTACTCTATGAGAGATATGTGAGTTTTGTAAGTGGTTTAAAAATACCAATCAAAGACTTTAACTTTAAAGAATTTGAAGAGTATGAAGAACAAATACAACTTAGCCAGTATACTAATGTGGATGACAAGACAGAATGCGGAGACTGTCCATTACTAGGTTCATGTGTTGACCGAGGCATTCTTCATCTTATGGACATTCACGGCATTAAGGATTGCTTAGTAGCCAAAAATGCCATGGATGTTGTCAATG
>Ga0209990_10001628_pt1 | contig 18814 bp, 21 predicted proteins | sample NOAtaG_6_FD_187304 | JGI IMG/M metagenome (GOLD analysis project Ga0209990, IMG submission 187304) | Freshwater lake microbial communities from Lake Erie, under a cyanobacterial bloom - NOAA_Erie_Diel5S_2200h metaG (SPAdes) (version 2) | ecosystem: Environmental > Aquatic > Freshwater > Lake ...
AGATCACCGAGCGGCGCTTCGGCGGCTGGACCATGGGCCAGGTCAACCTCGCCCGCATCAATCCGTCGGTGCTGCTGAAGTACCTCGAGAAGCCCGAGCTCGACCCGTTCAGCGTTCCGGGCTGCGCCTCGCTGGCGCTGCTCGAGGAGCTGATCGCCACCGCGCAGATCATGGGTCGTACCGCTTAGCGTTCGGCGTCAGGATTGTCATGCCGCAACGCGGCCGCTCCCGGGTAGTGCTCTCGACCCTTAGCTGACTTTCGGATTCGCCGGAAGCAGTCCTAGGGGAAGTATCGGATCGCATTCGTCACGCTGCCTGAAGTTCCTCTCTCAGGATCTTTCGCAGCGTCGCGGCCGTCAGTGGCTTCTCAGAGGCCGACTTGCCCTTGGGGCCCGTCACCGCCTCACGTAGCGCCGCGTTGATCATCGTCTGATACCCCATGCCCTCCGCCTCGGCCTTCGATCGGAAGTGCTCCAAGATATCGTCGTCCAGCATGATCGTGATACGGGTCTTGCCGGGCGAAGACAACACCGCGCCTCGACGGCCCTTGGAGAAGTCATATTGCTTACGCATGGTATTCCTTCGATTCGCCTTTACTGGCCTTCCTCGCTGAGATGAGTCGGACCCGATCGCCGCGAAGCGTATAGACCACGACCAGCACGCGCCCAAGGGTATCGGCGCCCAGCGTGACGAAGCGTTGCTCACCCTCGGCGTCTGGGTCTTCGATCGTGATCGCTTGCGGATCGCGCAGCGCCTGCTCCGCGTCGGCGAAGCTCACCCGATGTTTGCGCAGGTTGGCGCGGGCTTTTTCCGGATCGAACTCAATGTCCACTTTGGCAGTATGCATTCAATATGCATACGCCGTCAAGTGCGCGGTGGACGGCCTTCCTGAAGGCTGCCGTCGTGGCCAGGCTGCAATCAGGTCGGACTAACAGGCTCAATGAGTCGCGCCCGCTCCTGGCCGCTTTCAGCGGTCATCAGAACGTCGGAATGCGGACATTCAAACCGATCCCGACGCCCACGTCGACAGGCGTGCCGAACGTCGGGGTAAGCACGGCTACCAGATCTTCCACCATGGGCGATCCACTTTCCGTGATGGGCCGGCAGTTTCGGGGCGGCGCGCCAGATCCATCGCGGGCTGGACTCTTTCAAAGGCCACGTCAAAGTTTGATTCGAGCTCCTGCAATTCGTCCTCATTGCCTGTACCGAGAACGGCAAAGGCGCACCACGAGTTCCACACCTCGCAGGCATTAGGAGTAAAGCCGGTCTTGTCGAGAATCGCTACCAGCGTCGGGTCGTGCCGGACTTCAATCTCGAGGTCGTCAAGCTCCTCAAGGTCCGACACGTCATGCCCATTGAGTTCGAGCCGGACCCCGTGCTCGCCCTCTCGCTTATGAAGCAGCACGTCCATCTCGCGAATCTGAGCGCGCCGGATGCCATTTGGGCCTGCGACAGCAGCGACATCCTCTTCGTCGTCGTTGGCGGCGAACACGAGGACTTCCTTCCCCGAGGAAGACGCCAATCGCAGCGCCAATGCAAGCCAGTTCTTGCTTTGCAGTGACTCCCCAAGCGCGGACTCCAGCACCGTCAGTACGGTCACAACTTCATCGTCAACGTCGCCGTCGTCTGGAACATGGGTCATCGACCGAAAAGGCCAATGTTGTCCCTGCTGCTGCAGCCAGACATCCATCAAACAAAGCGACGACTGCTTGTGCCGGTAGCCGCGGACACTAAATTGGGCAGGCACCACCCGCGCCACGTCTTCCCAGTTGGGAGCGGCATTGAAGGCGTATCCATGCATCACAAGGCCCATAAGTCCACCCTCTCGCGTCGACTCGCAGCGGCCATCCCCGGCGCGCCATGGCACGTCGGTAAGTGCAGTTGGCGTTCGTCCGCTCCTGGCCGAACTGCGCGGTGGCAGCGACGCGCGGAAGCGGACCTTCAGTCTCCGCTGCTTTCTTGGAACTCGAGATACTCGCTAGCCAACTGCCGGACACTTGGATTTATCGCGTTGCGAGCCACGTCACTTAGCAGAGCCATCCACTCTGCAAAGGACTGCTCCTCAATTTCGCCGTTCAAGATGCGATTCACCATCGAAAGAGTCATTGGAACGGGGGCGCGCGCCACCGATGCTTTGAGTTCTCGCTCATAGCGGCCTCGCTGCGTTTCCAGGAGCGAAACCAGAGGACCGGGAATCCCGTGATCAGCGGCAGGATGCCGCTCGAAGAAACGGAATACAGCAGCGATCGCTTCGGGCTCTAGGGGCCCTGGCGCAAGCATCGCCACGGCGTCGTAGAGATCTGCGACTGGATGCACGGCAGTATCCGGCTGCAGCGAAGACAACCGCTCGATAAACGATGCTGTCGAAGCCCTCATCCGTGATGCCCGGTGCGACTGCTCTTGGGCGATTCTGCCTTCGTTCTGTGAGGTCGGCTACTGGCCGCAAGCCGCTGTCGTCAGGCAGCCCGGAAGCCGACATGCAACGCGATCCGTTGCGGCCGTTGCAGCCTGCGACCGCACTGGCCCGGATGAAGGAGCGACGCTAAAGCCTCGTGCAACCACGTCAGCGCTTGCTGGAGTCGCGCCTCCGGCACCACAGCGCGTACAGCAGCGCGCCGATCCCCACGCCGCCCAGCACGGCCCACACGAAGGGCGACGCGGGGTTGGGCGCGACGCGATGCGCCTGCGCGGTCTCGAGGATGAACAGGCCGCAGATCACCGCCACGCCGAGGGCGATCTTGCTGCGCCGGTCGTAGTCGGGCGGCGGGCTGGGCATGGCGCCATTGTGGCGCCGGCGCCGCGCAGCGCGACCGCAGCAGCGCGACCGCAGCAGCGCGACCGCAGCGGCACTACCGCAGCGGCGCGGCGCAGTGGCCCGCGCCCTCCACCGCCGGCTGGCCGAGCTGCCACGGCGGCGGCTCGGCGGCGGCGGCTCGGCAAAGCGGTTGTACGGCCGCGCGCTGACCCAGTCGAGCGCCAGCAGCGCCACCAGCGCGCCCCAGAAGACCAGCGCGTAGACGCTGCTGCGCCTCATGCTTTCAGCCCCAGGGCGGCGCGCAGTTTCACGCCGGCCAGCGAGCCGGCAAACGCGGCGGCAAACCACACCCAGCCGTGCAGGCTGCCGGTGGAGATGCCCGAGAAAAACGCGCCGATGTTGCAGCCGAAGGCCAGGCGCGCGCTGTAGCCCAGCACCAGGCCGGCAACGACCGCGGCCAGCCACTGGCGGCCGGTGGCGGCCGCCGGCGGGCAGGCGGTGCCGCGCCGGCGCGCGGCGACGAAGGCGCCATAGAGCAGGCCAAGGTTGGTGATGGTGGTGACGTCGGCCAGGAGGGTCTGCTCCACCTGCGCCAGTTGCGCGGGCCGGCCCCAGAATGCATTGGCCGCCAGGTCGTAGCCGAGGGCGCCGGCTACCTTGGCGCCGGCGAGCCCGAGGCCATAGACGATGCCCCAGGGCTGCCCGGCGATGACGAGGTTGAGCACGCCCAGCAGCGCGAGCAGCGCGGCGCCGGCGTAGATGGCGCGCGGCTGCCAGCGCGTGGTGGTGGCGCGGCGGAACTTCCACAGCGCGGCGGCAATGAGGCCGAGCAGCGCCAGTTGCGCCAGCAGTGTCGGCAGTACGCCGATGGCCTGCGGCAGCGCCACCGGCGGCAGCGCGCCGAGTGTCAGCCAGCGGTCCAGGTGCGCGGCGCCGAGGAAACTGCCGGCGATGAAGCCCGGCAGCACCGCCACGCTGAAGAGGTTGCCCAGGCCCACCTTGTACAGCGTCCCGGAGCCGCAGCCGTCGGCCACCTGCATCGCCGCGCCGAAGACGAAGGCGCCCAGCAGCAGGCTCACCGACAGCGGACCATAGGCACCGGTCAGCGCGCTGTCGCTGGCAATGAGCGGAATGCTGACCACCATGGCCAGTGCAATGGCCAGCAGTTGCGCCAGGAAGCCGGTGGGATCGCGGTCGCGGATCCAGGCGCGCCAGCCGGTGGTGAAGCCGAAGGCCACCCCCGCCAGCACCGCGCCGAAGCCGATGCCCACCGCAAACAGCAGGCCCTGGCGCAGGCCGACGATCCAGGTGACCGCTGCCCACAGCGCGATGCCGAGCCCGACCCAGGGCGCCAGCTTCTCACGCGCCGGCGCTGCGGCAGCGGCCGGCGTGGCGGTCAGCGCAGGGGTCGGTACCGACATTGGCTGATGCGGGGTTCAGGTCGCAGGATGCGGCGGGCGGGCGCTGCGCTGCCGGGCCCCAGGCCGCAGTTCGCAGCCCGCAGCCCGCAGCCCGCAGTCCGCAGTCCGCAGTCCGCAGTCCCGGCGCCCGGCTGCGCGCCTCACAGGTTGCCGGTGGCTTCCTTGATCTGCAGCCAGAACTGGTACAGCCGGCTGGGTACGTTGTCCATTGCGCCGCCGCTGTTGGACCAGTCGACGATCGACTCCGGATACAGCTTCACGTCCGGCTGGCCCAGCACCTCGCTGAGCACGAACCAGTTGGTGGCGGCCCAGTGCCCGGTATTGCAGAACGACACGGTGGGCTGCCCGCCGGCGAGCCCCTGCTCCTGCGCCACCTTCTGCACCTGGGCGGTGTCGAGCAGTGCGCCACTGCGCGGCGCGAACCACACCGCGTTGTCGACGTTGCGCGCGCCGGCGATGGTGCCCGGCGTGCTGGCGGCCACGTGGCGCGTCTCGCCGGTAAAGAAGCGGGCCGGCCGTGCATCGAGCAGCAGGCCGCGTTGCGCCTGCACCGCCTGGCCGACCTCGGCGCGCGTGGCCAGGAGCCTCGGGTCGAGCTGCACGGTGAAGCTCGAACGCGCCACCGCGGGCGGCGCGCCGGAGGCCACCGGCAGGCCGGCGCTGCGCCAGGCGCGCAGGCCGCCGTTGAGGATGGCCAGATGCTTCACCCCGGCCGCTTTCAGCGTCCAGTACACCCGCGCGGCGCTGCCGAAGTCCGACGAGCTGGCGCCTTCGTACACCACCACCACCGGCGTGTCGGCACCGATGCCCAGCAACTGCACGAGCTCGGTCAGCTTCTCGCTAGGCGGCAGCGCGCCGGGATTGGCGGCCGGCCCGCGCCAGCGCGAGTAGGGCGCCGGCACGCTGCCGGCGATGTGGCCGCGCTCGTAGGGCGTCTTGCCTTCTTCGTCGCGGCCGTCGCGGATGTCGATGATGCGCAGGGTGGCCGCCTCGGCGGCGCGCGCGGCCAGTTGCTGCGGCGTGATCAGCGGCGTGGTGAGCGGCGCAGCTTGCGGCGCAATGCTTGAGGCGGTTTGCGGCATCGGCGCCGCGGCAGGCGCCGTCGCGCTGGCCGGGCCGGCAGCGGGCGCGGCGGTCTGCGCGTGCGGCAGCGGCGCGGCCAGCAGCAGCGCGGCGGCCAGGGCGGCGGGGCGAAGGACGGCTCGGAGCGTGTTCATGTCCTGGATCTCCATGCGTGAAGCGCGTAAGGCGAGCAGACACGGATACTGCCGCAGGCGCCGATGTTCCGTGCAACCGATCGGTCATGAGGATATGCCCCAGGATATGCCCCGCTGCGGCGCAGGGGCTCGGCGGGGGGCACAATCCGGCCACCCGGCAGCCTGCCTCGGAGACCGCCTATGCACGACCCCGCCCCCGGCTCGCCCCAGGCCCACGAGGCCCCCCAGTCCCATCAGGCTCACACGGCCCACGGCGGCGCGGCGGCGTCGCCCCGCGTCACGGACTGGAGGCACGACGGCGTTCGCGTCATCCGCGGCGATCAGCTCGACCCCAACACCGCGCAGACGCCGGGCATGAACCGCGCTGCCGCCATCAACGCGGCACGGGTAGGCGCGCAGAAGATCTGGGCCGGCACGGTGACGATCCATCCCAACGCCCGGACCGGCGCCCACCATCACGGCGCGCTGGAGAGCGTGATCTACGTGGTGCGCGGCAAGGCACGCATGCGATGGGGCGAGCGGCTCGAGTTCACCGCCGAGGCGGGCGTCGGCGACTTCATCTACGTGCCCCCCTACGTGCCGCACCAGGAGATCAACGCCTCCACCGACGAGCCGCTCGAGTGCGTGCTGGTGCGCTCGGACAACGAGGCGGTGGTGGTCAACCTCGACATCGAGGCGGTCGAGCAGCCCCAGGAGGTGCCCTGGGTGGACCCGATCCACCGGGCGCCCTGAGAAGCCCAGGGTCAGGCGGCACAGTCCGGTCGGCCAAGCGGTGGCGCAGCGGCCCCTCGCAAAGGCGTACGCCGCGTAGGGGCATGGGTCGGCCCCACTGGACAGCGCCGCCGCTGCTCCCCATATTCCGGGCATCCGTCCGACGGGGAGATCACCCATGACCGACATCGTCCAACGCGCCGGCCATGCCGGCACCCTGGCGCCCGAGCGCCAGCGCGTCCTGCGCAATACCTATGCCCTGCTGGCGCTGTCGCTGGTGCCGACCGTGGCCGGCACCTGGCTGGGCATTGCCAGCGGCTTCAACACCTGGCTTGCCGGCTCGATCTGGCTGAGCCTGCTGGTGTTCTTCGGCGGCGCCTTCGCCTTCATCTGGGGCATCCAGCGCAACCGCGACAGCGGGCTGGGCGTGGTGCTGCTGCTGGCCTTCACCTTCTTCATGGGGCTGATGCTGTCGCGCCTGGTGGGCGCCATCCTCGGCATGAAGAACGGCGCCGACCTGGTAATGACCGCCTCCGGCGGCACCGCGGTCATCTTTGCCGCGATGGCCACCTTGGGCACCGTCATCAAGCGCGACCTGTCGGGGCTGGGCAAGTTCCTGTTCGTCGGCGCGCTGGTGGTGATGATCGGCGCGGTGGCGGCCATCTTCCTGCAGATGCCGGCGCTGACGCTCGCCATCCTGGTGCTGTGCCTGGGCATTTTTTCCGCCTTCATCCTGTACGACGTGAACCAGATCGTGACCGGCGGCGAGACCAACTACATCAGCGCCACGCTGGCGCTGTACCTGGACGCCTTCAACGTGTTCCAGAGCCTGCTGTCGCTGCTGGGGATCGCCAGCGGCGACGACTGAGCGGGCCAGCCCGCCGCGCCGGGCCCCTGGCCCACGCCCCAAGCCCAAAGCAAACCGGCCGCCGCGTGCGGCCGGTTTGCTTTGGCCGGACCGCTGGGCGCCTCAGTCGCGGGTCAGCAGGTCGGCAAAGCGCTCCAGCGCCACGTTGCCGCCGCTGATCACCACGCCCACGCGCCGGCCCCGCACCTCGACCGCGTGCTCGAAGGCGGCCGCCGCGCCCAGCGCGCCGGTGGGCTCGACCACCAGCTTCATGCGCTCGGCAAAGAAGCGCATCGCCCGCACCAGCGCCGCGTCGGGCACCGTGACCACGTCATCGACCAGCGCCCGCATCACCGCGAAGGTGAGCGCGCCGGCGTGCTGGGTCTGCGCACCATCGGCAATCGTGCGTGGCACCTCGATGTGCACGATTTCGCCCCGCGCGAGGCTCTGCTGCACGTCGTTGCCGGCCTCCGGCTCCACGCCCACCACGCGGCAGGCCGGCGCCAGCGCCCTGGCAACGGTGGCGCAGCCCGAGATGAGCCCGCCGCCGCCAACGCACACCAGCAGCAGGTCCAGGCTGCCGCCGTCGAGCTCGCGCACCTGCTCGAAGAGCTCGAGCGCCGCCGTGCCCTGCCCGCTCATCACGTCGGCGTGGTTGAACGGCGGCACCAGCGTGCCGCCGCGCTCCTCAGCCAGCCGCCGGCCGATGGCCTCGCGGTCCTCGGTGTAGCGGTCGTACAGCACGACCTCGGCTCCGTACTCGCGCGTGGCGGCGATCTTGGCCGGCGGGGCGTCCTGCGGCATCACGATCGCCGCCGGCATGCCGAGCAGGCGCGCCGACAGCGCCACGGCCTGCGCGTGGTTGCCGCTGGAGAACGCGATCACGCCGGCCTGGCGCTGTGCCGGCGTGAACTTCGCCAGCGCGTTGTAGGCGCCACGGAACTTGAACGCGCCCATGCGCTGCAGGTTCTCGCACTTGAAGAACAGGCGCGCACCGGTGCGCTCGTCGGCGGTGCGCGAGGTCAGCACCGGCGTGCGGTGCGCCACCCCGCGCAGCCGGGCGCCGGCGGCGAGGATGTCGTCGAAGGAGATCGGCAGGGTCATGGCGGCGTTGCGGTTAGCGATTCCGCCAGTGTAGGCAGCCGCCGCCGGGCCGACGGGCGCTGTCGGGAGTTGTCGGAAACCGGCGGAAGCCGTCGGAAGCCGGCTGGAGCACCCTGCCGCCGCGAAGCCATGCCGGCGCGGCCGTGCGGGGTTCAGCGCACAGCAGCCGCCGCGCGTTCGCGCTGTTGTCGATACGCCGCCCGTACCATCTCCTGGAACCGCCACACCCCCGACTCGCGCAGCGGATTGAGCCGCCCCGGCTGGTACGAGCCGCTCGCCAATCCGCGCTGCACCGCCTCGCAGATGGCGATGTCCTCGCGCTGCACCTCGTCGCTGAAGCGCGCATCGGCTGCGGCGCGGTGCTCCTCGCCCGGCGCGTAGAAGAAGTCGAACTCCACCCGACAGCGCCCTGTGCCGAGCGGCAGCACGCGGTTGGTCTGCAGGCGGCCGGGCAGGACGTTGAGCATCGTGTTGGGCCACAGCCACCAGTACAGCGCCTCGCCGCGGCCGTACAGCGCGTCGGCCGAGTCGAGCGGGCTGGCCTGCAGCACGTTCCACTCGTCCACTTCGGTCGTGTAGCTGCGGTAGTCGAGCGCGTCGTTCAGCGCCGGGTGCACGCGCGGCACGTGGTAGCCCTCAAGATAATTGTCGACGTACACCTTCCAGTCGCAGGCGATCTCGTAGCTCACGTGCGCATGGTGCGCGTAGTCCGCCAGCGCGACGCCGCCGAGCCGTGCCTCGATGCCGGCCACCAACGACGCAAACTGCGGCGCGCGCTCGTCGAGCGCCGCGAACACCAGCCCGTTCCACTCGGCCACGCGCGCCGCCGGCAGCCGCACCTCATCGATGCGGAAGCCCTCGGCACGGCCCATCTCGGGGGCGCCGCGCAGCCGGCCGTCGAGCGCGTAGCGCCAGCCGTGGTACTGGCACACCAGTTCGCGCGCCCCGCGGCCGTTGCAGGCGGCCAGCGGCCCGGCGCGATGGCGGCAGACGTTGTGCAGGGCGCGCAGCACGCCGTCGTCGCCGCGCACGATAACCAGCGGCACGCCGTCGATCTCCGCCACCGCATGATCGCCCGCCGCGGCGACCTGCGCTGCATGGGCCAGGAGCTGCCAGCTGCGCGCGAATACGGCCGCGCGATCGTGCGCATGCTCGGCGGGATCGACATAGCAGTGCGCCGGCAGCGCGTGCGCGGTAGCCAGCGGCTGCGGCGCGCGCCAGTCGTGCACGTCGGTCGGGGTTAGAGCCATCGCGCCTCCGGGGTTCGGGTCCCGCGATGATCGCAGAGCCTCGCTATCCTCGCCGCATGGACACCCCCTTCACCGACGCGCGTGCGACCTGGGATGCACGCTTCGATCGCGACGACTACATCTTCGGAACCGCGCCCAATGGGTTTCTCGCATCGCAGGCGCATCGGCTGCAGCCGGGCCACCGGGCGTTGTCGGTGGCCGACGGCGAAGGCCGCAACAGCGTCTGGCTGGCACGCCGGGGGCTGATCGTTTCGGCGTTCGACATCAGTCCGGTTGGCATGCGCAAAGCGCAGGCACTCGCCGCGCGCGCCGGCGTGACGGTCGACTTCGCAGTGGCCGGCGTCGACGACTATGCGTGGCCGTGCGCGACGTGCGACGCGGTGGCGGCGATCTTCATCCAGTTCGCCACGCCGGTCGAGCGGACGCGGCTGTTTGCGCGAATGCTCGATGCGCTCGTGCCGGGCGGCCTGCTGCTGCTGCAGGGCTTTACGCCGCGGCAGAGTCTGTATCGCACTGGCGGCCCCGGCCGCGACGACCATCGGTACACGCCGGAGCTCCTGCGCGCAGCCTTTGCCGGACATGAGATCGTCGAGCTGCGCGAGCATGACGACGTGCTGGCCGAGGGCATCCAGCACGCCGGCATGAGCGCGCTGATCGACTGCGTGGTGCGCAAGCGCTGAGCGTGCGCGGCGCGCGGCGCTATCCTTGCCGGCTTCACTTCGCTCTCGCAGCGCCCGCGCGCTGGCTGCCATGCCGATGAACTACCGCCGCCTCGGCCGCTCCGGCCTCAAGGTCTCCGAACTGTCGTTCGGCTCCTGGGTCACCTACGGCAACCAGGTCGACCGGCGCGCAGCGCGCGAGCTGATGGCCGCGGCCTTCGACGCCGGCGTCAACTTCTTCGACAACGCCGAGATCTACGCCAGGGGCGAGAGCGAGACCATCATGGGCGCGGTGCTCAAGGACCTCGCCTGGCCGCGCATCGACTACGTGGTCTCCACCAAGTTCTACTGGGGCATGCGCACCGGCCCCAACAACAGCAATACGCTGAACCGCAAGTACCTGCTGGATGCCATCGACGGCTCGCTGCGGCGGCTGCAACTGGACTACGTGGACCTGGTGTTCTGCCACCGCCCCGATCCGCACACGCCGCTGGAGGAGACGGTGTGGGCGATGAGCGACCTCATCGACCGCGGCAAGGCGCTGTACTGGGGCACCAGCGAGTGGAGCGCCGACGAGATCCGCGCCGCCTGGCTGATTGCCGACAAGCGCAACCTGCGCCCGCCGGTGATGGAGCAGCCGCAGTACAACCTGTTTCATCGCAAGCGGGTGGAGCAGGAGTACGCGCGGCTGTACGAGGACCTCGGGCTGGGGCTGACCACCTGGAGCCCGCTCGCCTCGGGCCTGCTCACGGGCAAGTACCGCAACGGCATTCCGGCCGACTCGCGCGGCGCGGTGGACAGCTACGCCTTCCTGCGCGAGCTGCTGACCGACCCGGGCAAGAACGGCCTGGTCGGCCAACTGGAGGGCGTGGCGCAGGACCTCGGCTGCACGCTGGCCCAGCTGGCGCTGGCCTGGTGCCTGAAGAACCCCCACGTGAGCACCGTCATCACCGGCGCCAGCCGCGTGGCGCAAGTGACCGAGAACATGCAGGCGGCCGAGGTCGCCAAGCGGCTCGACGCCGCGGCGCTGGCGCGCATCGACGCGATCATCGGCAGCAACCACGCGTGAAGCTGCAGCCGGCGGCGGCACCGCCCGGCGCCTGCGCGCGCTGCGGCGCGCCGTTTACCTGCGGGCGCGACGATCCCGCCGGCTGCTGGTGCGCCGCGCTGCCGCACCTGCCCCCACGCGCGCTGGATGCCGCGCAGGGCTGCCTGTGCCCGGCCTGCCTGCAGCAGGCCCTGGCGCGTGAATTGCCGCCGGCGCCGGCCTGACCGGGCGCGCCCGACCGGAGCGGCCCGGTGCGCCCGCGCGGTGGGCGCGGTCTTCAGCGCCTCGGCAACACCACCAGCGCAATGCCGCCGAGCACCAGCGCCGCACACAGCACCAGCCGCAGGTGCAGCGGCTCGGCCAGCAGCAGCACGCCGCCGAGCGCGGTGATCACCGGCACCGCCAGTTGCACGGTGGCCGCGTGGGTGGCGCGCAGCGCCGGCAGGGCGGCGTACCAGATCGCGTAACCCACCCCCGAGGTCAGTGCGCCGGAGGCAACGGCAAGCGCCACGCCGGGTGCGTCCAGGTGGGCCCAGGGCAGTGCCGCGAGCGCGAGCGCCAGTGCCATCGGCACGGCCCGCGCGAAGTTACCGGCGGTCACCGCGGTGGCGTTGCCCGAGCGCGCATCGGCGCTGCGGCCGCGCAGCGAGTACGCACCCCAGGCCGCACCGGCGGCCAGCATCAGCGCCGCGCCGCCGGCGGGTGGTGCGGTCAGCCCCGGCAGCAGCAGCGCCACCAGCCCGCCGAAGGCGAGCAGCGCGCCGGCGGCCTGCACCGGGCGCAGCCGCTCGCCGCGCGCCAGCGCCACGCCGATCATCGTCGCCTGCACCGCGCCGAACAGCAGCAGCGCGCCGGTGGCCGCGCCGAGGCTCAGGTAGGCAAAGGAAAAGGCCGCGGCGTAGATGAACAGCGCGGCCGCCGAGCCCCAGCTACCGGGCAGCGGCGCGGCAGATTGGGGCGTGGCCGCGCGCCAGCGCAGCAGCAGCCACAGCGCGGCCGCGCCGCTGGCGATGCGGATTGCCGTGAAGCTGGCGGCATCGATGGCGGCACCGCCGGCGTCGTCGCGCAAGGCCGCGCGGCACAGCAGCGAGTTGCCGGCAAAGGCCAGCAGCGCGAGCGCCGTCAGCGTGGCGGTGCGCGCAGCGCCGGCCATGGAAAGCGGCGCCACGCGGCGCGCGCGGCGCTCAGCGCCCGAACGGCCGCACGCCGATGAGCGCGCCGTGCAGCCAGAAGGCAAACGCCGCCCAGGCCACCAGCCCGATCGCCACGGCGAGCAGGTCGCGGCTGACCGGACCGGTGACGTAGACCGTGCCGGCCAGCCGGTCGCGCTTGCGGCTGGCGATGTACAGCAGCACCGACCAGGCCAGGAACCCGCCGAACAGCAGCACATCGTGCAGGGTTCCGTTGGAAATCAGATGCGCGACGGCCCAGGTCTTGACGCCGAGCACCATCGGGTGGCCGACACGCGCCTTGATGCGCGTGCCGGGCACGTAGACGGCGGCCAGCAGGATGAACGCCGGAATGGTCAGCAGCGCGGCCAGGTGGCGGGTCCACACGGGCGGCGCATACAGCGCCAGCGGCGCGCTGCGCGCCTCGGCATAGCCGTAGACGATCAGCACCAGGCCGGCCAGCGACAGCAGCGAGTACAGGCCCTTGTAGCCGTTGGGCGAGAGCGTGCCGATCAGCGAGGTGCGCAGCGGGTCGGCCAGCAGGCGTGCGGAGTGCACGCCGAGGAACAGCACGAGTCCGAGCAGGAGCAGGGTCATGGGGCGGCACTCCAGGGGAAGGGGACTGGGCCGCAGTGTAGTGAGCGGACCGGCCGCCGTGCGGGCGCTTTGCGCTGGGGCACAGCGAACGGCGGGATCTGGCGCATGCTGGCGCCGAGACATTGCGGGAGAGACCCGATGCGAGTTCCCATCGTGCTGATCGCCGCCGCCCTGGCGGCGGCCGCCCCCGTCGCGCGGGGCCAGGCGGTGCCCTACGAGGTGGTCAAGGACGGTATTCCCAGTCCGCTCACGGCCACCACGCCCGGCGCGGCCGCCCGCGGCAAGCTGCTGCTGCAGCAGCGCCAGCAGGCCAACTGCCTGCAGTGCCACGCCATCAAGGGGCTGAACGGCGGCAGCAGCGCGCCGCCGCTCGACGGCATCGGCGCCAGCCTCACGGTGCCGCAACTGCGCCTGTCGGTGGTCGACTTTTCGCAGGTTGCCGCCGGCCGGGCCATGCCCAGCTTCCACAAGGCGCGCGGCGACGCGGCGCCGCGCCTGAGCGCGCAGGAAGTCGAGGACGTGGTCGCCTACCTGGCCACGCTGCGCCTGTAGCGGGCGGCCGGCGGCCCGCAGTCAGCGCGCCAGCCGCGTGCCGGCGGCTGCCGCTGCCGTCGCCGTCGTCGCCGCGGTGGCCGGCGCGGCCAGGCCGTGCAGCAGCACCGCGGTCAGGTCGTGCATGCCGCCCAGCTCGGGCCCGCGCGGCGTCAGTCCCGGCGTGAAGCCGAGCGCCACAAAACGCTCGAGCAGCGCGGGGTCACGCGTGACCAGGTGTACCGGCACGGTCCAGGACGCGCCGGCGCCGCTGACGCTGGCCGCCGGCTGGTGGTCGCCGACCCACAGCATCACCGACTCGCGCGGCTCGCCGCGCGCCAGCCAGCCGCCCAGCCACTGGTAGGTCCACTCGAACATCGCCACGTAGTTGGGCAGCATGTCGATCCAGTCGACGAAGCTCGCCAGCAGCCGCTGCGACTCCTCCTGGCCGTACGGATCGGCGCCGAGCAGCCGCGCCCAGTCGGGCTGGTACGGCGGCACCGGGCCAAAGGGCAGGTGCGTGGTGATGGTCGGAAAGAACAGGAAGCGCGGCGGCGCGTCGCCGGCGCGCGGGTGCAGCGCCTCGAACTTGGCGAGCGCGTACTGGTCCGGGATCTTCCAGTAGCCCAGCGGCGGGCCGCGCCAGTCGAGGTCGCGGCCGTCAAGAAAGCGGTCGAAACCGTAGACGCGCCGCTCCGGCCAGTCCCAGCTCAGGGCCGGATACAGGCCGAAGCTCTCGTAGCCTTCGCGGCGGAACAGCGCGGTCAGCGTGGCGCGCTCGGTGGTCAGCAGCAGGTCGTGGCGCAGCGGGTCCGACAGGTCCATGCCCGACAGCATCGACAGGTGCGACAGCTCCGAGGCGCCGGCGAAGGTGGCCGCCTTCACGTAGGCCGAGGCGACAAGGTGCCCGCTGGCCTGCAGCTGGCGAGCCAGCGCGGCCCGCGCCGCGTCCAGGCGCGGTGCGACGCGCGGATGCTCGAAGGCCATCGCGCCGTAGGACTCGAGGAAGATCAGCTTGAAGTCGCGTCCGCGCAGGCCCGCCAGCGCCTGCCCGGGCGGCTGCTGCAGGGCCTGGTCGACGACCGTGGCCGCCGGCAGCACGCGCTCCACCCGGCCGGGCAGGAAGGCGTTGGCCAGCAGCACCGACTGGCGCGCGTAGGTGGGCGTGATCGGGTCGGCGACCCAGTGCCAGGTCAAATGCGGCACCGCCTTGAACAGATGCGCGCACACCGCCAGCACCGCCAGCGCGGTGAGCGCCAGGGCCCAGCGCCGCTGCGGTACCGCGGGTGCGGCCTCGCGCGCCGCCACGCCCACGGCCCAGCGCGCGGCGCCCACCAGCAGCGCCAGCACGGCGGCCAGCGCGCCGGCCAAAGCCACGCTCACCCACCACGGGTACTCGCGCGCCGACACCCACAGGAAGGTCGGGATCTGCTGGCCGTCCCAGTACAGGTTGACCGGGCGGCCGAACAGCGCCGGCACGGTGACATCGAAGTAGCGGCCGAGCGCCAGCAGCACCACCGCGCCGCTGATCAGCCACAGGCCGCGCCGGCCCGGCACGCCACGCCAGGCAACCCAGGCGGCCAGCAGGGCAAAGCCCAGCACCGCCTCCGGTGCCAGCCGCGCATCGGGCAGCACGCCGGGCGTGGGCCACCAGTTGCGCAAGGACAGCAGGGTGTTGATCAGGGCGAGCGCGGCAAAAACGCGTAGCGCGCTGAGCAGGCGCGGGTTCATGAGAGCCGACCTTTGCGCGGGGTGCTCGGGATTTCGCCCTTGGGGCGGCCCGGCGGGAACATGGGGCTACCCTCGCGCGGCGCGCTCGGGATTTCGCCCTTGGGGCGGCCCGGCGGGAACATGGGGCTGCCCTCGCGCGGCGCGCTCGGGACTTCGCCCTTGGGGCGGCCCGGCGGGCTCAACGCACCGCCTCCGCAGGTACACCCGCCTCGGCGCGCAGCAGGCCGCAGGCCAGGTAGCCCATGCCCCACTGGGTCGGCTCGAAGTGCCAGTCGTGCAGCCGCGGCGCCAGGCGGTCCCAGGGCGAGCGCAGCTCGCCCGGCGCGCCGTTGTAGCCGAGGTTCTTCAGGTACACCCAGAAATTCAGCGGCGCGAGCCAGCCGCTGAAGTACTTGATGCCAGCCACCGCCACCCGCGCGCCGGGGCGTGCGCAGGCCAGCACGGCAGCCAGCGCGCGAGGCGAGCGCAGGATGTCGTGCGTGTAGTGAAACAGCAGCGCGTCGACGCGTGCCGCCAGCGCGGGCTGCGCGGCCAGTTCCTGGGCGGCGCAGCCCACCAGCGTCACCTCGCGCCAGCCGGCCTGCGCCACCCGGGCACGCGCCTGCGCCAGCATGGCCTCGCTGTGGTCGAAGCCGATCACCGCGCCGGTGGCGCCCACCGCGGCGCGCAGCAGCGGCAGCGACAGCCCGGTGCCGCAGCCCACGTCGAGCACGCGCTCGCCGGGCGCCAGCCGCAGCAGCGCCACGGCGCGTGCGCGGATCGGCATCGTCGGGCCGCAGCTCGCGTCGTAGGCGGCGGCACGGCGCGCATACTTGGCCACCGAGCGCTGGCGCACCAGCGCGTCACGGTCTGGCGGCCGGGGGGCGTCGTGGTGCGCGGCGTTGGCGGGCGGGAGGCTCATCAGGCAACCTTCGCGCGGCGCGCTCAGGAATTCGCTCTTGGGGGGCCCGGCGGGAACATCGGGTGCCCCTCGCGCTGCGCGCTCAGGCATTCGCCCTTGGGGCTGCCCGGCGGGCTCATCGGATGCCCCTCACGCTGCGCGCTCAGGGATTCGCCCTTGGGGCGGCCCGGCGGGAGCATCGGACGACCCTCGCGCTGCGCGCTCAGGAATTCGCCCTTGGGGCGGCCCGGCGGGCTCATGTCGTCGCGGCCACTGCGGCCGGCCAGCCGCACGGCGCGGTCGCGGGGGCGGCGTCGGCGTAGGGTGCGGGCCAGCCGAGCAGGGCGCTGGCGCGCTCGGCGCGCTGGCGCAGCTCGCCCCAGTCGCGCGCGCCCAGGTGCAGCACGCCGTAGCGGTGGCTGCCGGTCCAGCGCAAGTCGCGCGCCAGCGCGCGACCCTGCCGCGTGAAGCAGTGCAATTCGGCGTCGGCAAACGCCGCATGCAGGGCGGCGCGGCGGCGCCGGTCGGGGGCGCGCGGTACCGCGGCGGGTGTGAACGCGCGGTACACCAGGCTGGCAGCCACCTGCGCCGTCGGCTCGGCCGGCGGCAGTTGCAGCGGGTCCTCGCCCAGGGCCAGCGCCAGCGCGATCGCATGCGGGTCGACGCCGCGCACGCGCCGGTACAGGTCGCCGAACTGCGAGGCGAGCCGCGGATTCAGCTCGATCGCCGTCAGCCGGTCGGCCGCGGCGTCGTAGAAGAACTCGAGGTTGAAGAAGCCGTGGCGGTAGCCGAGTGCCGCGAGCAGCCGCTGCGCCAGTGCCAGCGCCCGCGCCTGCACCGCCGGCGGCAGCCGGCTCGGCACCTCCCAGCGCAGGAAGGCCTGCGTGCCGGGCACCGTGACCGCATCGACCACCCCGAGCGCGTGCACGCGGCCATCCTGCACCCAGCCGTCGAGGTTGAACTGCGGCACGGCAAGCGGCACCGGTTGCTCGAGCAGCATCCGGTGCGTGCTGCCGGCCGCGGGCAGCCGGGCGCGCCGCACCCGCTCGAAGGGCTCCAGCAGCCGGTTCGCCAGCCAGCGTTCGGCACGCGACAGCGCCAGGTGCCGCTGCAGCTCGGCTGCGTTGTCCACGCGCCGCGCCAGCACGGAGAAGACGCCCTTGACCGGCTTGGCAAAGGCCGGGAAGCGCAGGTCCGGTGGCAGCGCCTCGGTCGGGCTCATCGCCACGTCCTGAAACGGCAGGCTGGCCGCCGGCGCGATCTGCTGCAGCACGCGCCGCGTGTGCAGCTTGTGCTGCGCGGCCACGATGCTCTCCGGGCTGGCCCCCGGCAGGCCGAGCCGCTCGGCCACCATGGCCGCCGCGAGCGCGCCGAAGTGCTCGTGGTGCGACAGCACCGCGCGCCAGCCGGCGCGCCGGCCGCGGGCGGCCAGCCGGTCGGCAAAGGCCTCCAGGTCGAAGCGCGCCAGCGCCAGATTGCCGGGGAAGGAGAACAGGTCGAAGCCGGCACGCACGAAGCGCACGGGACGGGCGGCACCCAGGCGTGTGAGCGCGCGCAGGTCCCAGTCGTGGGCAAACAGCCAGGCGGCGGTGGGAACGGTGGAGTGCAAGGCAACTGGCGCGGCGGATGACGACGACGGCGCAGCGGCCGTGCAGTCCGTGCGTGAGCGTAGCCGAGCGCCGCGGGCGCGCAAAACCGGCGTGCGCCTCTTGCCGGCCCCCCGGGCCGGCCCGGCATCGGTCTGGCCCGCCGGGGCGGCCGGTGCAGCTACGCTATCGGTCCTTTGTGCCCGCTGCCGGTGGCTGCCATGTCGGATCGCCTCGCTGCCTTTTTCTGCCGGCCGACCGTGCGCCGCGTGCTGGCCGTTGCCGCGCTGGCCGGCGGCGGTCTGCTGCCCGGCCCCGCGCCGGCCGCCGACATGCCCCCGGGCATCCCGTGGGTCGACGTCAAGGCCGGCGGCAGCGTCGATGCGGCGTTTGCCCGGGCCAGGCAGGAGAACCGGCCGCTGTTCCTCTACTGGGGCGCGGTGTGGTGCCCGCCGTGCAACCAGGTCAAGGCCACGGTCTTCAGCCGCCAGGACTTCATCGAGCGGGCGCGCAGCTTCATCCCCGTGTACATCGACGGCGACGCGCCGGCGGCGCAGCAGCTGGGCGCGCGCTTCAAGGTGAGCGGCTACCCGACGACCATCCTGTTCCGGCCCGACGGCACCGAGGTGATGCGCCTGCCGGCCGAGGTGGACGGCGAGCGCTACATGCAGGCGCTGGCGCAGGGCATGAGCGGCAGGCCGGTCCGGGCGCTGCTGGCGCAGGCACGCGCGCCGGGCGGCAAGCCGCTGACGCAAGACGAGTGGCGCCAGCTCGCTTTCCATGCGTGGTCGGTGGACGAGGACGCGGTGCTGCCGCGCGCCGAGCGCGCCGGCACGCTGTGGGCGCTGGCGCAGCAGTCCAACGCCGCCGCACCGGAGGCCTCGGCCCGGCTGGCGCTGCAGGCGATCCGCATGGCCAGCGGCGACCGCAATGCCGGGCCGACGATCGACCGGGCCGCGGCGCTGCAGCGGGTGCGGGCGGTGCTCGCCTCGCCGCCGATTGCCCGCGCCAACCTCACCGAGCTGGCCTACGGCGCCCAGCGCGTGCCGGGCTTCGTCACCGAGGCCGGCACGCCGCAGCGCGCGCAGCTCCTGCGCGAGTGGGACCGCGCGCTGGTGCGCACGATCGGCGACGGCCAGTTGTCGCGGCTGGACCGCGTGATGGCGGTCAATGCGCGCATCGATCTGGCCAAGGTCGACGCGCCCGGGGAGCCGCTGCCGGTGGCGCTGCAGACCGAAATCCGCGGCACCGTGCTCAGCACGCTGCGCGAGGTGCACGATCCGTTCGAGCGCGAGGCGCTGTCGGTGG
>Ga0209990_10001629_pt1 | contig 18804 bp, 12 predicted proteins | sample NOAtaG_6_FD_187304 | JGI IMG/M metagenome (GOLD analysis project Ga0209990, IMG submission 187304) | Freshwater lake microbial communities from Lake Erie, under a cyanobacterial bloom - NOAA_Erie_Diel5S_2200h metaG (SPAdes) (version 2) | ecosystem: Environmental > Aquatic > Freshwater > Lake ...
GGTGCCCGCAGGTGCCGGCTTGCTGGTCGCGACGAACCACTGATCCATCAGCATCGGCTCGATCGCCACCCCGGTGCGGTCGCCGCGCGGCACCTTGAGCAGGTGCTTGTCGATCTGCTCGACCAGGCCGGCAGCCTGCAGGTCGGCCACCACCGCATCGCGTGCCCGGTAGCGATCCAGCCCACGGTACTGCACGGGCGCCGCATCGTTGACCGTGGCCTCGGGCGTGAAGACCGAGATCATCGGCAGCCCGTGGCGCAGGCCGACCTGGTAGTCGTTGACGTCGTGCGCCGGTGTGACCTTGACCACGCCGGTGCCGAACTCGCGGTCGACGTAGGCATCGGCGATGATCGGAATCTCGCGCCCGGCCAGCGGCAGGCGGACCGCTTTGCCCACCAGATGCCGGTAGCGCTCGTCCTCCGGATGCACCATCACCGCGGTGTCGCCCAGCATCGTCTCGGGCCGCGTGGTCGCGACGACCAGGTAGCCTGCACCGTCGGCCAGGGGATAGCGCAGGTGGTACAGCCGGCCTTCCTCCTCCTCGCTCACGACCTCCAGATCCGAGATCGCGGTCTTCAGCACCGGGTCCCAGTGCACCAGCCGTTTGCCGCGATAGATGAGGCCCTGCTCGTACAGGCGCACGAAGGTGTCGATCACCACCGGCGAGAGCTTCTCGTCCATCGTGAAGTACTCGCGCGTCCAGTCGACGCTGGCGCCGAGGCGGCGCATCTGCTGCGTGATGGTGCCGCCGGATTGCTCCTTCCAGGCCCACACCCGCTGCTCGAACCGGGCGCGGCCCAAGTCGTGGCGCGACATGCCCTGCTGCTGCAACTGCCGCTCCACCACGATCTGCGTGGCAATGCCGGCGTGGTCCACGCCCGGCACCCACAGCGTGTTGAAGCCGCGCATCCGGTGATACCGGGTCAGCGCGTCCATGATGGTCTGGTTGAAGGCGTGCCCCATGTGCAGCACGCCCGTCACATTGGGGGGCGGCAACTGGATGCAGAAGCTCGGCCGGCCCGGCGTGGTGCCGGCCGCGTAGTAGCCGCGCGCCTCCCACAGCGGCGCCCAGCGCGCCTCGATGGCCGCCGGCTCGAACGCCTTGGCGAGTTCGGCCCCGGTGGGCGCGGCCGCAGCGGCCGGTTCGGTGCAGGGGGGGGGTGGGGTCATTCAGGTCGTCCGTCGCGGCGAGCGCGCGTTATGTCGCGTTTCGATTGAATTTTAGGCGAGAGCCTCGGTAGGCTCCGCACCATGTGCTGGAGTCGTTGCTCCAGCGTCCAGGGGAGGGCTCATGTTTCGGAAGACCTCGGCTGCCGCCGTGTTGGCCGCTGTATTGATCGCGTTGCTCGCCGGCTGCGCCACGACCGCGGCGCCGGTGACTGCGGGCGGTACCGCGGCCACGGCTACGGCCAGTTCCTCGCCCAGCACCGCGGTGGCGAAACTGCCGGCGGCGCCTCTGCCGGTGGCGACGGCGACGGCAGCGCCGGGCGCCGGGCCTGCTGCCGTCGCGTCGCCGCCGGCCGTCAGCCCGTCGGGCGGTGCTGCGGCACCGCCCGCCCGTCCGGCCGAGCCCGGCGCGCTGCGCCCGTTTGCCGAGATTGTGCGCGACGCGCGCGAGGCCCGAGGCTTCATCACGGTCTGGACCAAGGACGAACGCACCTGGCTGGAGATCCGGCCCGAGCAGCTCGAGCGGCCGTTTTTCTACGGCTACTCGCTGGCCAGCGGCCTGGGCGAGTTCTTCTTCCTGCCGGGCCTGACCGGCACCGAGCACATGGCGGTGCTGCGCCGGGTCGGCAACACCCTGCAACTGGTGGCCCGCAACCTGCGGGTGCGCGGACCGGCCGGCACGCCGCTGGAAACCGCGCTGCGCGAGAGCTACTCGGACAGCCTGCTGGCGTCGGCGCCGGTCGTGTCGGCTCCGCACGCCGAGCGCAAGTCCTTCCTGGTGGACGCCGCCGTTCTGTTCGGCGCCGACCTGCCGGGCGCGCAGACCGCGCTGGAAATGGCCTACCGCATTCCGTACGCCTTCGACCGCAACAACAGCTCGATCGAGCGCACGCGGGCCACCGAGGGCGGCACCTATCTCACGCTGCGCAAGCACTATGCCATCGGCAAGCTGCCCGCACCGCCGCTGGCGGCTGCGCCACCGGGCACGCCGACGGTGCCGCCGCCCAACGTGCTGCCCGACAACCGCAGTCTGTTCCTGACGTTCGCCTATACGTTGGCGCCGCTGCCGGATCCGCCGATGCGGCCGCGCCAGGCCGACCCGCGGGTCGGGCACTTCACCACCGCATTCCTCGACTTCGGCAACATCGCCAGCGGCAACGCGCGCACCCACTTCGTCGAGCGCTGGCGACTCGAGAAGAAGGACCCGGCCGCCGCCGTGTCCGAACCCCGCGAGCCGATCGTCGTCTGGATGGACCGGAACGTCCCGGAGGACTGGCGCCCGGTGATCCGCGAGGCGATCCTCGAGTGGAACAAGGCCTTCGAGCGCGCCGGCTTCCGCAACGCGATCGACGTGCGCCAGCAGCCCGCCGACGCGGACTGGAGCACGCTGGAGGGGACGCGGCACATCGCAATGCGCTGGTTCGCCATGATGGGACCGAACTTCGTTGCGGTGGGGCCAAGCCAGGCTGATCCGCGCACCGGCGAGATTCTGCGCGGCGCGGCCATCGTCCCGGAGAACTGGGTGCGGCTGGGCCAGTCGGTGGCGCAGGAGGAGGTGCCGCGGCCGAGCGGCGCGAGCCCGGTGCCCGGTCCGGCCGCCTCGTTGTCCGACCTGCTCGACGGCCGCGCCTGCACGCTGTCGGCCGACGCCATCAACGAGGCCGCCTTCGGTATGCAGTTGCTGGCGGCGCGCGGGGACCTGCAGCTGGGCAGCCCCGAGGCGCGCCGCATCATCGAGGACAACCTGCGCTGGGTGGTGATGCACGAGGTCGGCCACGCGCTGGGGCTGCGCCACAACTTCCGGGCCTCCAGCGGCGTCAAGTTCGAGCAGCTGCGCGACGCCGCGCAGGCGCGCAGCCGCGGCCTGGCGCACTCGGTGATGGACTACATCCCGTTCAATCTGCCGCTGCAGGGCGAGCCCGCCAGCGTCTACAGCCAGGTCACGCTGGGCGAGTACGACTACTGGGCCATCGAGTACGCCTACCGCGAATTGCCGGCCGAGCGCGAAGCCGCCGAGCTGGCCGCCATTGCCGGGCGGGCGCGCACCAACCCGGCGCTGGCCTATGCGACCGACGAGGACCTGAGCGCGGCCGCCGGCGGTGGCATCGATCCGCTGGTCAACGCGTTCGACCTCGGCGATGACCCGCTGGCGTACTACCAGCGGCGCATCGCCCTGTCGCGCGAGCTGTGGGCGCGCACCCAGGCGCGCCAGCTCGGCCCCGAAGAAAGCTTTGCGCTGTATCGGCGCAATCTGCAGCGGGGTCTGAACCAGGTCCGGACGGTCACGCCGCTGATTGCCAAGTACGTGGGCGGCGTCAACACGGTGCGCGACGTGCCGGGTGGCGACCGGCCGCTGCTGGCGCCGGTGCCGGCCGCCCAGCAGCGTGCGGCGCTGCAGGTGCTGGCGCGCGAAGTCTTCGCCGCCGACAGCTTCCGCTTCGACCCTGGCTTCATGAGCCGGCTCGGGGTCGAGCAACTGGATCGTACGTCCGGCAGCACGCTCGACTTCAGCCTGGCCAGCGCGGTGCTCGGCATCCAGCGCGCCGCACTCGATGCCTTGATGTCCGACGGCGTGGCGGCGCGGCTGGCCGATGCGGAGACCAAGGTCGCCGATCGCCGCAGTCTGATGACGCTGGCCGAGGTCCAGGACCGCCTGCACGAGGCGATCTGGAGCGAGCTGAAGACCGGCCGCAACATCGACAGCCTGCGCCGCAACCTGCAGCGCGACCATGCGCGTCGCCTGGCCGCCGGGCTGGTGCGGCCCGCCACACCGGTGGCGGCCGACGTGCGCGCGGTCAACCGCCAGTCGGCCGTGCGTCTGCGCCGCGAACTGCAGCAGGCCATGGGCCGCGGCACCGATGCGATCACCCGTGCGCACCTGGCCGAGACGCTGGCGATGCTGGACGAAGCGCTGAAGGCGTCCCTCGTCAAGGCGCTCTGAGCGTTCGCTCCCCGGGGGTGTACAGCAGTGCGATCGCTCTGGCGCCTGCTTCGCGAGCAAGGGGGCAGCCATCGCGCTGCGCGCTCAGGGGTTCGCCCTTGGGGCGGCCCGGCGGGCTGTGTGGACTACCCTCGCGCTGCGCGCTCAGGAATTCGCCCTTGGGGCGGCCCGGCGGGCTCATGCACCCCAAAGCGCCGTGAGGCGCGTGTGCTGCGGGCGGGGACCTGCCGGGCGCGGCGCAGCCGCTCGAGGAGCGGGTGGCAGGCTGTGCCGCAGCGGGTGGGGCGCGTGTCGGCCGCTATACCGTGACGGGCCAACGCGGCAGGGCGCCCCGCTTGCGGCGCTGGTTCCGCTCAGCCGCCGCGCTTGCGCAGCTCGTCCAGGCGGGTCTTGATCGCGCGGTCGACGATCTCGCGCAGGCTGCCGGCAATGGCCACGCGGGTCTCGATCGCCAGGCGGTCGAGTGCGGCTTGGATGCCGGGCTGCATCTTCTCGCGCACGATCTGATCGATGATTTGCGGCAGCGCCGTCGACAGGTCGCGCAGCACGGCCTCCCGCAGGGCCAGTTCGAGCTTGTCCCAGGCGAGCGGCGTGGCCATCGCGGCCAGCGCGGGTGCGGTGGCCGCCGCCGGCGCCGCTGACGGCGGTGGCACGGCGGGCAGCGGGGCGACCCGCCGCGACGGCAGGTCGAGGTCGATGTCCAGCGTGGGCAGCGACAGTCGCTCGGTCAGCACCGGGATCGAGGGGTCGTCCGGTTCCGGCGCGGGGCCACGGGAGCGTGCGGGATGATCGTTGCTGGCCACGGCGGCTCCCGGATCGCCAGGCTACTCGCCGGCCACGTCGTGCAACGTCGGCACCAGGCCGGCCGTGCGGTAGCGCTTCACGCGCCCGCGCGCAGCGACGCGGTCGCCATCGTCGCGCGACACCACCTCGACCACGCGCTCGAAGCCGGCAAACCAGCGGTCGAACTCCGGTGGCGCCTCGTCATCGAGGTTCAGCAGCACGTCGCGCGCCGCGCCGCCCGGCGTCAGGCTCAGCACGACCGGCGTGCTGCCCGCCAGCGGCGAGTCCGCATAGACGTGCGGCAGGAAGTCGAGCGCAGAGAAGGTCCACAGCGCCGTGTCGAAGCGCGCCAGCCGGTCGGCGTTGCGGGCATAGGCCAGCACGCTCTTGCCGCCGGCGCGCGCCTTGCGCACGACCCGGCAGGCGTAGTGCAACCGATGCTCGACGTTGAAGAAGAAGTCGATGCGCATCTGGGTCGGAGCCCGCTCTCCGGCTGCCGCCTCCCGCTACTGCGCCCGCCCCAGCAGGAAGTGGGTGAGCAGCGGCACCGGGCGGCCGGTGGCGCCCTTGGCCGCGCCCCCCTTCCAGGCCGTACCGGCGATGTCCAGGTGCGCCCAGCGGTAGGCCTTGGCAAAGCGCGCCAGGAAGCAGGCGGCCACCACCGCGCCCGCCTTGCCGGGCGCGCCGATGTTGGCCATGTCGGCGAAGTTGGACTTCAGCTGGTCCTGGTAGGCGTCTTCCACCGGCAGGCGCCAGGCTGCATCGAGCGCGCCGCGCGATGCGGCCAGCAGCTCGTCGGCCAGCTCGTCGTCCGGCGAGAACAGCCCTGAGTTGACCTCGCCCAGCGCCACCACGCAGGCGCCGGTCAGCGTCGCAATGTCGACCACCGCCGCCGGCTTGAAGCGCTCGGCGTAGGTCAGGGCGTCGCACAGGATGAGGCGGCCTTCGGCGTCCGTGTTGAGCACCTCGATCGTCTGGCCCGACATCGAGGTGAAGATGTCGCCCGGCTTGCTGGCGCTGCCCGAGGGCATGTTCTCGCAGGCCGCCACGATGCCCACCACGTTGACCGGCAGCTTCATCTCGGCCACCGCGCGCAGCGTGCCGAACACGCTGGCGGCCCCGCACATGTCGAACTTCATCTCGTCCATCGCCGCACCCGGCTTCAGCGAGATGCCGCCGGTGTCGAAGGTGATGCCCTTGCCCACCAGCGCCACCGGTGCTGCGCCCTTGGCGCCGCCCCGATATTGCATGACGATCAGCCGCGGCGGCTGGGCCGAGCCCTGCGTCACCGAGACGAACGAGCCCATGCCGAGCTTCTCGATGCCCTTGCGGTCGAACACCTCCACGCCCAGCTTCAGCTCCTTGCCCATCCTGGTGGCCAGCTCGCCCAGGTAGGTCGGCGTGCAGACGTTGCCCGGCAGGTTGCCGAGCCGCTTGGCCAGGTCGACGCCGTTGGCCAGCGCCACGCCTTGGCGCAGCCCGAGATCGACGCCGGCGTCCTTGCCCGTGGTCAGCAGGATCACGGTGCCCGGCGCCGTCGGCGCCTCGTCTTTGCGGCTCTTCAGCTCATCGGTGCGGAACACCACTTCGCGCGCGGTCGTGACCACGCGGCGCGCCAGCGCCTGCGCGCCGGGCTGCTTCGCCTTGGCGCTGCCGGTCCACTCCAGCGCGGCCAGCGCGAGCTGCCGCACTGCCGCGCCGGCGCCCTTGATCGCGTTGCGCGCGGCCTCGACGAAGGCGCGTTCGTCGAACTCGGCGCGATTGCCCAGCCCCACCACCAGCACCCGCGGCGCGGCCACGCCGGCAAGGTGCCGCAGCAGCGTGGTCGCGCCTTTCTTGCCACTGGCGTCGCCGCTTTTCAGCGCCGCGCGCAGCGCGCCCTTGGCGGCCGTGTCGATCGCCCTGGCCGCCGGCGTCAGTTCGCCGTCCGCATAGACGCCCACGGCCACGCAGTCCGCCTTGATCTCGGTGGCCGCTGCGGCCTTCGTGATAACTTCCATTGCGTTCCGGTCCCTTCCTGCCTCTGGCAGCGCGTGCCTGGCTGCTGGTGAAATCGCTCTTGAACCTTTGCCGCGACTGCCGTCTCGTCCGCCTTGCTGTCGGCCCTGGAGGTCGGGCCGCGGCTGCCGACGGGCGGGCGGGTTGTTCAAGCAGGGCCGCAGGCGGTGCGCGTCTGCGTCTTGCCGGCGTGGCGGCGGGCGCGCAGTATAGCCAGCGCGCTGCTGGCGGCGGCTGCGCCGCGCGCGCCAGCAGGGCCGGTCGATGATCTTCCGGCGCGCCATCGTCAGCGAGCTGTCGAGCAATGCCGGCGCGGTCTTCACCGTGCTGTTCACGATCGTCTTCTCGGTCACGCTGGTGCGCATCCTGGGCGAGGCGGCCGGCGGCAAGGTCGACAACCAGGCGGTGTTCGCCATCATGGCGCTGTCGGCGCTGACCTCGCTGCCGCTGCTGCTGTCCCTGACCCTGTTCATCGCCGTCCTGATCACGCTGTCGCGTGCCTACCGCGACTCCGAGATGGTGGTCTGGTTCGCCAGCGGCCAGAGCCTGACGGCCTGGCTGCGGCCGGTGCTGCGCTTCGCCCTGCCCGGCGTCCTGCTGGTGGCGGTGCTGTCGACGGTGGTGACACCCTGGGCCAACGGCCAGATCACCGAGAGCCGGCAGCGCTTCGCCCAGCGCGACGACGTGAGCCGGGTGGCACCCGGCCGCTTCATCGAGTCGAGCAAGGCCGAGCGCGTCTTCTTCGTCGAGAACGTCGACCTGGAAGGCAGCACGGTGCGCAACGTGTTCGTCAGCACGCGCCAGCAGGGCCGCGAAGGCGTGATCGTCGCCGCGGCCGGTGCGATCGAGACGCATGAAAGCGGCGAGCGCTTCCTGGTGCTGTCGCAGGGCCGGCGCTACGAGGGTGTGCCGGGCGAGGCGGAGTACCGGATGGTCGAGTTCGAGCGCTACGCCATCCGCATCGAGGCGCGGCCCGATGCGCCGCTGGAGGAGCGGCGGGCGCGCAACAAGACGCTGCCGGAGCTGCTGGCTGCGCCTTCGCCCTGGCATGAGGCCGAGCTGCTGTGGCGGATCGGCATGCCGCTGGTGGCGCTGCTGCTGTCGCTGCTGGCTATCCCGCTGTCCCATACCAACCCGCGGCTCGGGCGCTCGGCCAATCTCATCATCGCGGTGCTGGTGTTCCTGCTCTACCTGACGGCGATCCAGGTGCTGCAGGGCTACGTGCAACTGCAGCGGCTGTCCTTCGCGGTGGCGGTGTGGGCGCCGCACGCAGCAGTGCTCGCGCTGCTGGTGTTTCTGTATCTGCGGCGCGTGTACATGCTGGGATGGATCCCGCGGCGCTGGACTCGCGCCCTGCGGCGCCTGCTGGCAGGCCGTCCGGCGGCTGCCGCAGCGTGGGGGCGCAAGCCATGAACACCCTGCCGCGCTACCTGCGCCGCGAAATCGGCGTGGCCACGCTGTTCGTGCTGTTTGCGCTGCTGGCCATATTCAGCTTCTTCGACCTGGTGGGCGAGCTCGAGAGCGTGGGGGCCGGCGGTTACACCCTGCGCGCGGCCTTTTTCTCGGTGGGCCTGTCGCTGCCCTCGCGCATGGTCGAACTGATGCCGATCGCGGCGCTGATCGGCACCATCTATGCGCTGTCGAAGCTGGCGGCCAGCAGCGAGTTCACGATCATGCGCGTGTCGGGCATGAGTACGGTTCGCCTCGCAGTGTGGGTGGCGAAGACCGGCCTCCTGCTGGTGGCGGCCACATACCTGCTGAGCGAGGTGATCGCGCCGCCGGCGGAGCGGCTGGCCCAGCAGGTCAAGCTGCAGGCCACCGGCCGTGCAGTGGCGCAGGAGTTCCGCTCCGGGGTTTGGGCACGCGACGTGGTCAAGGGTGCCGATGGTGCCGTGGAGAGCCTGCGCTTCGTCAACGTACGCGAGATGCGGCCCGACGCCACCGCGCTGGCCTGGCGCATCTTCGAGTTCGACAGCCAGTTTCGCCTGCGCTCGATGCTGGTGGCCGAGCGCGGCAGCTTCGTGCCGGCGGCAGACGGCGAGTCGCCGCGGTGGCGCCTGACGGGTGTGGTCGAGACGCGGCTGCCGGTGGTGGACCCTGCCAATACGGCGCCGGATGCGGCGGCGACCCAGGTGCTGCGTGAACCGGAGCGGGCCTGGGCCACGGAACTGACGCCGGAGATCTTCGGCGTGCTGCTGGTGCGGCCCGAGCGCATGGGAATCGTGGCGCTGGCGCAGTACGTGCGCCACCTGTCCGATAACCGGCAGCGCAGCGACCGCTACGAGATTGCGCTGTGGAACAAGCTCATTTACCCGCTCGCGGTACTGGTCATGATGGCGCTGGCCCTGCCGTTTGCCTACCTGCACGTGCGCCAGGGCGGCGTGTCGCTGAAGATCTTCTCCGGCGTGATGCTCGGCGTGCTCTTTTACATGCTGAACAAGCTGTTCGGCCACCTCGGCCTGCTCAACACCTGGCCTCCCGTGTTGGTGGCGGTCATGCCGAGCCTGCTCGTGTTGTCGGTGGCCCTGGCTGCGCTGTACTGGATCGAGCGTCGCTGAGGCTTTGCGACTACGCGATGGCGGCGCCCGCGCGGGGGCACGCAAAGCCTCGGAAACGGCAGCCTCGGCTCCGGGCGGTCGGCCCGATCGGGCGCTGCGGGTGCATGCGACTGCGCAGCAGTCCAGTACACCCTCCGCAAACTCAATGCGCCTCGCCGCTGTCCTTCTTCGCCGGGAACGGATAGGCGCCACCAGCCGACTCGCCCTTTTTCGGCGGGATCCTGAGGCTCAGGATCATCGTTGCGGCCAGCACGGTGACCGTGAAGCCGAGCGACCAGGCCACCGGGATCTTGTAGATGTCGATCAGCAGCATCTTGGTGCCGATGAACACCAGCACGATCGCCAGGCCGTAGGACAGCAGGTGAAAGCGCTCGTGCATGTTGGCGAGCAGGAAGTACATCGCGCGCAGGCCCAGGATCGCGAACACGTTGGACGTGAGCACGATGAACGGGTCGGTGGTGATGGCGAAGATGGCCGGAATCGAGTCGACCGCGAACACGATGTCGACGATGCCGATCAGCAGGATCACCACGAACAGCGGGGTGGCGACCTTGACGCCGTTTTCGATGGTGAAGAACTTCTCGCCGTCGTAGCGATCGGTCACCTTCATGTGCTTGCGGATCCACTTCAGCGCCGGGTTGGCCTCGAGGTCCGGCTCCTGGCCGGCGGCCCACCACATCTTCACTCCGGTGAACACCAGGAACGCGCCGAACACGTAGAGGATCCAGTGGAACTGCGCGATCAGCCAGGCGCCGATCAGGATCATGACGGCGCGCAGCACCAGCGCGCCGAGGATGCCGATCATCAGCACGCGCTTCTGGAACTCGGCGGGCACGGCGAAGTACGTGAACACCATCAGGAACACGAAGATGTTGTCCACCGCCAGCGCCTTTTCGACCAGGTAGCCGGTGACGAATTCCAGCGCCTTGGTGTTGGCAACCGCGCGCGCTGCCGCGTCGCTGCCCGAGCCGCCGAGGTACCACCAGAGCCAGCCGACAAACACGAACGACACTGCCACCCAGATGAGCGACCAGATGCCAGCCTCCTTCATGGAGACCTTGTGCGCGCCCTGCTTGCTCATCGCGAAGAAGTCGATGAGCAGGGCCACGAAGACGAAGGCCACGAACAGCGACCACATCAGCGGGGTGCCGATGGACATCATGAGAAAACGCCTTTCTCTACAGCGGCCGGCGCAAGCCGCGGGAGCAGGGGAGTTGCCCGTCCAGTCCACCATCCCGCGCGCGGGCTGCGGGACGAGATGCCGGGCCGTCGTTCAAGCGCCACACCGAACGGCGGCCCGTGCTGACGGCAGCGTGATCGTCGGACGCGTCACGACTGCCCTGGACTACTCCCCATCGACGGCGCGCGAGTTTAGTGGAGACGTCGCTGCGCGCCAGCGTCAACACCGTGCCCTAGACAAAAAAGGCGTTTACAACCGTGAAAACCCTGAGCTATCTTGAGGCCACTTCGGCGGTCCATCTGCACGTCGATCCAGGTTGGGAGGAGGAGAGGCAGTCCGTCTGCCCTGCTCATGCAAGGCGCGGTTAACCCCGCGCCTTTTTTTTCGCCTGGGCTCCTTGCCGATGCGACGCTGCGCCCGGACCCGCGGGACAGCGCGGCGGCAAGGTGCAGCACGATGTGAAGTGCACAGCGCGGTCAGGCGCGCTGCGGCCGCAGCAGCGCCCGCGCCGGCAACCTCAGGAACACTGCCCGGTGTACCCGCAGGCCGTGCAGAACTCGCAGCCGTCGCGCTTGATCACCGCCGCGGCGTGACAGCTCGGGCAGACCTTGCCCTTGACCGGCGCCGTCTCGTTCTCGATCACCTTGACGGCGTCGGGCAGCGCCAGGATGCCGGCGCTCTGGATCGCGCGGCCCTCGTCGTCGAGGATGCCCAGCACCTTGTAGCGGTGCAGCAGCAGCGTGGCGATGTAGGCAATGGTGCTCGCGTACATCGCGCTGCGCTCCTCGCCCGGCACCGGCGCCCAGAACTCGCCGTTCTGCTCGCCGAAGTTGAGCAGCTTGCGCAGCTTCAGGCCGATCCAGTTGGCATCGACCACGCGCATGTCGAGCGAGATGAGCTTGCACAGGCCGTCGAGCGCCTTGGGGTACTCGCCGGCGAGCCAGATCGAGTACGGGCGGCGGCTGCCGTCGGGCAGCTGCAGCTCCTTGACGCCGAGCACGAAGTCGTCGCCGGTGTTGTGGTTCTCGATGTCCACCGTCCAGCTCATCGTGCCCAGCGGCCCGGCTTTCGGCTCCTTCTTGCTGAACAGCGCCTCCAGCATGGGCGTCGGCCGCGCCGCCAGGTCCCGGAAGGCGCCAAGCTGATCGCAGCGCCACTGCACGATGTTGGCGAAGGCGGCCACCACGCCGTTCTGCCACGACGGCTCGCCGGAGGGCGGCATCGCCAGCATGAAGCCCTGCTCGTCGCGCGCCCGGGCCAGGGCATCGAGCTTCATCTTCAGCCACGCGCGGTCCTCGCTGCGCATGTCCATCGACAGCGTCTTGGCGATCGCGCCCAGGCCGCGCGGCTGCTCGGCGCCGTTGACCCAGACCTCGAAGGGCACGGCCTGCGTGCCTTCGCCCTGGGCCTGCTCCAGTTGGCCGATGAAAATGGCGAACGCTTCCTTGCGCTCGGGGATCTCGACCATGTAGGTCCAGGCGAGGTTGCCCTCGGCCAGGTCGGGCCGGCCGGGCCACTTGAGGCTGGCCAGCGCGGGCCGCGGCGTCGAGTCGAGCCGCACGCGGCGATCGGGGTCGTCCTGCAGGTCCTGCGGCGCGCTCGCGGTGGCCGGCGTGTCCTTCCTGACCTCGAGGACCGAGCCGATCACGTTGTTGGGCCGGTAGGTGGTGATGCCCTTGAGCCCGGCCTTCCAGGCCTCGAGGTAGAGCTGGCGGAAGTCGGCGAACGGGTAATCCTCCGGCACGTTGACGGTCTTGCTGACTGCCGCATCGATGTACGGCTGCACGGCGGCGATCATCTTCATGTGATCGAGCGCGCTCATCTGGAGCGCGTGGACGAAGCCTTGCGGCAGCTGCGCGACGTCGCCGCCCATGCGCCGATACAGCCGGTAGGCGTAGTCCTCCACCGCGTACTCGGCGCGGCTGCCGTCCGGCATTCGTTTCTTGCGGATGTAGGTCCAGGAGAACGTCGGCTCGATGCCGCCCGAGGCATTGCCCGCAAAGGCCAGCGAGATGGTGCCGGTGGGCGCGATCGACAGCAGGTGCGAGTTGCGGATGCCGCTGACGCGCATGCGCGCCTTCAGTTCCGCCGGCAGGCGCGCCGCGCAGTGCGGCTCGGCGAGGTAGCGCTCGGCATCGAACAGGGGGAAGCGGCCCTTCTCCTCGGCCAGATCGACCGAAGCCTCGTAGGCGGCGTCGCGCATGGCCGCGGCGATCCGGGCCGCCAGCCCGCGCCCCGGCTCGCTGTCGTAGCGCAGGTTGAGCAGGGTGAGCGTGTTGCCCAGACCGGTGAAGCCCAGGCCGACGCGGCGCTTGTTCATGGCCTCGCGCTGCTGCTCGGGCAGCGGCCACAGCGTGGCGTCCAGCACGTTGTCGAGCGCGCGGATCGCCACCTTGACCACGCTGCGGAAGCGGGTGAAGTCGAAGCTCGCGCCCTCCCCGAACGGATCGACCACGAAACGCGAGAGGTTCACCGAGCCGAGGCAGCAGCAGCCGTAGGGCGGCAGCGGCTGCTCGCCGCAGGGATTGGTGGCCGCAATCGTCTCGCAGTACGACAGGTTGTTATCGCCGTTGACGCGGTCGATGAAGATCACGCCGGGCTCGGCGTGGCTGTAAGTCGACTGCATGATCTGGTCGAACAGCGCGCGCGCGCTCGCCTTGCGATACACCCAGCTGCCGTCGGCACGCTGATAGGCGCCGTCCTTGTCGAACGGCTCGGCGGCGTGCCACAGCTCGATCTGGCCGTCCTTGTCGACCGCGCGCATGAAGGCGTCGGTCACCGCCACGCTCATGTTGAAGTTCGACAGCGAGCCGTCGCGCTTGGCGTGGATGAAGTCCTCCACGTCCGGGTGGTCGCAGCGGATCATGCCCATCTGCGCGCCGCGCCGGCTGCCGGCGCTCTCCAGCGTCTCGCAGCTCTTGTCGAACACGCGCATGTAGCTGAGCGGCCCGCTGGCGCGCGAGTGCGTGCCGCGCACCAGGGCGCCCTTGGGCCGGATATTGGAGAAGTCGTAGCCCACGCCGCCGCCGCGGCGCATGGTCTCGGCGGCCTGGTTCAGAGCGAGATAGATGGACGGCACGCCATCGGCGCCGGCGCCGCTGATGGCGTCGCCCACCGGTTGCACGAAGCAGTTGATCAGCGTGGCGGCGATCTCGGTGCCGGCGGCCGAGTTGACGCGCCCGCCGGGAATGAAGCCGTCGGTCATCGCCTCGTGGAACCGCTGCTCCCACTCGGCGCGGCGGTCGGGCGCCTCGACGGCGGCCAGGCCGCGCGCCACGCGGCGGCGCACCTCGTCGACGGTCTTCTCGTCCCCCTTGGCGTACTTCTCCAGAAGCACGTCGATGGAAATGGGCTGCTCATCGAGCAGCAGTTGCGCCGGGTCGAGTTTCATCGTTGACTGCCTGAGAGATGCGCGGCGCGGCAAGGGCGCCGGGGACTGCGTTCTTGTGGGCGGCGGGCCGGGCAAGATGCAGGCGCTGCGCGATGGGATCGATGCCACCGCTGCAGGCCGCCGGTGTGAGCCGCCGCCGCTCGACTGAGACTTTACACCCCCGGCCTTGCCCGGCGATTGCCGGGGCAAGCGGCGCGCCGGCGCACCGCGCGGGGCTGTCTGCGAGCCGGCGACCGGTCGGCCGCGCAACGGTCGGGACCGCGCTACCGCTTCAGTTTGTCGCGCGGCAGACGATCAGCCGGTAGGTCTTGTAGCGCCCGAAGACCTCGGGGCCGCGATGGCCGGACAGGTACTTGAAACGGACCTTCTCCAGCTTGGAGGCCAGTGCCAGCCGCAGCAACCGGTGCAGCCAGGGGCGGCGCACGCGCAGGTAGCCGTTCAGCGTGGCCAGCGCCGGCGCCAGCCGTGCCTGCAGCACTTCTTCCAGCAGGGCGAGGTTGGGCAGGATCTGCGGCGTGATGTCGCGCTCGTGTTCGACGGTCAGTCCGGCGCGCTGCGCGGTGGCCGGGAAATCGCGCCACCAGTGGCCGCCGCCGAAAGCGCCGTCGCCCGGGCCGCCGTCGCCCTGCGCGTCGGTGCGGAAGAAGTCGCAGATCACTACCCGTCCGCCGGGAGCCAGCAGTTGCGCGGCCTGCTGCAGGCCGCGCTCCATCGGCACGTACTGGAAACTCTCGGAAAACAGCAGGACGTCGAAACGGCCAAGCTCAGGCGTGGCCTCCTCGAAGTGCAGCGTGTGCACCGGCGCGGCGGCGCAGCCGTGGCGCTGCAGGCGGCGCCGCACGTCGGCGTTGAGCGAGGCCGAGGGGCTCAGCCCCGCGGCGTCGTGGCCGGCCTGCAGCAGCTGCACCAGCAGCGTGCCGGTGCCGCAGCCGATGTCGAGCACGCGTTGCGGCGTGGCGCCGATCGCCTGCAGCAGCTGGTCGTTGTAGAGCTGCTGCGCGTGCGCCAGGTTGCCAAGGCTGACCTCGAGCCCGGGTGGCCACAGGCCGTAGTGCAGATCGTCGACCGCGAGCAGTTGGCGCGCCAGCACGAGGCCCAGCTCGCGCGAGTCGCGCACCGGGGGCAGCGAGGTGTCGAAGGGGCCCGGCTGCGCCGCCGCAGCCTGCGGGTCGATCAAGTTTTCGGGAGCGTTCATGGGGGCGCAGCGTGCCGCATCGACACGCTGCGTCGATATACTGATTTTCCCTCGACGCGCCGGTGCCGCCGCATGAACCTGCAACAGTTCCGCTTCCTGCGCGAAGCTGCGCGGCAGAGGTTCAACATCACCGCGGCCGCGCGGGCGCTGCACACCTCCCAGCCGGGGGTTTCCAAGGCGATCATCGAGCTGGAAGACGAACTCGGGGTGTCGATCTTCGCGCGCGCCGGCAAGCGCATCCTCGGCCTGACCCCGCCGGGCCAGCAGGTGCTGCTGGCGGCCGAACGGATCATGCAGGAGGTCGACAACCTGAAGAAGCTGTCGCGCGACTACGCGGGCGCGCCCTCCGGCACGCTGCGTGTGGCCACCACCCATACGCAGGCGCGTTACCTGCTGCCGCCGGTGGTGCGGCAGTTTGCGCAGAAGTACCCGCAGGTGCGGCTGAAGCTGCTGCAGGCCGATCCGCCGCAGATCGCGCACATGCTCAACACCGGACAGGCCGACGTCGGAGTCGCCACCGAGTCGCTGGCCGATGCCGCCGGGCTGCGCTCGATCGCCGTGTACGAGTGGCAGCATGCGGCGATCGTGCCGCCGCAGCATCCGCTCGCCCGCTTTCAGCTCACGCCGGGCAAGCTCGGCCTCAAGGACCTGGCGCGCAACCCGATCGTCACCTACGAGGCGCACTTCGCCGGCCGCGGCAAGATCGACGCCGCCTTTGCCGCCGTCGCCATCGAGCCCAGCATCGTGCTCGAGGCCATCGACGCCGACGTCATCAAGACCTATGTGCAACTGGGCATGGGCGTCGGCATCATCGCCGCGGTTGCCGTGGACCCGGCGCGCGACCAGCTCGTCATGCTGCCCTGCGGGCATCTGTTCGGCACCAACACCACGCGCCTGGCGGTCAAGCACGGCGCCTACCTGCGCGGGTTTGTCTACAGCTTCATCGAGCTGCTGGCGCCGGGCTGGGACAAGCGCCGGCTCGAAGAGGCATTCGCCTGACCGGCGGGCGCAGCGCGCGGGCCGGGGCAGGCGCCGGCCCGGCGGTGCGCTGCTGCAATCGGCTCTAGACTCGGATGTCCGACTGCGCGCTGCCCGCGCTGCCAAGGAGGCCCCATGAACAAGCCCGCTGACCTGCCTGCCGCAGCCGGCGCTGCCGCGCCTGCTCCGGTGCCGATCCACGGCCTGCACCACTTTGCCTACCGCTGCCGCGACGCCGAAGAAACGCGGCACTTCTACGAGGACATCCTCGGCCTGCCGCTGTGGCACATCATCCAGAGCGACCACGTACCGTCCACCGGCGAGTACTGCCCGTACACGCACATCTTCTTCCGCATGACCGACGGCTCCTGCGTCGCCTTCTTCGACCTGGGCGACGACGTGGCCTGCGCGCCGTCGCCCAACACGCCGGCCTGGGTCAACCACCTGGCGTTGCGCGTGGACAGCGTGGCCGAACTGGAGCAGATCAAGGCACGGCTGCAGCACCATGGGGTCGAGGTGATCGGCGTGACCGACCACCACATCTTCCAGTCGATCTACTTCTTCGACCCCAACGGCATCCGGCTGGAGCTGTCGGCCCAGCTCGCCTCGCAGATGCAGATGCTGCAGGAGAGTCGCAGCGCGCACGCGCGGCTGGCCGAATGGAACCGCCGCAAGGCCCAGTGGCGCGCGCAGCGCGCCGCTGGCGGCGGCCCCGCGGCGCTCAAGCCGCAACAGAACGACCGCCCGGACGTCGCGGGACCGCCGGTCGGCGCGAGCGCCGACCGGTGAACAAACGGCGCACCGACTCCCGCGCCGCGGGCTGCTGCTCTTGAAGATCTCCGTCATCGGCGCCGGCGGCGTGGGCGCCACCCTCGGCGGGCGGCTGGCGCGGGCTGGCCAGCGCGTGAGCCTTGTGGCGCGCGGCGCCCACCTGCAGGCGCTGCAGGCCGGCGGCCTGCGGCTGGTCGATGCCGTCGACGGCCGCGACGACCGGCTGCCCTTGCCGGCGTATCCGGACCCGGCGGCGCTGGCCGCTGCCGAAGGGCCGCAGGACCTGGTGGTGATCGGCCTGAAGGCGCACTCGATCCCGGCGATGCTGCCGCTGCTGGCGCCGCTGCTGGCGCCGTCCACCGTGGTGCTGCCGGCGATCAACGGTCTGCCCTGGTGGTACTTCCACCGCGCCGGTGGCCCGCTCGACGGCACGGCGGTGCGCGCGCTCGATCCGGACGGCCGCATGCTGGCCGACCTCGACGGTCGCCATGTGCTGGGTTGCGTCGTCCACATCGCCGCCGAGGTGCGGGCGCCGGGCGAGGTCCACCACACCGGCGGCCGGCGCCTGATCGTCGGCGAGCCCGACCGCAGCGACAGCGCGCGCCTGCAGGCCGTGTGCGCCGTGCTCGCGCAGGCCGGCTTCGACGCCGTGGCCGCGCGCGACATCCGCTTCGAGGTCTGGTGGAAGCTGATCGGCAACCTGTCGTTCAACCCGGTGGCCGCGCTGACCGGCTACCTGATGGACGCCATCATCCGCGACGCGGGCGCGCTCGAAGTGATCCGTGCCTTGATGCGCGAGGGCATGGCCGTGTGCGCGCACTACGGCTATCCGATGCCGATGTCGCCCGACGAGCGCATCGACGTCGCCCGCCAGCTCGGCGCCGCCAAGATCTCCATGCTGCAGGACATCGAGCAGCGGCGGCGGCTCGAGCTCGACGCGATTGTCGGCAGCGTGATCGAGCTGGCGCAGCGCGCCGGCCTCGAGGTGCCTGCCACGCGCATGATCTACGCGCTCACGACGGCGCGCGCCCGCGCGCTCGGTATCGAGGGCCACTGAGCGGGTGAGCGGACGCTGGAGCGCGCATGCCCGATGATCCCAAGATCGTGGCGCCGACCCGGCTCCTCGGCGCGGTCGGCGGCGGGCACTACGAGCTGCCGGTCTACCCCTTCGTCGAGCCGGCCGAGCTCAAGGGCGAGCTGGGCCGTCACCCCGTGGTCATCATCGGCGCCGGGCTGACCGGGCTCACCCTCGCCTGCGACCTGTCGCTGCGCGGCATCCCGGCCGTGGTGCTCGACGAAGACGACACCGTGGGCGTGCGCGGCGCCGCCAGCCGCGGCATCTGCTACGCGCAGAAGAGCCTGGAGCTGTTCGCCCGGCTGGGCATCTACGAGCGGATGGCCGCCAAGGGCGTGCAGTGGTCGGTCGGCCGCACCTTCGCGGGCGACGCCGAGGTCTACTCGTTTGACCTGAAGACGCTCGCCACCCATGACGCGTCGCGCCAGCCGCCCTTCATCAACCTGCAGCAGTTCTACGTCGAGTGGTTCCTGGTCGACCGGATCTACGAGCTGGGCGTGGTGGACCTGCGCTGGCGCAACCGGGTCGAGGGGCTGGTGCCGCATGCGGACCATGTCGAGGTGCAGGTCGAAACCCCGGTCGGCCGCTACGCGCTGGAGACGGCGTTCGTGGTGGACTGCAGCGGCGGCCACAGCCCTCTTCCGCAGGCGCTCGGCGTGGGCGTGCAGTCGGCGCGCGTGCCCGACCGCTGGTGCATCAGCGACGTGCGCTTTGCGGCACCGCCGCCGGTGGAGCGCTGGACCTGGGTCGAGGCACCCTTCAACGAA
>Ga0209990_10001632_pt1 | contig 18782 bp, 20 predicted proteins | sample NOAtaG_6_FD_187304 | JGI IMG/M metagenome (GOLD analysis project Ga0209990, IMG submission 187304) | Freshwater lake microbial communities from Lake Erie, under a cyanobacterial bloom - NOAA_Erie_Diel5S_2200h metaG (SPAdes) (version 2) | ecosystem: Environmental > Aquatic > Freshwater > Lake ...
ACTCTCCGACGGCTGGTGGCTGCGCCTGCAGGCGGACTACGATACCGAGGTCGCGAAGGCCGGCCTTGCGAAGACGCTTGCGAAGATCAGGCCGTGGAAGGAAGCAATCGAGGAGACGGCGGATGCGCACTGAGCGCGCCGCCCGTTCGGCGGCGTCGTGACGGCAAGAACCTGGCAGAAAGAATCGATGCGACAACAACTTGAGGCGTTTGATGCTGGCGTCCTCTTGATCTCTTCACGAGGAGCAAGGGGTCTGGTCACGCGTTCGGGGAACGCATGCGAGGACGCGATAGACCTCGATAGATCTCGAAAGCTGGCCATCGTGGAAGTGCCGACTGTCCTCGATAGATGTCGAATGATGGTGAATACTGCGCTTGGGCATCCCAGTCACAATGACGGTACGGATGACGGTAAAACCCGGGCGTTACGAGCCGAGCATGAAGGCTGACCGAAAGGGACAGCACAGCATTCGCATCAACGACCAGTGGTGGATCTGCTTTGTCTGGAAGACCGTCTTGGTCCTATGGAGGCGACAACTAGTCTGACGCGGAGGGGAACCGACCGGTCGACGCGGTGGGCAACTCGTCTTGAAGGCTCAGGAAGGCTGAAGTCCACCCACAAATAGTCCGGAAGAACCGGAATTCCTATGCTCGCACCATTACTGCCTCCCAGGCAAAGCCGAAGAGACTCCTTCGGTAGCCAGAAAAGCCGACATATCCCCAGATTCCCAACTCTTAGTCAGTTCATGCTTTAGTTGGGCAACCCGATCATATGAATGCTTGTCGAAAAAGCCACGAAGTACGTCACCGTAAGTGACGTCGCTTGAGCAGAACATCTCCCTTTCACGGCAGGCTACCGCGAAAAACAGCCGGCATTCCGCGCCTCTTTCGCAAGCAATCCATTCGACCGCATTACTGAAGTCGGAGGCCTGGATATCGTTAGCGCGCTTGCCGTCAATGACAAGATGCCCAGAGACACTGAGCGACTGCAGTTGATCTGCAACGAAGTTCGGATCTGATGTCTGCATTGCGTGCGCCAAGTCTATGCTGCGGACTTCAGACGAGCGCTCATCACGTATGCCCATTGTGGAGCCGGATCGTCGCCTTACAACACCAGAAAGCGCGTCTCGCTTCTCCCCATGCTTAAGAATCGCCAAGAACTGCGAAGTGTCTGGATACAGCGCTAGCAGTAACTCACAACGCCTCCGTTCCTGCGCTACCAGTTCAGCTGCCTTGCCCGCGGGGGCGGGCTTTGTGTCACTGGGAAAGATCGCTGCCAGTGCCCGGCAGTGTTCATACGCGCGCTCCGCGTAGAAGCGACCGATAGAGGAATGACTGCCCAACGCATCCTGCACAAACGCAGCAAGGTTTGGCGCGGACTTGAACTGGATTCTCAGGCGCCGGGCCTCCTGCGCTTCCCACTCAATGGAACTCGATTTCGAACCTTCCAATGCTTTCTGTTCGACCGACTTACTGTTAGCGGATTCAACAGGACTCTGCAGAGGCGCTGCAGCGCCCCTCGCGGCATTGCGCGTCGCTTCCGCCCCCCCGTCCGACCAGCGGATAAAGACGGCGCCAGCACCTCCAAGGCCGCCTACGACGATTGCGCCAAGGAGAAGCGACCGAAACTCAGCGCGCATTCCGCCAACTTTCTCTTGTTTGAACCTAGAAGCGGGGTCGCTCAACTTGAACCCGAACAGGCTGACCCGGCAATGCCCGTGCCCTTTACGAGGGACCCCGCTACAGCACTATGCTTAGAAGCCATAGTGATGTATTTGAACTGCTCAGTTCCACCGTCGGAGTACATGACCGTGACGATGTTATTGTTAAAAGAAAGGGAGCGTTGACCCAGAACGGAGTCGATGATGTTTGAGGCTGCCACCTGCCGAACCACATTATCGTCGTGCGAGGTCGTATTTCTCGTCTGAGCGGTAATGTTAGGAACCGGCGAACAACCAGAGAAGGCGGTAATTGCCGCTATCTGTTCCGGAGAGAGCAGGGACTGGCGCAGCAGAGCAAGGGTCAAGGCAGTGTCCATCATCTGCTGAAAGTAATCAGCACAACTGGAACCGCTGCACACGGTCACCCAATCCCGGCGGCCGAACACCGTTACTTGAGGTAAAGATGCGAATTCTCCAACGAACCGAAAATCATGCGTGACCAGTATGTCGTCACCATAACCACTTGCCCATTGGGGAGGTAGCGCATGTGCACCTGAGGCTGCAGTCAAACCAAACGCAACCACTAGAGCCACTAAAAGACGATGAACCGCAAGAATCGGTTGCATGAATCATCCTTAAAGGGTGTAAACGTGACCTTCGTTGCCAGCCTGTCCGCAGGAATACGTGCTTCGGCGGCGCGTGTCAAGGTAGAGGTAGTTGTCGCCTCAATCATGCAGCCATCTGCCGAGTATGCAGCGCGCTGGCAGCCGTCGTGTTGACCACCGAGTCGCGCTCAGGATTGAGGCGACAACTACCTTGACACGCGCAGGTACGTGTTGATGCCCCCCGCCAGCCCGATCGGATCACTCTGCACGAACCTCTTCATCACGGGGTCGTAGTACCGCGCCCGATAGAAGTACAACCCCGTCCCATCGTCCTCCCGCGCCGTGTACCCCAGACTGTCAGCCGGCTGTTCGCCCGCCACCGCCGTCTGAGCATAAGAATTTCAAAGGCCCTCAGCAAGGCCTGCCGACAAGCCTGTAGAGACCCTGGGGACCCGGATGCGGCGGATGCGGCGGATGCGGCGGCATGAAGTGTCAGGGTTGGGTGCCGGTGCCCTCGCGTGGGTCGGGTTCCGCCGGCCCGTGACGCTGTACGAGGGCGGGTCGCTGGCTCGACCGCGGGGTTGAGCCTTCTTCTGGGCTTCTTCTTGCGGCCTTGCGCCGCCATGGCGCGCAGCCGCGCACAGCCGGCCGCCCCGGCTGCTCTTGGCGTTGCAGCCTGGGACGTTGGGTTGGCGACGGTCGGGGACACTCAGGCGGAGAAGTCCTGCTCCGCCCCTCGCGCCCGACCCTTGGGCGGCGGCGGCGGATCCAGCCCCAGGTGGGTGAGGATCTTCTCGATCACCGGCCGCTCAAGGATGGCCGCGATGCTCTTCAGCTCCCCGGCGCCGCAGTTCGGGCACCGCTCCATATCGATGTCGAACACGCGCTTGAGCAGCCGCGCCCAGCCGATGCGGTGCGGCCGGGCCGCAACCGCCTCGGCCTGGCATCCGCCGGCCACTGCGATTTCGGTGGCCTGCTCATGCACCTCGGGTCCCTGCGGCACGACCAACGACCGCAGCCTGGCGTTGGGTGCCAGCACCCCATGGAACCGGATCAGATGCAACCTCGGCCTCGGCAACAGCGCCGCCACCCGCTGCATGAACTGCAGCGGGCTCATCACCCGGTGCGTGGTGCCGTCGCGCCAAGGTGTCTTGAGCTTGAGCTCCACCTGCCCGGCGGCGTTGAGCTGCACCCGCTCGTCCGACAGCGCCGGCCGGGTGATGGTGCGGCACAACTGCTCCAGCCGCTTGCGGTCGTGCGCTTCGACCCGCACGGCGGCGTGCAGGCTGAACCCGTCGATGTCGGCGCACAGGGGCTGGTGCGCTGCGGTCTCGCGCGGCATTGCGCCTCGGAGGGTCAGCACCCTCTGCCCGGTGCGGGGCCCGAAGGCGATGCGATACGTGATCGCCGCCGCCTGCAGCGGCCGCAGCGTGCGCGCCTCGTCACTGTCGGCATCGGACTCGGCCAAGTAAGTCTGGCCCGTGTCCTCGACCAGCACGCCCCGGCGCGTGAGCATCTGCATCAGCCGGGTGATGACGGTCTGCAGCAGCGCGTGCAGCTCGTCGTCGGTAGGCGCATCCACCTCGATGAACACCGGCTCGCCATCGTCGCCGCACTGGTACACGCCGCCCAGAACCAGACAGTGCAGGTGGATGTTGAGATTGGCGACCGAGCCGAAGCGTTGGATCAGCCTGTCGTGGCCGCACTCGCCGCAGCGCAGCCTCAGAAAGCCGTGGGCCAGGATGCCGCACTCGAGGAAGGCGTCGAACTCGTCCTTGACGAATCGCGGCACCTCCGATCCGGTGCTGGCCTCGGTGTGGGCGATGAAGCTGGCCGCATGCTGCTGCACCAGGCGGTACAGCGTGGTCTGCTCGGGCCGGTGTCGCTCGTAAAGCAGCGTGCCGTTCGCGGCGTCGCCCAGCCTCGGCAGCGTGAAACGGAACATCTGGCCGCACCGAAATACTGTACATACCTACAGTATCTCAGTCCGGCCGCCCCTCACAGCGTCGCCGGACGCTACTCCGCTGCCGCCTGTGCCTCGTCACTCACGCGAGCTTCAGGCCCTTTACTCCCACTCAATCGTCGCCGGCGGCTTGCCAGAAATGTCGTAGACCACGCGATTGATGCCGCGCACCTCGTTGATGATGCGGTTGCTCACGCGGCCCAGCAGTTCGTGCGGCAGGTGCGCCCAGTGCGCGGTCATGAAGTCCTGCGTCTGCACCGCGCGCAGGCTCACCACCCACTCGTAGGTGCGGCCGTCGCCCATCACGCCCACGCTCCTGACCGGCAGGAACACCGCGAAGGCCTGGCTCGTCTTGTCGTACCAGCTCTCGCCGTCCCCGTCCGTTGTCGCTCTCAGCTCCTCGATGAAAAGGTGATCGGCACGGCGGAGAAGATCGGCGTACTCGCGCCTGACCTCGCCCAGGATGCGCACGCCCAGCCCCGGACCGGGGAACGGGTGCCGGTACACCATCTCCGGCGGCAGGCCGAGCGAGATGCCCAGCGCGCGCACCTCGTCCTTGAACAGCTCGCGCAGCGGCTCCAGCAGCTTCAGGTGCAGCGTCTCGGGCAGGCCGCCGACGTTGTGGTGGCTCTTGATGGTGGTGGCCTTCTTGGTCTTGGCACCGGCGGACTCGATCACATCGGGGTAGATCGTGCCCTGCGCCAGCCAGCGGGCGTTGGCGATCTTCGCGGCCTCTTCCTGGAACACATGCACGAACTCGCGCCCGATGATCTTGCGCTTGGCCTCGGGGTCGGACACGCCGGCCAGCTCGCGCATGAAGCGCTCGGAGGCATCGACGTGAATGAGCTTCAGACCCATGTGCTTCTGGAACGTGTCGACCACCTGCTCCGCCTCGTTCAGGCGCAGCAGCCCGGTGTCGACGAACACGCAGGTGAGCTGCGCGCCGATGGCCCTGTGGATCAGCGCCGCGGCCACCGAGGAGTCGACGCCGCCCGACAGCCCGAGAATGACCTCCTCATCGCCGACCTGCGCGCGGATCCGGTCCACCGCCTCGGTCACGTAGTCCGGCATGTTCCAGTCGCCGCGGCAGCCGCAGATCTCGCGCACGAAGCGCGTGAGGATCGCCGTGCCCTGCAGCGTGTGCGTGACCTCGGGGTGGAACTGCACGGCATAGAAGCGCCGGTCCTCGTCGGCCATGCCGGCGATCGGGCAGCTCGGCGTGGAGGCCATCAGCTTGAAGCCGGGCGGCAGCTCGGTCACCTTGTCGCCATGGCTCATCCAGACCTTGAGCATGCCGTGGCCTTCGGCGGTGACGAAGTCCTGCAGCCCGTCGAGCAGTCGGGTGTGTCCGCGCGCGCGCACCTCGGCGTAGCCGAACTCGCGGTGATGGCCGCCTTCGACGCGACCGCCCAACTGCTGCGCCATGGTCTGCATGCCGTAGCAGATGCCCAGCACCGGTACGCCGAGGTGGAACACCTCCTCGGGCGCGCGGTCGGTGGACTCCTCGTAGGCCGACATGTGCGAGCCCGACAGGATCACGCCCTGCGGCGCAAACGCGCGGATGAAGACGGCGCCGACGTCGCTCGGATGGATCTCGCAGTACACACCGGCCTCGCGCACGCGACGCGCAATGAGCTGGGTGACCTGCGAGCCGAAGTCCAGGATCAGGATGCGCTGATGGTGCATGGCGTTCTCAGGGTTCAGGCGAGCCAGCCGATCAGCCAGACCGTGATGCCGGCCACGGTCATCGGCAGCGCGTAGACGATTGGCCAGTCGGCCTTGGTCGCCTGCAGGATGAGGTTCAGGCAAATGAGGCCCAGCCCCGCCGAGCGCAGCAGGGCCGGGCCATCGCCGGCCTGCAACTGGGCCGGCAGGTGGTAGGCGACGAATACGACGATGACCGCGCCGATCACGCCCCAGGCTGTGGTCCAGACCTGCACGAAGCGCTTGCGCCCGGGGCTGATGTCGCGCGCTGGCGCTGCGGCCGCGCGCTGCTGCCGCTTACTCGACACGGTAGTTCGGCGCTTCTTTGGTGATCTTCACGTCATGTACGTGGCTCTCGCGCATACCGGCGCTGGTGATCTCGCAGAACTCCGCTCGGGCGTGCATCTGCTCGATGGTGGCGCAGCCGCAATAGCCCATGCTGGAGCGCAGGCCGCCGGCGAGCTGGAAAATGATGGCCAACACCGAGCCCTTGTAGGGCACCATGCCCTCGATGCCCTCGGGTACGAACTTGTCGACGTTGGCATCGTTGTCCTGGAAGTAGCGCTCCGCCGAGCCTTTCTGCATCGCGCCCAGCGAGCCCATGCCGCGGTAGCTCTTGTACGAGCGGCCCTGGTAAAGGATGACCTCGCCCGGCGCCTCCTCGGTGCCGGCGAACATGCTGCCCATCATCACGCTCGAAGCGCCCGCGGCCAGCGCCTTGGCGATGTCCCCGCTGTAGCGGATGCCGCCATCGGCCACCAGCGGCACGCCGCTGCCCTCCAGCGCGCGGGCCACGTTGGCGATCGCCGTGATCTGCGGCACGCCGACGCCAGCCACGATGCGTGTGGTGCAGATCGAGCCCGGCCCGATGCCCACCTTCACGCCGTCGGCGCCGGCCTCGACCAGCGCCCGGGCGGCGGCGGCGGTGGCGATGTTGCCGCCGACCACCTGCACTCGCGGAAAGTTCTTCTTGACCCACCGCACGCGGTCGAGCACACCCTGGCTGTGGCCGTGGGCAGTGTCGACAATGAGCACGTCGACGCCAGCCCGGACCATGCGCTCGGCGCGCTCCTCGGAGTCGGTGCCCGTCGAGATGGCGCCGCCGACCAGCAGCTTGCCCAGCTCGTCCTTGGCGGCCAGCGGGTGTTCGACGGCCTTGGTGATGTCCTTGACCGTAACCAGGCCGCGCAGCTCGAACTCGCCATTCACGACGATCACGCGCTCGAGGCGGTGCCGGTGCATGAGCGCCTTGGCCTCATCGAGACTGGCGCCCTCCCGGACGGTGACCAGACGCTCGCGCGGAGTCATGACCTCCGCCACCCGGGCATCCATGCGGGTCTCGAAACGCAGGTCGCGGTTGGTGACGATGCCCACCACCTGCGTGCCCTGCACCACCGGCAAGCCGGAAATCTTATTGCTGCGCTGCAGCTCGATGGCCTCGCGTACCGTGATGTCGGGCGAGATGGTGATCGGATCGCGCAGCACGCCGGCCTCGTGGCGCTTGACCTTGAGCACCTCGGCGGCCTGCGCCTGAGGACTGAAATTCTTGTGGATGATGCCGATGCCGCCTTCCTGCGCCAGAGCGATCGCCAGGCGGGCCTCGGTCACCGTGTCCATGGCGGCCGAGACGAGGGGCAGATTCAGCGGGATCTGGCGTGAAAGTCGGGTTGCGAGGCTGGTCTCGCGGGGGAGGACGGCCGAAAAGGCCGGCAGCAGGAGCACGTCATCAAAGGTCAACGCCTTCTGGGTCAACCGCATGGCAATCCTCATGACGCAAAAGCGGAGTGTAAGGCAGCCACGTCCACGTCCCGGCTCGAGGCCACGAGGCGTCGCGTGACCACCGACTCATTGGATGCTTGTGCAGACGACGCGGACCACTAAAATAAGGTTATTCCATAGTTAGGCAGGTGGCGGCCCTCGATGCGGACTTCCTCGAAGCGATTGCCGGCCGTTGTGGCCGCTCTGATGCTCGCCCTGGCCTGCAGCGACGCGGCCCTCGGGCAGTGGGCCTGGAGGGACGAGAACGGCCGGCTGGTCTTCTCGGACCGTCAGCCCCCGGCCAACATCAAGCCCGAGAACATCGTGCGCCAGCCAGGCCAGTCCGGCATCGCCCGCCCGTCCGGCGAAGCCGCACCGGCAGACTCCGCCAAGGCAGCGCCGCGCACCACGGCCGAACGCGAATTGGAGTTCCGCAAGCGCCAGACCGAGCGGGCGGACGCAGAGCGCAAGCAGGCCGAGGAGCAGGCCAGCGTCTCTCGCCGCAATTCCGATTGTGAGCGAGCACGCGGCTACCTGCGCTCGCTCGAAGATGGCGCGCGCATCGTCCGAACCGACCCGCAGGGCAATCGCGAGTTTCTCGACGACGCACAGCGTTCTGCCGAGATAGCCCGCGCGCGCGAGGCGGTAGCGCGCAGCTGCACCGGCTGACCCGCAACGGTCCGGGGCTACGTCTGCTTTGGACCTCAGTCCGGCCCCGCGGTCGATCTAGATTGCCTGGCGTCGCCGCCGAACTTCGGCACGCACTCGCCGGGCCTCCCTGGGATCGATCGCCAGTGGCCGATACACCTCGATGCGGTCACCCGGCTGCACCGGCTCGGCGCCTTGGCGCGGCTGGTTGAATACCCCCAGATCCAGCACCTGTCCGCCCAGTTCCGGCGCGAGTTCGAGCAGGCCACTGGCCAGCACCGCCTCGGCCAGCGTCGCGCCGGCCCCAATTTCAACCGGCAGCACGAGCTGGCGCCGCGGCGACAGGTACACCACGGTGGCCGCCACCGGCACGCCGTCAGCGCATGCCATAGACCGCCTCGGCACGCCGGGTGAAGGCGTCGATCATCGAGCCGGCAATGCCCTCGAACACCGGCGCCACGGCGCGGCCGACGATCCCGGTGGCGAACTGGAAGTGCAGGTTCAGGTGCACCTTGCAGGCATCGTCGCGCAGTTGCGTGAAGGTCCATTCTCCCGACAGGCGCCTGAAGGGGCCGGCCACCAGTTGCATGCGGATCAGCCGCGGCGCGTCGTTGTGGTTGAGGGTGGTGAACTCGCTCCTGACGCCGCGGTAGTCGATCTGCACCGTGGCCTCGATGTCGCCGTTGGGCTGCGGCCGCAGGCGGGCACCGGCACACCAGGGCAGGAACTTCGGATAGTCCTTGACGCCGGCCACCAGCCCGAACATCTCTTCGGCGCTGTAGGGGACGAGGACGGAGCGTTCGACGCGGTGCATGGTGAGTCGGCCGCGCGGGCCTGCAGGCCGCGTTGCTACGATGACATTTTACGTTGACCGCGCATGAGCATCGCCCAGAACAAGAAGGCCTTTCACGACTACAGCATCGAGGAGCGCTTCGAGGCCGGCCTCGTGCTCGAAGGCTGGGAGGTCAAGAGCATCCGCGCCGGGCAGGTGCACCTGAAGGAGGCCTACGTGATCGTGCGCAACGGCGAGATCTTCCTGCTCAATTCGCACGTCGCGCCGCTGAAGACCGCCTCCACCCACATCCAGCCCGAGCCCACACGAACGCGCAAGCTGCTGCTCAACGCAGCGGAAATCCGCAAGCTCATCGGCAAGGTCGAGCGCGCCGGCTATGCGCTGGTGCCGCTCGACCTGCACTACGTCAAGGGCCGCATCAAGCTGGAAATCGGCCTGGGCAAGGGAAAGCGGCAGTTCGAGAAGCGCGACGCGCAGGCCGAGAAGGACTGGAAGCGCGAGCAGAGCCGCCTGCTCAAGCAGCGCAGCCGATGAGCACGGCGCAGGGCGAATCGATGACCAAGGGCACGCCGCTTGCCTCGGCCTTCGCTGAAGCAGGCGGCGTGCAGCGCGTGTTCGAAGGTAAGGCGCACGACTACGAGCGTGCCAGGCCTGGCTACCCGGCCGCGCTCTATGAGCACATCGAGAGCCTGGTCGGTCGCGGTGCCGTGCTGTCGATCGCCGACATCGGCGCCGGCACCGGGTTGTTCACCCGCGGCTGGCTGGACCGCGGCCACCGGGTGGTCGCAGTGGAACCGAACGACCCGATGCGCGAGGCCGCCGACGCCTTGCTGCGGGGCCAGCCGCGGTATCGCAGCACGAACGGGTCGGCAGAGGCCACCGCAGTGGCCGACGCCAGCGTCGACCTCGTGACGGCCGCGCAGGCCTTCCACTGGTTCGACGCGCTGGCGTTCCGCGCCGAGTCGCTTCGCATCCTGCGGCCGGGGGGGCTGGCGGCAATCGTCTGGAACGACCGCGCCGACGACGATCTGAACCGCGATCTGACCGCGCTGTTTGCCGACTTCGGCGGTGCCCGGCGTGCCGCCATCGCCGCAGGCCTCGTCCAGGAAGAGGCGATCGGTCGGTTCTTCGGCAACGGCAGCGTCCGCGCATGGAGCACCACCCACGCGCAACTGCTCGACGCAGCCCGGTTCGCCGCGCTCGCCTTCTCGCGCTCGTTCATGCCGCCGCGAGACAGCGCGCCGGGTGCGGCGGCGCAAAGCGCGCTGCAGGAGATCTTCGACCGCTGGGCACGTGACGGGCACGTGCGCCTCGCCTACGTCACCCACGCGCTGGTCGGGCGCCCTGCGTGATCACGCGTTGAGCCACTTGGCCTGGCGCGCCATCTTCTGCAGGGACGCGAAGTCGCGCACGCCCTGCTGCCAAGCCCTGGGCAGAAGGCGCGCGGCCAGCAATCCGGTAGCGAAGGCGTCGGCTGCCGCTGAGTGCCGGACCGACACGCTGATGCCGTAGCGCGCCAGCCATTCATCGAGCGACTTGAGCTTGGCCTCGGGATCCACCGCCGGCGCCAGTTCGGCCAGGTCCAGCCAGGGGTTGTCGAAGGGCTGGTTGACGAAGACCTTCACCGCCCGGGCCAGAAAGCCACGATCGAACGGCGCGTGGAAGGCGATGATCGGGCTGGCCCGGACGAAGTCGAGAAAGGCGCGCGTGGCCTCGGCCGGATCGACGCCCTGCTGCTGCGCCTGCACGCCGATGCCGTGCACGAGAATGTTCTCGCGCGAGCTGGCGGTACTCTGGCGACAGACTATCTCGATGGCCTCGCCCGGCAGCACCCGGCCATCGCTGCGCATGGCCACGCCGCCGATCGAGATCAGGCCGTCCTTCGTGGGGTCGAAGCCGCTCGTCTCCACATCGACCACGACCCAGCGCTGCGGCCCCTCGTCGGCCGCCACGCCCCGCAGGCGCCGGAACCAGTCGAGCATGCCGCGTCAGCCCGGATAGTCCAGTTCCAGCCGCTGCTGGACCTTGCGCGCCTGCCGCAGCGCCTCCCTGAGGATCCGCCGGTCGAGCGCCGACAGCTCGCGCGGATCGACGCGGTTCGGGTTGCCATCGCCCGGTCCGCCGCGTTCGCTGCGCCGGTGCTGCGCATTCAGCCGCATCAACTGCAGGAACTCAAAGGCGTCGATCCAGGCGGCCACATCGCCGGCCGCCAGCCGCCCCACCTCCACCAACCGCTTGAAGCGCTCGGCCGTGCCGGTCTCCTGCACGCCGGCGGCCAGCGCCCAAATGCGCGCGGCGTCGACGAAGGGCACGGTGCCGTTGAGCTTGAGGTCGACCGGCGCGCTGGCGGCATCGCCGAGCAGCGCCTCCAGCATGCCGCCGGCCGGCGGCCGGTTGCGCAAGGCATTGTCGGACATCTGCTTGAGGAAGCGCGGCGTACGCTGCGCCCGCGCCACCACGTCCTCGCGCAGCGCGGTGGCCAGCGCCCGGTTGCCGAAGATGCCGCGGAAGTCGAAGAAAATGCTCGCGTGCAGCAGCGCCTGCGGGTCACCGCGCTCGATCCAGTCGGCAAACAGGGTCGCCCAGCCATCGGTGTCGGTGCACCACTGCGGGTTGCGCGCCATGATGTTGCCCTTGCACAGCGGGAACCCGGCCTGCGCCAGCGCGACGTTGACCCAGTCGGCCAGTTCGAGCAATGGCTCGCGCGCCGCTGCACCCCGCAGGAATACGATGCCGTTGTCCTGGTCGGTGGCAATGGTCTGTTCGGCGCGCCCTTCGCTGCCCAGGGCCAGCCAGCAGAAGCCGTCGGGGTCGAGCTTGAAGCGCTCGCAGGCCAGCGCCAGCAGCCGATGCGTCAACTGGTCGTTCAGGTGGCTGATAAGCCGCGTGAGCTGTGCCGCTGCTACCCCCTGCGCAACCAGGTGATGCGACAGCCGGTTGATGTCCTGCGCCACGGCAGCCAGCGCCTCCGGGTCCGCGGCGCGCCGCAGGCCCATGGCCAGTTGCCGCACCGACAGGCGCTGCAGCGTGAACAGATCGCGCTCCGACACCACGCCGATCACACGCGCAGCACCACCGCGCGCCTGCACCACGGGCACGTGGCGGATCGAATGCTCAGCCATCAGCAGTGTGGCGTCGGCCGCGGTCGCATTGGCGTCGAGGGTCATCACGTCGCGCGTCATCACTTCGCGGATCGGCGCGTCGAGCGGGCGCTGGGGCAGGATCACGCGGTCGATCAGATCGGTGCGCGTGAGGATGCCCAGTACCTGCTCGCCGCCGGGAAACTCCTCGGTGACGATGATCGAACCCACGTGCGCCCGACTCATGCGGCCGAAGGCCTCGCGCAGACTGTCGTCGGGCCGGCAGGTGAGCGGCGTCCCGCGCACCAGCGCTGCCAGCGACATCCCCATGGTGCGCTCGGCGCTGGCCTCGGCCGCGTAGGTGGCCTGCATGTGCTGGCGCGACAGGTCGAGCAGGCTGCCCAGCCGGCGCCGGCAGAAACTGGCGAACGGCTCGCTGCGCTGGACCAGCTCATTGAAGCGGGCGCGCGGCAGCAGCAGGCAGAAGGTGTCGCCGACGGCCACGTAGGTCAGCGTGACGGGGCGCTCGGCCAGCAGCGCGCCGACCGGAAAGCAGTCGCCCGTGGTGGCCTCGAAGGCGATGCGCTCCTCGTCGGTGCGACCGGAGCGCGGCTGCAGGCCGCGCACGCCGCCCTGCTTGACGATCCAGCAGTACTCGGCCACTGCCGGCGAGGGGGACAGCACGGTCTCGCCGGGTGCGTAATAGGCGACCTCGACGTGGCTCAGCAGGAACTCGATGTCCGCCACCGCCATCTGCGAGAACGGCACATGGGGCTGGAGAATCTGCTTCAGTGCAAGGTTGATGGTCGGCGCACCCATCAGGCCTCCGCCTCTGTCCGTGCGCCGCGGGCCGCTGCCGCCCGCCCTGCTGGCCTAGTCGCCGCCTCCGCCGTCGCCGTCATGACCGTCTCCATTGCGCTGGTGGGCGGCACCGCCGGCTGCCGGGCCGGCCGAAGGGCCGGCCGCCGCGCCGCCGGAGGTGTCGCGGTGGCGCTTGCGGGCGCTCCAGATCATGAGCACCGCCGCCACCAGCCCGAAGAGTGCAAGCCACAGTTCCATGGCGCAAGGCCCTCAGCGGATTACCGAGCCCGGCGTTGGCCCACTCTTGACGACCGTCATGGCCGCCGCAATGAGCGAGGACACGTCGGACATGTTGGCCGGAACGATCAAGGTGTTGTTGGTCTTGGCCAGTTGGCCGAAGGCCTCGACGTACTTCTCCGCCACCCGCAGATTGACGGCCTCCATGCCGCCCGCCTGCTGGATCGCCTGCCCCACCTTGCGGACGGCCTCGGCGGTGGCTTCCGCCACCGCCAGCACGGCCGCCGCCTCGCCCTGGGCGTTGTTGATCTGCGCCTGCTTGTCGCCTTCGGACTTGGCGATCGCGGCTTCCTTCTCGCCGGTGGCGATGTTGATCTGCTCCTGCTTGCGTCCCTCGGAGCTGGCAATCAGGGCGCGCTTCTCGCGTTCGGCCGTGATCTGCTGCTGCATCGCACGCAGGATCTCATTAGGCGGCGTCAGGTCCTTGATCTCGTAGCGCAGCACCTTGACGCCCCAGTTCATGGCCGCCTCGTCGATCGAGCTGACGATGCTCTGATTGATGAACTCGCGCTCCTCGAAGGTCTTGTCGAGCTCCAGGCGGCCGATCACCGATCGCAGCGTGGTCTGCGCCAGCTGCGTGATGGCGATGATGTAATTGGACGAGCCGTAGCTGGCGCGCTGCGGGTCGGTGACCTGGAAGTACAGCACGCCGTCGACCGCCAGCTGGGTGTTGTCGCGCGTGATGCAGACCTGGCTGGGCACATCGAGCGGCACCTCCTTGAGGCTGTGCTTGTAGGCCACACGGTCGATGAACGGGATCACGATGTTCAGGCCGGGACCCAGGGTCGCGTGGTACTTGCCCAGCCGCTCGACCACCCAGGCGTGCTGCTGCGGCACGATGCGCACCGCCTTGACGATGAAGGTGATTACCACGACCAGGACGACGAGCGCCACGATGGTGAGCCCGTCGGGCATGAATGGGTTCATGGAGGTTCTCCGGAAAGGCGAATGCGGTCGGCGAGCAGCGGATCGCCGGTTCAGCGGCGCGGCGCCACGATCAGTCGGTTGGACTGGATGTCGCGGATGACGAACTCGCCGGGCGCCGGTTGCTCGCCGGCGGCCAGCTCGACGTCCCACAGCGCGCCGCGGTAGGAAGCGCGCGCGGTGCGGCTGGCGCTCCAGTGCTCCACCCGCACCACCTGTCCGACGTCCATGTTCTGCAGGTCACTCGCGCCGGCCGGATGCAAGCCGCGCGTCTTGCGCAGCCACAGCGAGCCGCCGAAGCCGATCACCGCCGCCACCAGCAGCTGCAGGGGCAATCCGGCCCCGAGCAACGCCGCCACGCCGGCCGCGCCGGCTGCCAGGGCGATGACCATCAGATAGAACGTTCCGGTAAGCAGCTCCGCCACCAGCAGGCCGAAGCCGAGCACGAACCACCACACATAGCCGCTCATCGTCTTATCCCGCTACCCGACCGTGTCATGCCCGAGAGGCTACCCGATCGCAGTGGCCGGGCAATCGATACTGGACCGGATGCCGGCATGGGCGACGGGCCGACGGGAAGACGGGACCAACACGCGGCCGGGCGCAACGCGGGGTTCGGCGATGCGGCGCCGGCGACGGCGCCGGGTCACCGCGACGGCGACTGCGGCGCCCCGGGGCCGTCACAGCCCACAGCACGCAGCACCCATGGCCCGGTCGGTGCCGCCTGGCGGCGCCCTGCGCCGTCACTGCGCCAGCCGCTTCCAGGTCTCGACCACGGTATCGGGGTTCAGCGAGATGGACTCGATACCCTGCTGCATCAGCCAGACTGCAAAATCGACGTGGTCCGACGGGCCCTGTCCGCAGATGCCGATGTACTTGCCCTCGTCGCGGCAGGCCTTGATGGCGGTGGCCAGCAGCGCCTTGACGGCCGGATCGCGCTCATCGAACCCCTCGGCCACCAGGCCGGAGTCGCGGTCCAGGCCGAGCGTCAACTGGGTGAGGTCGTTGGAGCCGATGGAAAACCCGTCGAAGAACTCGAGGAACTCGTGGGCCAGCAAGGCATTGCTCGGCAGCTCGCACATCATGATCAGGCGCAGGCCGTCCTCGCCCCGCTTCAGGCCGTTGTCGGCCAGCAGCTCGGTCACGCGGCGGGCCTCGTGCAGCGTACGCACGAAGGGCACCATGATCTCGACATTGGTCAGGCCCATGGTCGTGCGCACGCGCTTCAGTGCTGCGCACTCCATGGCAAAGCACTCGGCAAAGCTGGGCGCGATGTAGCGCGAGGCGCCGCGAAAGCCGAGCATCGGGTTCTCCTCATCCGGCTCGTAGCGGCTGCCGCCGATCAGCTTCTTGTACTCGTTGCTCTTGAAGTCGCTCATCCGCACGATGACGGGCTTCGGCCAAAAGGCCGCCGCAATGGTGGCGATGCCCTCGGCCAGGCGCGCCTCGAAGAAGGCGCGCGGGCTGGCGTAGCCGCGTGACAGCGACTCCACCGCGCGCCGGAGTTCATCGTCCACGTGCGGGTAATCGAGTGCCGCCTTCGGGTGCACGCCGATGTTGTTGTTGATGATGAACTCCAGGCGCGCCAGGCCGACGCCGGCATTGGGCAGCGACTGGAAGTCGAACGCCAGCTGCGGGTTGCCGACATTCATCATGATCTTGACGGGGATCTCGGGCAGCGCGCCCCGGCTGACGGTCTCCACCTCCATCTCGAGGCGACCCTCGTAGACGTTGCCGGTGTCGCCCTCGGCGCAGGAGACGGTCACCTCGCCGGCCTGCGCCAGCGTCTCGGTCGCATCGCCGCAACCCACGACGGCCGGGATGCCCAGCTCGCGCGCGATGATCGCTGCGTGGCAGGTGCGGCCGCCGCGGTTGGTGACGATGGCGGCGGCCCGCTTCATCACCGGCTCCCAGTTGGGATCGGTCATATCGGTGACCAGCACGTCGCCCGGCTGCACCTCGTCCATGCGCTCGGCAGCGCCGATCACCCGCACCCGGCCGATGCCGATCTTCTGGCCGATCGCGCGTCCGGTAGCCAGCACTTGCGAGGACCCCTTGAGCTTGAAGCGCTGCTGCGCCTCGGCGCCCGCCTGCGACTGCACCGTCTCGGGCCGCGCCTGCAGGATGTAGAGGCGCCCGTCGATGCCGTCCTTGCCCCACTCGATGTCCATCGGCCGGCCGTAGTGCTGCTCGATCTTCACCGCGTAGCGCGCCAGCTCCAGCACGTCCTCGTCGGTGAGCGAGAAGCGATGGCGGTCGGCATCGGCAACGTCGACGGTGCGCACCGTGCGGCCGCCTGCGCCGGCCTGCGCCGCCGGCTCGAACTCCATCTTGATGAGCTTCGAGCCCAGGCTGCGGCGGATGATCGGGAACTTGCCGGCCGCCAGCATGGGCTTGTGCACGTAGAACTCGTCGGGGTTCACTGCGCCCTGCACCACCGTCTCGCCCAGGCCGTAACTGGCGGTGATGAACACCACGTCCCGGAAGCCCGATTCGGTGTCCATGGTGAACATCACGCCGGCGCAGCCGCGGTCCGAGCGGACCATGCGCTGCACCCCGGCCGACAGGGCCACCTCGGCGTGGGTGAAACCCTTGTGCACGCGGTAGGCGATGGCACGGTCGTTGTACAGCGAGGCAAACACGTGGCGGATGCGGTCGAGCACGGCCTGCACGCCGACCACGTTCAGGTAGGTCTCCTGTTGACCCGCGAAGGAGGCATCCGGCAGATCCTCGGCCGTGGCGCTCGACCGCACCGCCACCGGAATTTCGTCCGGTGCGTCGGCCCGCAGCCAGGCATGGAACTCACGGATCTCGGCCTCCAGCGCGGCCGGCAGCGGCGCCGCCACCACCCAGGCCCGGATCTCGGCCCCGGCAGCGGCCAGCGCCTTGACGTCCTCGACGTCGAGCGCCGACAGCCTGGCATGGATCCGCTGCTCCAGCTGGCTCTCGCGCAGGAACAGGCGAAACGCCTCGGCGGTCGTGGCGAAGCCGTCGGGCACGCGGATTCCTTCCTCCGTGAGCTGGCTCAGCATCTCGCCCAGCGAAGCGTTCTTGCCGCCGACCGTCTCCACGTCGGTCATGCGCAAGTGGCTGAACGGGATGACGTGGCGTCCGCGCTGCATGGGCTGTCCTCTCTGATGTCTTGTGGGCTGTGTGGCCGGCCGCGGCGGGCTGCGGGGGTGCGCGACAGACGCTATGCCAAAATCGCCCGAAGTTTACCGATGCACCGCAACAAGTCCTGAAGCTCGCCATGCCCGACCGCGACGGCCCGACCGAGCGCACCGTGTTCTTCGTGTCCGACGGCACCGGCATTACGGCCGAGACGCTGGGACACAGCGTGATGACCCAGTTCGAGTCGTTGCGCTATCGCCAGCTGCGCATTCCGTTCGTGGACAGCGCCGAGAAGGCCCGCGAGGCGGTGCAAAAGATCGCCGAGGCCGGCCGCCGCGACGGCCGGCGGCCGGTCGTGTTCTCCACGCTGGTGAACCCCGCCGTCAATGCCGAGCTGAAGGCGGCCGACGCGCTGCTGCTGGACCTGTTCGAGTCGTTCGTCGAGCCGCTGGAGATCGAGCTCGGCATGAAGTCGAGCCACTCGATCGGCCGCTCGCACAACATCTCGGACTCGGAGGAGTACAAGGCGCGTATCGAGGCCATCAACTTCGCCCTGGCACACGACGACGGCCAGAGCTCCAAGGGGCTGCAGCAGGCCGACGTGATCCTGGTGGGCGTCTCGCGCAGCGGCAAGACACCGACCAGCCTGTACCTGGCCATGCAGTACGGCCTGAAGGCTGCCAACTATCCGCTGATTCCCGAGGACTTCGATCGCGACGTGCTGCCCAGCGCGCTGCCGGCCCACCGGGCCAAGCTGTTCGGCCTGTCGATCGCCCCGGAGCGGCTGGCCGAGGTGCGGCATGAGCGGCGCCCCAACAGCCGCTATGCCTCGCTCGACAACTGCCGCCACGAGGTCGCCGCCGCCGAGCGGCTGATGCGCCGCGAAGGCATCCGCTGGCTGTCGTCCACCACCAAGTCGATCGAGGAAATCGCCGCCACCATCATGCAGGAAGTGCGGCTGGACCGGCGCAGCTACTGATCTGCCGCGCGGTTCGTCGGCCCTGGCGCGCTACCGCGGCGCGACGCGCCCTGTCAGCCTGCTGCAAGGCAAGCGCTCCGATTCAGGCCGTCGTCAGGCGGCGCTGGCAATGTGCCTGCGTTCACTCGAACTGCATCGGAAGGACAACATGACGAACCGTTTCCTGACTATCGCCGTCGCGCTCACCGCCGCGCTGATGATTAGCGCCTGCAGCGGTGGCAAGGGCTACAGCCGCGGCATCTTCCACGGACTGGTCATCGACAAGACCGAAGCCGAGGTCACCGACAAGCTCGGCAAGCCCGAGTCGGTCGAACAGATTGGCAGCGACGGCGTACGCTACGTCTATCGCCGCAAGACCTTCGATCCCGATAACGCCAATAGCGTCGACGAAAAGACCTTCGTCGACTTCGAAAAGAAGGCGGGCAAGATGATCGTGGTCGAGGTGAGCTTCGGCTGATC
>Ga0209990_10001636_pt1 | contig 18755 bp, 16 predicted proteins | sample NOAtaG_6_FD_187304 | JGI IMG/M metagenome (GOLD analysis project Ga0209990, IMG submission 187304) | Freshwater lake microbial communities from Lake Erie, under a cyanobacterial bloom - NOAA_Erie_Diel5S_2200h metaG (SPAdes) (version 2) | ecosystem: Environmental > Aquatic > Freshwater > Lake ...
ATAAGCTGGAGTGTTGTTATTAAGACCTAAGAACTCCCATTTAATTGCCTGAATACCATATTCAAAGTCAGTATCAATAATAGACTGTGGAGTACTGACACGTAGTTTTTGTACCGGATCTTGAAACGTTTCAGATGGAGATGTTGATAATGTTGCAGCTTCTACAAAAATTTGTAGAGCATCGCTGCTACTTTGACCAGTAGTACTGACATCTAATGTTAGTGTAGTTGCACCTTCATCAGTTAACGAGGTATCTGTACCACTAAAGCTTATTACACCGCCTTTAGTTGGGTCGCTAAAATTGTATAGGATTGTACCGGTTACTGAATTGGTAATTAATAACAGATCACCTAAGTACACTCTACCGGGAAGCTTAACAGTACCTGAACCGGCTCCGCCTGGAGTAAACACATAATTATAAATTCTTGTTCTTGCCATTTTTTATCCTTTATACTCCAAAAACTACACTATAAGTTAAACTCTGCGTCTGAATATATTCATTAAATTGGGTGGTGCTAGCAGTGTTTAGTGCCTGCCACGCCCCTTTAGTGCTGTTATATTGATATATAATACCGTTACTGGTATATTGTTGTCCATTTGTAGGTGTTGTTGGGAATGCCATTTTTTTAATTCTCCGTTATTTATTGATATAAGTTACGCATATGTAGAGTTTAGAGTGTACCATTGTGTGGTAGACACTGAAACAAAGTCAAGTTTAACGCCTGCTTCAAGTGGGAACGCAATATTAGTTCCTTGTACGTCAATTTGTGCGCCCACAGCAGGAAACAGACTTAAATTAACTGCGGTATTATTAACGATAGTAAATCTAGCACCAGCTGCTGATGATGGTAATCTAATAGCATCATTAACTGCTGCGGTTGCGCTAGTAACTACGTTAATATTAGACGTTAAACCGGTTGCTGATCCTTGAGTAGTACTGTTCGCAGCTACACCTAAACTAACTGAAACTGTAGTAATACTGGCCGCAAAAGTAACATTACCAGCAGAGTCAATCCTGAATCTTTCAGTTAACACACCGTCTTGTGCAGTTTTTATCACAAAACTTGCATCTGCTGTTGATCCAGTAAAAGATGTTTGTTCTGTCAATATTTCAATACTTGCAGCATTAACAGCAGTACCTCCACCATTTGCTATTTGAAATAATATTCCAGTGCCGTGACCAACTGCGCTAATACCTCTATTTTGAATAGTAATTGGATAATTTAAACTGTTATCATCAAATCTTAAAGTTAATCTTCCTATGCTATCAGCAGTCAGTGTTCTTGTAGCAACTCCGGTGCCAACTTGAAAATTAGTTGTAGCCGTTACAGAAGCTGCTGTAACTCCGCCGGACAAAGTAAGTGTATTAGTCCACTGCGGTGCTGTGCCTGTGCTTTGCAAAACTGTATTTGCGCCGCCAATGCCTAAAAATGTGCTGGTACTTGATGCAGTATTATAAGGTAGGCTGCCTGCAGCGCCACCTTGTACATTGGTAGCAGAAGTAGCATTACCACTTAATGCTGCACTAATGGTTCCTGCTGCAAAGTTACCCGAAGCATCTCTTAACACTAATGCACTTGCTATGTTACTGCTGCTAGCTCCGGCAGCTCCCCCAGTTTCTACCCAAAAACTACTTGTGCCGTCATTAAATCTTTGATATATTTTTTCATCAGAACTATCAAACCATATTTGTCCAACATCTGGTGTAGTAGGCGTGCTTGTTGATGTAGTTACAAAATTTTTGCCGTCAAATTGTTTGAACCAGGCAGTGCTGTTATACACTTCATAAGAAGTTTTATCAGTGTTGTATCTTATTAGACCGTTAGCGCCTGTTGGTTGATTGGCGTTAGTACCAACCGGTAGTTTTACTGCACCGGTTGATCCTAAAACAATTTGATTAGTAGAAGATGCAAAAAGATTAATCGTACCAGTAGTTACATCTGTGGTAAGATTTGCAGTGCCTGATGTTGTACTGGCAATTTTTAAAATGTTGCCAGTAATTGCGCCGCCTACTGTAGTCGTAGTAGCACTGCCTGTGCTGGTTCCTAAATTAATAGTAGTGCCGTTAGTTTGAAAATCTGTACCTACAAATAATTTTTTTGTTATTGCGGCGCCACCTGGGGAATATACCGCGGCTGCTGTATCTGACGCACTTGTAGAATCTGTTGAAGACAGAACCTGAAGTTTTTCGTTGACCACAAGGCCATTTTTGACTCTAAAATCTGCTGTTGCCATCGGTTTCCCTTTCCACCGTTATTCTATTTATTATAAGTTTACTAGTGTTCTATTTGGTCTCACTTTAACTGTATTACCTGTAGTTGCTTGTCCTAGTAATCTTACATTACCGCCACTGATGTCGCAGGTAAATGTAATTAATTCGTTTGATCCTGTTTTTACCACTGCATATTCTGTTAGAGTAGCAGTTGTTCCGTCGTGTATGACTAATAACTCGCTAGTTTGATAAGTGCCGTTATCGGTTCCTGCAGTACAAGTTATTGATACAATATATTTTACCACACGATAAGTTGCCACGGCCCATGTATCTACTACAGTTGTGCTTGCATTGGTTATACCTGTAACCTCGGGGCTTGTACCAATGCTTGCTCCACTGATTGTTAAATTACCGTTAATATTAACATTAGAGGTAGCACCAGTAACAGATGTTCCAATATTAATTTCTGTTGTAGAACCGCTAACGCCGCCTGTTCCAATGTTTATAGTTTTTGTTGCACCGCTAACAGTGGCAGCAGTATCTAAATTTGTAGTATGTGTGGTAGTAGCGGTATTACCAATATTAAATGTTGATGCTGATGTTGTAAGATCGCCGCCGTTGATTGCAACATCGGTTGCAAAGGTTGCTGTTGTACTGCTGATTGTTAGTCGAGCAGTACCAGTAGGATGTTGTGTAAACCCTGTGACTCCGCCAGTACCAACTTTAACAACAAAATTTCCGCTAGTGCCCGAGCCGGTTGCTAGTCCTGGTTGTATTACTAGATCAGATGCTGTGACGTTAACACCCATGGCGTCGCAACCTCTGATTGTTGCACCAAATGCAGGCGCTGCTGCTCCCGATGCTCCTACTACTAATCTACTAGTCCTTAATACAATTGAATTTATTCTAACAATAGTTCCAAGTTGTGTTACTGCCGATGCAGTAACAACATTACTTGTATTAATTACAAAACTGTTTGCTGCTGCAGATGCACCGTATACTGGCCATGTTCCGTCTAAATTAGTAAGAGTAGAACCTGCAATCGTAACATAATCGCCCTCGCTTATACCAACACTAACAGGAGTTTCTTGGAATGTAACTGTTACCGCTGACAGTATTGAACTGGTAATGGTTGCACTTAGATAAACTTCCCCGGCGGATCCAAATCCAGTAACAGTTGTACTTGCTGGTATAGTACCTGCTGCTACTGTTACTACCTGTCCAACTCGTATGCTAGTGGTATCCGCAAAAAATAAAATTGCAGTTCCGTTGCCTGAAGTTGCGCTAGTGGCTTTTGTAAATGTTGCTAAGTTAACTGATACATATACACTAGTTGCTGCCGTATAGCTGACCACATCTGATGCTAAATCAATACTTGTACTTGACTCGCCGATAAAGGTCGAACCTGCAGCCGATCCAACACTAACAGTCCGAGCATTGGTATCAAATATTGATGCTTTTGATACTGAGCCAACTGTTATAGAGTTGCTATTTACTGTTAGTCCTTTTGCTAGCGTTAAGTTTGGACTCCACTGGGGTGCGGTACCAGAACTATCAAGCACTGTTCCAGTAGCACCAATGGCTAACTTACTTAGAACATTAGTTGCGCTAGAATAAATTATATCGCCAGTTGCATAACTGGTTAGAGCAGTACCACCTTTAGATGTAGGAACTGCACTGGTTAAATTACCCGGATCCAAGAAATAACTGCTGTCGTAGGTGTCTAATGTGCCAGCGTCAATAACACCTGCCTTGATGAATACCTTACCAACAGTTCCAACGGTACCAACATTAAATTGATCTGTATTAAAACTAGCCACACCTTCGTTTGAATAGTTTCCGCTGGCTAAGGCAAGGTCAACTCTGTTTACATCTAATGTAACTGTTCCAGTATAAGGACCAGATCCAGTGCCAGTGACTGTTAAAGGACTGTTTAATGCTTTATCTACGCTTTGTACAACTGGGGCCCAAGAACTATCGCCTCTTAAGAATGTTGAGCTATTAGCAGTTCCTGCTGATGCTAGCCTAGAAGTACTTACTACTCCGCTTACAATATTACTTGCATCAATAGTACTTGCTGATAAACTATTCCAGTTTCCTGCTGTTCTAGAACTAGTATTAACAATTGCAACCACTTGAACATTTTGTGTGATTATGTGTGCAGTGCTGCTGCCTTGCGCAGTTATATTTAGAGGATTAGTTACTAATCCACCGGTACTAATTAAAGCATCGGATCTTAAAGTATGAATAGTAAAGCTGTTTGTAGTTATACTACCTACAAAATAATAAGTATCAGAACTAATTGCAACACCATCAATACTAAAAAGACTAGCACCAGTAATTTGAATAGCATTGCCTGTGCTTAACCCGTGTGATGATATTACAATTGTGTTGCTTACTGTATCAATCACATATCGAGTAAGACTGTGTGTACCGCTACTAGATGATGTAAACGTAATCTGTGTTGATAAATTATAATCTGAGTATAATTCTAAATTATCTGCATCTAATCTTTTTGCGTATACAACGGTATTGTTTGTTAATCCGCCAATAGCGACATTAGGAGCACTTATATATCTTAATGGATCCCCATTATTGAATCCGTGTCCAGTTTTTGTAATTTTGCTAGTAGCATATGTTACATCGCCACCTGTACCTATATCCGCTGCGTTGAAAGAAATTGCTAAAGAGCCGGTTAATGTAATAGTGTTTACAGTTGCATTGTTATCTGCAACAAAGTCTGGACTTCCTGAGCTTGCAATAAACGTTTGGCCGCCAATTAAGTCAACATATGCTCTTTTTTCAATTTGAGATATTGTAATACTAAATGCTGTTCCACCGCTTCTTCCGCCAATATCTGCATCAGCCGCTGACAGTGTATCACCAACAATATATCCGCTACCGCTTCTGACTATATCAACACTAGTAACTGCGCCACCGGCAGATACAGTAATATCGGCTTTTGCTCCGGTTCCTGCTCCGCTAGTAGTTAATGATACACTTCTATAAATTCCGGCAGTTAAATATCCTGAACCTGCTGTTAAGCCTGCATTGTTAACTGTTGCAACTGCGCCTGGTCTATATTCAGTTAGTACGCCCTGTGCTCCAGTTGATGCACTAGTAATAACGCTTCGAACAGTTCCTGTGGCTGCGGTTGTTGTTACTACACTTCCTGCATTAGTGTAGGTAAATGTTGTTGGATCAACGACTGTAATTTCCGCAACACTGTCAAATGTTGAATCACTACATACAATCTTTACAAAACTATCGTTAGCTAAATTATGATTTGTAGCAGTAACAATGGTAGCTACATTACTACCATTTCTAGCAACGGTGCTAATAGATACGTTAGTAAAATTATAAGTGCCCGATGTATTAAGTTTTAAGAACTGACTTTCTAAGCTATAGGCTAAGAAATAATTGTCAACCGTTGCACTTGTTGATCCCACAACGGTAGGATTAACCGCAGTGTTAGTATCTGACGGAGTTGCATCCCCGTTAATAGTTAAATTGTTTACAGCATTAAATGTTGCATTAAAAGTATCTCTTGTACTTGCAACTACAATGCTAGTCGAACTAGTTACTGACCCTTTTAAATATCCTGTTGCTCCAGTAACTGCCTGTGTAATTACTGCACCATCAGATGCTGTTATTGCAGAACTTAGAGTTAAATTTCTTTGTTCGTATTCTTCGCTAGTAATATCACCGTTTAACAAATCTGACGGAGGAACATCTTCCCACTGATTTACTCTTTCTCCGTAACCAAGCACGGTTGTACTTACAAATGTTCGTGTAGCTGGTAATAAATCGCTGTTGATCAATCCGTTAGCATTTAATTGAATTAATGCTCCCGGAATTGCATTTGTGCTTACGCTTTGGTCAATAAACGGACCTAGTCTATTGTTCATGAACGATCTAGCAGCTAACTGAGTATTAAGTCTACTGTCGCTAGCACCGCCTGGATCATTGTCGCCTAAATCAGGATCTGTTGAAATCGCTGTAATAATAACATTTGATAAACTTAATCTTAAAGTATCTAAAGTACCTACAGTAACTTTATTATTAAATGTAATATTACCTGTTCTGTTAAACGCTGTAATAAAATCACCAACTTTAAAGTCGCCTAGTTCGTTAGTACCTGAAGTATAAACTCGTCCAGGTAATTCTCGAACTTGTTCATATTCTGCTCTGCCTTCACCGCCGTTTTGTGGTAACGCATTATAGTCTGTTCCTGAACCAGCGTATTCCCAGGTGTGTCCTGAACTATTAACAATACTTGGTCTATGGAACCAGATTTGATTTTCTGGTAAATTGCTTAGATTAGTTAATACTCCGCCAACTTGGGTACAATTAATTGAAAATCTTGCACTACCTAAATCAGTTTTTGACACAACTGACGATACCCCAATAGAAGTCACTGGAGTAGGGTTAGTATGATCAGCGTCAATTGTACTAGATCCTGTGAATAATTTTCTTACAGTACTAGAGCCGATGATAACATTATTAATAGAAACTACCAGTTCATAGGTCAAAGGATCATAACTATAAACATATGCACTGTTTGGATCGGCTCCGGTTACTCCGGTAATTGCTCTTCCTGGAACAAAATTATACACTCCAGCTGCTAGTGTAAGTGTTTGATAAGTGGTATGATCTTCAATGATATCATTTACGAAGAACTCTTCAACACCTGTAATAAAGTATTGGGTTCCTGATCCTACTGCTAGAACATTAACTTCAAATGCTAAACTTTCATCATAAAATAATTTAAATGTATTAGCAGTCAAATACCCTATATAATATGTTTGTTCGTCGTCAAGCCCACTAATTATAGTTCCGCCATTGGCGTCGTATACTACTGCATCAGTGTTTAAAAATCCGTGACTGTTAATTGTAAAAATATTTGTTACAGTATCTACAGCAGTAGCAGAATTAAATGACACTGTAGTAGTTGCTGGTGCAAAACTGCTGGTAATGTCAACATTTGAGCCGTCTCTGACTCTGATTACAAATTGTTCAATTGGAGGACCTGCTCGTCCTAACCCGATTATTTCTAAAGTCTGAAAACCGTCAACTGTACCTGTAGCAACTGCTATCGACTTATCAAAATCAAATGCACTAGGACTGTAACCGCTAGATCTTAAGGCATATAGACCAAAGTTAGTAGCAGAGTTAGTGATCGAAACATAGCCGCCGCTTTGACAGTAAACACCGTTAAGTAAGAAAATTTGGAAACAGCTAACAATCTGAGAGTATGCATCGTTAATAACTCGCCAACCTGTACCGCCAAAACTTAACATGGTAAACGCATTAGCAACCATGGATTTACCTTGACTTGGTGCCGGACCGCTTACGGGATTTTCAACTTCTAACTGGGTCGGTGAAGTGTTAGGATCTATAACTTTACTACCGTCAATCAATACACCATTACCGCCTAAGAAACTGATAATAGAACAGTTCTGAATGTATGGAGAAGTTGTAATAACTGGTTTTGTGCTTGGTAGATATGTGTAACCTACTCTGCTAGTACCTGCATCGGTGTAATCGTCAAACGATACTGTATAGTCCCATGTAAATTGCGGAACAAAGCTGGCATCAACTGCATCTCTAAATGTCATTTCTGCAAAATAACAACCGTTACGCACACGTAACATATCTTTATTTGCATTCAGTGGTCTAATAATACAACTTCTTAGACCGTCACCTTTAACAACAACATTGTCTGGTACAATAATTGGGTTGTCTTCAGAATAGTCGCCGGCTGCTACTGAAACAATTACTCTAGTACCGTTAACTGCTCCCCCCGACGTGTAAACAAGTGCCGAAGCTAGTTGTAGCGCACGTTTAACAGTTTTAACCGGAGCACTAACTCCGTCATTTAAATCGTTACCTTTAGCATCTGACACATAAATTCTATTACCGCCAAATGTATCTACATCTCTAAAACTAAGATTACCTGATCCATCAGTTCCTAATACTTGTCCAATAGATCCTGTTGCTGTAGGTAATGTTAAGGTGTAATCTGCAATAAGAGTGTCAGGTGCTTTGATGCCTATATAATTGGAGCCATTGGCAGTAAGTTCACTTAATTTTATACTGTTGGCATTTTCGACTACAATGTCGCCGTGCGATTGGACTTCTGTTGGGGTTATGATAAGTTGATCAGCGCCGTCAATTGTAGCCTTAATATTGCTTGTTGTAACACCATCATCGTAAGCTTCTATTTTTGTGTCGCCTTGGAATGATCGTTTTGTAATATCACTAACAGTTGTATCTTCTTTTTTAATGAAAACTTTACCGTCAGCCGTATTAATTACAAATTCTCCAGTGTCAAGTTGCACGCCTGTGGGAGCTACACCAGATGTTGTTGACCGTTTGTGTCTAATACGAGTTGACATTAAATTGTTCCTCCGTCAATGACGTCTGTCCATGTTGGTATGTTTGAACCGTCAGTGGTTAAAATTCCATAACTTGTTGTGGCATTTGATCCTGGATTACTAGCGGCAGTAACTTGTAATGCGCCAGTAGTGTTTCCAAATATTATACCGTTCGCTGTAAATGTTCCAGCGCCAGTGCCTCCATATTGCACTGCTAAATCTGTTCCTAAACTTAATTCGGTTGCATATACATTACCGGTCAGTCCGTCAATAATTGTAGTTGAATCGTCAGCAAATACTGAACCTATTAAGTCTCCAATCAGTCCGCCAGTTGCAGATATTGTCCCAGATAAAGTTAATGATGATGCTTGAATAGTGTTTGCAACTAGTAAACCGCCATTTACTGTTACTGTTGAAGTTGGATTTAGCTCAATATTGCCGTCAGACGTAACTACTAGTCTGTTAGCAGTTATTAAATTACCACTTAAACTTTGTCTTAATAGTGTACCTGCCATAATTAAATATCCACATAACTCACTGTCGCTGCTACTACGCTAGGTGTTGAACAACTAGCTTGAATAGAACTGTTGGTTGATAAAATCATTCTTTCTGCTGAAAACACAAATGTATCGTTCGGATCAATTGGTACAGCACTCAATACTATATTAGTTGCACTAGGTGATGCTGATGGCTCGCAAACATATAAGTCTACGGTTACACCTGCACCACTATTATTACATAAAAATACTGTAGTCACTGCAATACTAGTACCTGCTGCAATTGTAGGAATTATGTTTTGATTACTTCCAGTTAAAAGTGTGTTTTTAATTGCCATTTGAATTCCTTATAAAATTAATGAGTACAACAAAGATTTTGTTTTACTGATTAATTCATCTGTTGTTCCGCCTTCGTTAATAAAATATAATCCTGTGCCGCCGTTGCCTTCTCCTGCTTTTGCGTAAATCTTTTTGTAGCCAGCTCTTAGTGCAGGGTCAGATGCTTGATTTTCTAAATTCATATAAGCATCAAAATCAATATTATTTGTAGTTGCTGTAATAATTAAATTACCTGTAGTAGTTGTAACAGTACTGCTAGATAAATTTAAATTGTTTACATTAAGACCAGTTGAGTTAATAAAGGCTTTCTGTACTCCGTGTACTAGAAAATCAACTTTATTTGCTAAAGATACTGCGCCAGTATCTGTTACTTGAACTGATGTAATTAACGGATTGCTTCCTGATTTTATTCTATCACTAGTAGTATTAGTTACATAAGATTGTACATAATCTACTAATGCTTTCATGTTTGGAACTATATCATCGCCTTTACTTGTATACGGAATTGCACTATAGTTAATAACTTGTTGTTCGTAGTTAACTGTATTTTTAACTGTTATAACTCCAGTACCGTTACCTATAAGATTTAGATCTTGATTGGTTCCTGTTTTAATGCTGTTAGTTTTAATACCTAATAAAGATCCGTCAGCTTCCTCAAAAACCCATGTACCAAAAGTAGTTAGAGCAGTTGAAGGATCGTAATGAGATTCTGTTTCTTTAAACAATAATCTTGCATCGCTGTACGCACCACGTTGAATATTAACACCGGCAGAGTTCCCGTTTTGAGAAACTCCGTTACCTTGTTCGCCGGCATTAATTTCAATAACATTGTCAGTGACAGTTAGATTAGTTGACTGAACTGTAGTCGTTGATCCGGTAACTAATAGATCGCCGTTTACGGTAATAAGCCCATTTCCGTCCGACGTATCTAAAAATATACTACTACCATTATCAACGACTATTTTGTAGTCGCCGCCAGTTACTCTAACTATCTTTGACATGTTTATTTCCTAATTATACTGCGGTTAATGTTAACTGTGTCGATGTTGAATCGTCGTCAACAGTCCATGTATAACGATTGTCACTCCAGTCGTATGCATAGTGCGCTGTTAGTCTTTTAACTCTAACAGATCCTGCGCCAACTACGGCACCAATAATATTCATTTGTCCAGCAGTTAATGAACCAGTTGCTACGTCAACATTAGTACAGACAAATGCTGTACCAGCAGTTATTTCTGCTTCAATTGTAGTAACGGCTGAGTTAGAACCTGTGGTATTGTTTTTACAAGCAAATTTATTACGACTTGTCTGCTTTAGAATATTTCTATCCTGTCTAATAGCAGTTCCATCGTGGAAGTTACATTTGATTGATTGATCTGGATTTTCGTTGCTTAAAGACCCGAAGTGTCTTTTGTTAAGAGGGCGTCCCATTTGTTTTCTCCTTTATGTTGACGTTCTAAGTCTACGCGGCGGGCTACCGCATAAGTCTCATTGCTGAGTTCTATAATAGACATAGTATTTATCCGTGCGGAGATTTCTACGAATCGTGGTATATTTTAATAGCTATAAAATCTATTAGACCTAGCTCACTGTGGGGGTAAAATAAATGAGGTTGTAGTTCTATTACTACACCAAACGATGGATCTTGGATTTCTTCGGCTGTCCAAACTCTGCCCCATAGATCGTTATTTGATCCGTAAGTTTGATCATTTTCAGCTTTAAGATTAAACTTGTTTTCCTCTATGATTTGATCTTGATAACATAAAGATATAAGTTTATCTTGTATTCTTGAAAGACGTTGTGTAACTAGTTGAACTTCTATTCCTAAAATAGTACCTAAATTTTCAAAATTAAATTCTGTTGCCCAGACTTGTGCTGCAGAATTTCTAAAACTTACATTAGTGACTCCAGAAATATAGTATAATTCTTTATCAGTAAGTGCAAACCCATCAGGTCTTTTTATTGCATCTAAGTTTGTCCAATTTACATTGTCGTCGCCGGTTGGCATTTGAAAAATAGTTTGTGGGGTTTTTCTAATTTCAGTAAGCATAAAAATATTTACCTAAAAAAAAGGACTCCGAAGAGCCCTTTTTAAAATTAAAAACTTTTGTAAAGTTTTTAGATTAGCTAAACTTAACGTTAGCTGTAGTGATGTTAACAAGACCTAGGTAGTCAGCTGCGTTACCTAAAGAACTTGCTGTGTTGCTTAATTCAACATATCCATAACGAGTCATAAAGCTTACGACTGGTTCGAATGTTGCTGGATCTAGAACAACACCACTGCTCATTAATGGAATATATGGGCAGTAGAATGCAGCAGCATCACTTTCGCTTGTACCTTTGTAACCAACTAGAACGTTATCAGTAGTTGCATAGCTGTTTACATAGATCTTCATTGCACTGTTCAATGTACCAACAAACTTAGTGTTTGTAGGTGCTTCGAATGTACCTTCTGTTGTTCTTGCGAACGCAGAAGTTGTAGCACTTTGAAGGATTGTTAATGCTGTTGGGCTAACAACTGCCCAGTTACCAGCACCGCGACGTGTACGCTGAGCGATCAAGTTAGCAACACGATTGATTTGAACAGCTAATGCAGCGTGTTCGTCACCAACGAATGTAGCTGTACCTGATACAGCAGCTTGGTTGTATGTTTCAACAGCTGAACCAGCAAGAGTTGTTAGACTAGCTAGAACTTCTTGATCGATTTCAGCGGTAATTTCTTGTGCTAAAGCAGCCATGATTTCTGCTTCGATGTCAATGCCTTGTTGAGCTTGTGCATCTTGAGCAGCTTCAAAAGTCCAACGAGCACTTAACTTACGAGTTTTTGCCTCGACAGTTTGCTTTAGGATTTGGATGCTTAGTTTGTTTCCAGCAGCACCTTCTAGAGTTGCTGTTGATGCACCTTTACCGGTACTTTCGTTACCGGAATATGCTTCAGCAATCTTGAATGGGCTTAATGCTTCTTCACCAGCAACAACACCAGCACCTGCTGAAGTTGTAGCATAGCGAACACGTAAAGTGTGAATTTGACCAACAGGTCCAGTCATTGGTTGTACACCAACTAGTTCGTTAGCAATAACTGTTGGCATTACTCGGCGGATAACCGGTAGAATAACGCGATTCAGTGTTGCAACGTTTCCAGCAGAAGTAGCACCAGCAGAAGGACTCTCCATCAAATACTTACGAGTATTCTCAAGAGTGATTGACATTGTTGATCTACGAGTGCCGGAAAGACCTTCTAAAAGGGCCTCTCTTGTTTCATTCCAACGGCCGTGTAGTAGTTCTGACATTTAATTTCTCCTTAAATTTTTAATCCAGCGAGACGTCGTATATCTACAATATTTGAGTCGTTCTCGCTACTACCGAATTGATTTTCGTTTTTGTTACCTGTAACTTCTTTTGCCTCGACAAGTGCCTGTTTCTTCTGTGGAGCATTGCCAGCTATTACGGCTGGTAGGTACTTATTAAAACTATCATGTAGTTTTGATGTCTGTACGCTTTCTAACAATTCAACCATGATTTCTTTATGGTCTGCACTTAGCGGACTTAATAATTCGTTCATTGCTGATTGACGTTCTTTGCTCTCCATAAGAGCTTTAATTTCTGCATTTTTACCTTCGACAATTTTTTGTGCTTCTGCTGCTCTTGCTTTAGCTTCAGCAACTTCTAAATCTTTTTTGTCTACGATTTTTAGCAGTTTTGATGTTTCTGATTTTTCGCTTAGGTAACTTGTTTGGTATTCGCTAGCGAATGCTTCAAACACTTTACGTCCAAAATCATTTTTACGAGCAACATCGATATCTTCTTTCAGTTGTTTTAGTTCTTGAGTTAGACCTTTTTCAACTGTAGCTTCAACTAATTTTGCTGCTCTCTTAATAAATGCCTCTTTAATCTTTTCAAATTGCTCACGACCTTCGCGTACTACTCGTACTTTAGTCTCTGCTAGGTCTTGTTTGTCTGCGTAAAATTCTGCAATTTCTTGAGCCAAAGCTTCGACAACAAAGCTTTCAAGTTTCATAAACTTGTCAGCCATTTGAACTTGATCTTCATGCAATTCACGAACTTCAGCTGCTAGTTGACGAGCAATAAACTCTTTCACTTTTTCAGCATCTTTTTTCATTTTAACTGCATACTTGGCTTTTGCTTCTGCTAAGCCTCTGCGATCATCTTCAAACTCTGCGATTTCTTCTGCTAGTCTATCAGTTAACATACGGTCAATGGCTTCCACCATAACTTCTTTGTCATGCTCATAGCGTTGTGCAAATTCTTCGCGTAGTTGTTGGGTTACTTGTTCGCGATTCTCTGTAAGTCTCGCATCCCAAGCAGCCTCAATCTCTGCTTTGATCTCTTCCGAAATCACATTGTTTTCCATCAGGGTTTTTAGTGCTTCCAACATGTGATTCTCCTTTTATTGGAGTTTGCTTATTATACCTAATAAGCTCTCTTTGAGATACTGCTGCGCTCTAGGGTCACCTTGCACCTCTTTAGCAACACGTATGCTGCGATACCCTCCTCGGGTATTCATCAAATGTTCATAAATTGGTGTAGGGTAAGCGCCTGGAGCACTTGGTTGAGCCACCACATCAACTGTGATGATCTCAAAATCTGACACTTCACCGGAACCGTCTTCTTTGACGTTTCCGGATCCGCGACTCGATACTCCTAATTTGACTCCACTCTCCAACATGGTCTTAACTAATTGGCCCATTGGGGTAGGTAGAATCTTTAATTTTCCATAACCATTTGGACCGTCCATCCACATCTCAGTAATCATGTGGCTAACTCTGTCCAAATTTACTTTCAAATCGTCAGGATGATCAACTTCACCTAAAACCGAATATCCACCGCCGATTTGATCATTGAGGGTCTTGACAGCCTTGCCGATCTCGTTTACAGGATAAACTCGTTGATTTTGATTTCTAATTCCGCCCTGAATGCAAATACCTTTCATGTAAAGATTTTTGCCATCGTGCGGATCAGACTCAACGATAATCTTCGCCTGATCAAACGATAAATTTTCTCTTAGGTATGATGTTATTGTCATCTAACGATCCTATTAACGGCGGCCAATAATACTTTTTGTATTTGTTCCGCCTACTTCACCTGCGCCCTTTTTTTCTGCGCCGTGACCTTTGGTATTGTTCCACTTGGTAGCACTTTTGCTGCCTGGAGTGTTAACATTACCTGCATTGTTTTCTTTGGTTGAAGGATTTAATAGTCCACCTTTGGTGCTTGCACTTTCAGGTTCTACTCCGCCTTTTGTAATATTAGCAGTTGTTCCGCCCATATTATTTTTACCAGCTACAATGCTTTTTGTGTTGTCAGCTTTTTCGCCTGCGCCTTTCTTTTCAGCGCCATGTCCTGCTGGTACTTTTTCTACGTACTCACGCATAAACATATCATCTTCCATTTTTGAATCTTCTTCGTCGTCCATGCCCATATCCATGTCGTCGTCGCCCATGTCGTCACCGCCCATGTCGTCACCCATGTCGTCATCGGACATTAGTTTTTCAAATTCTGCTTTTAGATCTTCTAGAGCATCTTCTAAATCTTGTACGCGATCTTCTACATCGCCTTCGCCGTCCATGTCGTCGCCTGCTTCAATATCGCCCATGAAATCATCTGTAGCATCCATTGAATCATCATCTTCGTCGTCCATGCTCATTTCCATGTCGTCGCCTGCTTCGTCAAACGCAAAATTTTCTTCCATTTCTTCGTCGTCTTCGTCGCCAGTAGACTCGTCTACTTCTTCGTCGTCTTCATCTTTAGCTTCTTCAATATCGTCAAAGTCTTCTGCTAAAAGATTTTCATAGATTTCGCGAGATTTTTCTACTACAATAGTGTGAAAAATTTCTTTGGCTTTTTCTTGGTCTTCGTTAATTAGGTATTCAAGCATCTGCTCGAATTTAGCGCGATCAGTCATATTAGGTCTCCTGTAAGTTAAAAGGCTGTCGATTTATTTACGTGATATTTCAAAAAATAGTACTATAATGGTGTAAAAATTAAGTTTTTTGATTCCATACTTGCATTAGTCTTCGAAATTCAGAATACTGCATGTGTTTAAAATTTTTAAACTTCCACAATGGATCGTGATATTTTTCTAAAACTAGTCTATAAAACTTTGTATGTGGATGTTTTTTTATAACATTTTCTGTTTGTCTAAGCCAATTTCCATAGTATGTAGCATGATCTGTAGAGCGTTTATAATTTTCTGTATCTGCATATACATTATTAAAATGAGTTTCGGTTCCTGTAAAATCAAACCCTAAAATAAACACTTCATCTGCTCCGTGAGTACAGGCCAATTGCAGTGCAGTTGGTCCAGAACTCCATCCTAGACTAGGTTTAAAAAAGTTCAATCCTTGAATATCTTTAAATCGAGCACTGTTATTTGTCCAAACTTGATTGTTTAGTTGGTACCCTGTTTTAGAAATTTCTAATATCATTTTAACATCTACAGCTATTAGATAATCCGGGTTAAAGGTTCTATATAGGGCGTTGCACCCGTAAATTGTCCCGTGGGGTCTAAGTTCTTCTGGTTGAATGCAGAGGCGGCTGCGCCCGTTTCCAAGTACAAAACTTCTCATTTATTTGTTATGCAGGTGGTGCTTCAGGAACTTTGTACATGTCAGTAATGAATTCAAGCTCTTCTTCCTGTTCTAATATATGCTGTTCAGAGCTTTTTCTTAATTCATTAATTTGTTTTAGTGTTAATCTTGTTTTTCTTGTGTCTTGTCGCGAGAGTACGCTTTCATCCTTAGAAGGATCATATCTCATGTCATTACCAAGACCTTTGATGTCTGGATCAATATAAAATAATTCTCGCAATATCATAATAATATTTATGCTGCCGGTGGAGCTGCTGGTGCTGCTGGTGCTGCACCAGCGCCTGGAACTGCTGCTGCTGGTGTTGCTTCTGCAGGTGCCATTTCAGGTGGAACCGGTTGATCTGCTAGTGCGCCCATGTCTGCGCTTAGGCCGGCTTGACTTACTCCTGCGCCCCGCATTTCTGCCGAACTGTCAGTAGGTATAGGATTAGCTTTACCGTTTTCTTCAGCCCATAAACGTTCGTTTTCTGCAATTTCTTCTTCGTTCATTCCTAAGAATCGTTTTAATGCAAAACGTTTTGACATAAACGGTACTTGCGATAACTGAGCAAATGTACTAATTCGTTGTGTGTCCAATTCTGCTTGTCGATAGCTGGCAAAATTTTGTGGAGGCTGAAACTTTAATTCAAATAATGCAGAATCAATATTAACACCTCTCTTATGTAGGTATCGTTTAAATTCTTGATCAAACATATCTTGAACTAGACTCTGTAGTCGTTCGCAATATCTATTAAATCTAAGTTCCTGTATGTAAGCAGTTCCCACACGACCATCATTATACTGTGCTTGACTGTCGTCTGCACCAGTAGGTAGATAGCTACTTGGAATACGTAAGCCGCGGAATAGTTTATTAGTAAAATATTTTAAATCGTCAATTTCGCCCAAGTTAGTGCCGCCAGGTAACGTTTCTACTTTTGAACCTCTACCTTCAGCAGTCTGAGGGAAAAAGAAGTCTTCATTGATGCTTAATGGATTATATGCCGAGTCTACAACATTTGTGCCGCCGCCAGTTTGACTAGGAATTCTTCGTTGATGGATTTCGTTCTTTACTCTTTCAACAAATCCCATGGCCAAGTGACTGGGCATGTTACCTACATCAATATAAAAAACTCTACGCTCTGGAGCACGTTGCACTCGATAGATAATAATAGCGTCTTCAAGTAATTCTTTTTGTTTATAAACTTTAAAAATATTTTCTAATAAACTATTACCAAAAGGAAAGTTATTGTCTAAACCTTCACTAAGACTTAGATGCACTACATGTGTTGCATCAATTGCAAATTCGTTGTCGTTATTAAAAAATCGTGTACCTGAGCTTTGTGGGTAAGATCCTACCATGCCTCGAACGGCTGCGCCACCTGCTACGTATGCTGTTCCTCTATTGTTAGTACTAGTTGTATTTGGACTTATTTGTGTTGTAACTAAGTTTTGAAAATTAATATTCAAATCTTTAACTACATACTGCTCGGGCTTTTTGCCTTCGCTTTCGTTGACTATAACTTTAACAACTTTCCCAGCATCTACATAGTGCCATTTGCCGTCTTCTGGATCTCTAACAAAGAATACATCTCCAAATTTAAAAAGATTTCGCATGATTCTAAAAATTCTAGTCTCAAATTTTTGCATTTTTGACCAGTGTTGCAGGTATTCTTTTAGAATCCTAACTTCAGTGTTAGTGGCTTTATTCTTATAATATATAAAAAACGGTGTATGATTAGACTTGTCTTTTTGGCTACAGAAATCTGCTAGAATATCTAAGGCTGCGTTGACCTCTGAATCCATATCCATAGTATCGTATTGAAGATAACGCTCAATACGATTAGGAGCGCCAACGTATACATCTGGAAGGTACGAACTGTAATTAGTTTTAGCTGGACCTGCACGATTAGACGACAGCGTCAAAGGGCTGTAGGTTCCTTGTTGAGATCCGGCCGGTACCGGTGTAAAGTATTTTTTCCAACTCATATATTATCTAGCGTAAATGTTGCCATTTAGTCCTTTGGTTGCTTTAATCTGTCGCTTAGTATTGTCGACCATGTTATTAGTACTTGAAAGCATCTGTGCCATTAGCATATTTAAGCTTTGTAGTGATGTATTGAGGTCGTTAAGAGTAGCAGTTCCAGAATTTATTGCAGTTGTTTCTGATGGCGTATCTGCCTTTTTGGTAGGCTGAGGCACTTCGGCCATATTCATTTTACTAATACCCTTGGCAAGATTAGCCAATTGATTTTCAGTCATAACAGTTTCTTTACCGTGCAGCATTGCCATAGTACCTGAGCCAAAATCTTCTATAAGTTTACCTACACTGCCTACAGATCCGTTTTGTCTTGAGATTGTTGGCATACTTAATACTCGAACGTTTAATCCTTGATTGCCAGTTGCTAGTCTCATAAGTGACGACACTGTATCTCCGCCACCTTCTGCTTCCTCAGCAGCCGCTTCTTCTTTCTTTCTTCGTCTATTTTGAACGTCTTCTAATCTACTTTCTCCAGGAGTCTGTCGAGCTTTTCTTTGCTCTTCGGCAGTCCGTCTGTTACTTTCAGATAGAGCAGCGTCAACAAGTTGTTTAGTTGCACCAGGACCTTGTGCTAATATATTTTGAAGATACTTATTAGTATCCATATTTTGAGCCTTGGCTTGTTTTTCCATTGTAGCCATTAATGCATCTTTACTTTTATCATTTTTCAAGAACGCCAGTAAGCCTCTCATCTCTGCAGAGTCA
>Ga0209990_10001643_pt1 | contig 18723 bp, 8 predicted proteins | sample NOAtaG_6_FD_187304 | JGI IMG/M metagenome (GOLD analysis project Ga0209990, IMG submission 187304) | Freshwater lake microbial communities from Lake Erie, under a cyanobacterial bloom - NOAA_Erie_Diel5S_2200h metaG (SPAdes) (version 2) | ecosystem: Environmental > Aquatic > Freshwater > Lake ...
GGTTAATTACCTCCTCTGTGACCTGACCATTACTCAAAAATGAAATATCTGTAAGATCACCTAAACCTGCTTCGTCTAGTCCTTCGCGGCTATGCAAAACAACCGCTTGTTGACGATCAAGTAAGCGTAGTGCTTCGGCTACGGTATGGGTTAGGCTCTGATTATAAACTCCCAAAACCTGAGCAGTGGGATGGAGTGGATTCACTAAAGGTCCAATCAAGTTGAAGACGGTACGCACTCCTAAATTCTTGCGAATTGCACCTACAGATTTCATGGCTGGATGCCAATTGGGCGCAAATAGAAAGGTAATACCTACTACCGAGAGAGCCTCATAAATTTTTTCGATGGGTGAGGCAAGATGAATTCCGATCGCTTCTAAGACATCAGCAGACCCTGAACGACTGGAAACAGCACGATTTCCATGTTTGGCTACAGGTATTCCTGCGGCTGCTACTACAAAAGCAACTGAAGTGGAAATATTAAAAGTAGAAGCCCCATCACCCCCTGTCCCACAGGTATCAATTAAAGGTTTTGAACGATCGACAATATGACCAAACTGATCCTTCGATTTTTGTCCTTCACTTTGAGATTGCAGCACGTTTGCCATCGCCGCTAATTCCGAAGCGTCAACTCCTTTTAGTTGCAAAGCAATCAAAATTGCACCCGATAACTCTGGAGCGATCGCACCTTCTAGCCATCCCTGCATCAGAGATGTTGCTTGTTCACTCGTTAAGGACTGTCGATCAATAAGTTGTTTCAACAATTGAGACCAATTTTGTTCCATAATTTTCTGATTAGCTAAATATTTTAGGAAGTGCTGCTCTCCCTAAAAGATAAGAATACACTGGTTTTTGGTGTAGATAGATCAATGTGCATTGGTCAGCTATTGCAGTTTTCAAATGAGTACGTACTCATTTGAAAACTAAAAAGCAAGAATAATCAGGGTTTTGAGTTTTCATTTTGCCTACGGCAAAATGAAAACTGCAATAATAGGGGGTAGATTCTGAAAAGGCTATTTTATCGGGAAATTGGGTCTAAAACCCCGTCCTTCTAGGACGGCTTCGTATTAATCTATGCTATAATATACAGCATAAGATTCTACAAATCGATGTTAGTCCTCGAAGCAAAACTAAGTTGTCTCGCTGAATCAGGAATCCCCGTCACTTCAGTGCGGGGAGTGTCAAGCTCATAAAATAGGGTAGTCCTATTGGTTAAACGCTTAAGCAATCACGATATCTCACATTTGCTGCTTCACCAATACCATTACCCGATTCACCGCATCCTGTAGGAAGACTTTGAGAAACTCATCACGGCGATTCAACTGGAACTGACGCTGCACTACTTCTGCAATACCGCCATCTCCCCAATCACGATCGCGGCTAAAGTATTCGATAAAACTCTTGCCAGCAATACGGGTCAGGTAAGCTGCTGTTACTGATTGAATTGTTGCTTTGAGAACTAAGCCCACCACCGTTAGAGAAATAGCTGTAGTCACAATCTGGACTACACCTTTGACAATACCGAGACTAACTAAGGTTCGAGTGAGGGAATTCGCTAATTCTTTACCGCGCTCAATATTGATTTCACAGCCATACACTCTACCAATTTCCACAACCATCTGGGCGTTGATGGCGGCAGTAGCCAAGAGATCGACAACGGGCAAAGGTGTGGCAAATACCGCTCCGACTACTAGCCATTGAAACTTCTCAACAACTTTTTCAGCTTCTGCTTGTTGCTGTTGTGCAAGAACCTCACGAGTTTCTTCTGTTAGCCTTTGTGATCGCAATAACACATTATCGGCAACTAGCTCATCACCTTCATAGCTGAGAATATCGAGAATCCGCGCCAGCAATGGTTGAATTTTGGGCTTAGGTGTGACGACTTCGCCATTATCGAGGGTAATCGCTGCAGGACTAGCAGCGATTATGACAACATCTTCAGGGGCGATCAAACCAAAAACCCGAGATCGCAAACTAGTGTGAATCATTTCGCGATCGCTTTTAGTGAGGCGATCAATTTTATTAAGCGCCAAAATCGTTCGCTTGCCAATTTCCGTCAGTGCTTTCAGGACTTCAAATTCTGAGCGACGCAAATCATCATCTACCACAAATACAATCAAATCTGCTTCTGTAGCAATTTTTCGTGCTGATCGTTCGTGATCGCTACCTAATAAACTAGCCTCTAAAATTCCCGGACAATCGGTAAATTGAATCGGTACTTCTAGATTTGGAAACTGTACGGGGGCATAGACTTTCCCTAATTGTGTAGTTCCCATCGTTGCGCCGACTTCTCCTTTATTGGCGATATCTTGCAACGATAGACCTAACAAACTATTAACCAGCGAAGTTTTGCCTGCGGAGCCGACTCCAAATACAACAACGCGCAATTCTTGACGGATGAAGTTCTGCTTTAATTGTTCAGTCTGATCCGCTAGCGATCGCCGCATCACCTCATCTTGGATCTGCTCAACTTGACGTTCTAGGGCTTCGAGACTGTCCTGAGCCGCTTCGATTTTGTCCGTTGGTGCATCAGGGATGGGGCGTGGTGGCGTTGGTTCCGATTGAAAGAGATTAATATAGCGCCAAGTTACAAAAAATAAGCCTGCCAATACACCCATAACTAACAGCACCACAAAGCCGCCTAAAATTGGCGATGATTTGGCGACGAGTTGATAGATTTGGATGATGCGATCAAGTAAGGGAACAACAAAGGAAATGACTAGACCAAAACAGCCTAAAACAATGAGCGATCGCAACCAAGGGAACTTTCTGCTCATGGGCTTAGGGTTGATTCTGGATAGAAGTTTTTGTTGCCTGACGCTGTATCCACCATCTAGCAAAAATTTTCTCAGATTCTGTCCAGAGTACTAGTAGCATACTAAATCCAAAGCATAATCCTAATTCCGAAGCTGTCAGCGCATCCGTGCCGAAAAACTGACGTAATGAGGGGACATAGAGCAATGATAGTTGTAGAATCGTTGTGAAGATCACGGAAACTAAGAGATAGGGATTGGAAATAGGATTTAGTTCAATTAGCAATTTGGAATCGGAACGACAGGAGAGCGCGTGCCCCATTTGCGCGATACAAAGCGTTGTAAAGGTGATTGTCTTCCAATGCTCATGCCATGAGGGATTACCAGAGCTATAGGCGATCTCCATTAAGGCAATCGTCTGTAATCCAAAAATCACACCAATTCGCAGAATATACCAACCTAAACCCCTTGCGAAAATATTCTCTTGAGGATTAAAGGGAGGTCGCTCCATCACATCAGCCTCAGCAGGTTCTACAGCAAGGGCTAGGGCGGGGACACCATCGGTAACCAGATTCATCCATAATATTTGTAAGGGAGTCAAAGGCACTGCGCCAAAGCCTAGAAATGGGGTAGCAGCGATCGCAATTACTTCACCGACATTACTGCCGAGAATGTATTTAATAAAGCGGCGAATATTCGCGTAAACCGTTCGTCCTTCCTCCGTTGCCGCCACAATCGTCGCGTAGTTATCATCAAGCAAAATCATATCGCTTGCTTCTTTAGAAACATCCGTTCCCGTAATTCCCATCGCAATACCAATATTTGCCTGTTTCAAGGCAGGGGCATCATTTACACCATCCCCTGTCATCGCCACGATTTCGCCTCGACGTTGCAAAGCCTGAACGATCCGTAATTTATGCTCAGGTGAGACTCTAGCATATACCGCCGTTTGTCGTGCAAATTCCGTTAATTCATCATCATCCATTAATTCAATTTCTTGTCCTGTCAACACCTTGTCATTTTTGGAAGAGAAAATATTCAAGTCACGTGCGATTGCTTGAGCCGTTAATTGATGATCACCTGTAATCATAACCGTGTGAATTCCCGCATGACGGCTAACCTTCACGGCAGCAGAGGCTTCGGCTCTTAGCGCGTCACGGATGCCCGCGAGTCCCAGCCATACAAGCTTATTTTCAATATGATTAAGTTCTGTTTCCGTTGGCAGATGCTCTAAAGGCAAATAGGCAAATCCTAAAACGCGCATTCCCTTGGTAGCAAGAAGTGTATTTTGGATATTGATGGCTGATTTTTGGGAAATCGTAATGGAGCTAATTTGCCTTTCGAGTTGAATGCGATCGCATCGCTCTAGAACTATTTCGGGCGAACCCTTACAAAACAAGAAATAGGGACTAGCGGGTAATAAACTAGCGATCATTCTCATGGATTCGGGCGTATCTTCGGCATCCATATTTTGCATAGCAGCGATCGCGCTCATCAACTTGCGCTCAGAGGTAAAAGGAATTTCTGCAACCCTTGTAAAATAGCTGGTAAATTGGTTTTGCCAAAGATTACTCTTGCCCGCTAAAGTTAGAAGGGCTCCTTCCGTTGGATCGCCGATAATTTTCCATTGGGAATCGTTGACAGACAATTGGTTTAAGCCATTTGTTCTTTGATTAAGGTTGACAGACAAGGAGCTTAAGCTATTTGTTCTTTGATTATTAGAAGATATCTTCTGTAAATAGGCATCATTACAGATTATACTTGCAGCCAGCAGCAGTTGCATTTCAGGACATTGATAGACATTTAAATCGCTGGCGAGCATATCGTCTGCTAGACGGGAAATCGCAAATTCGCCGATGGGTTCATAGCCAGTACCGTTAATTTGCGCGGCATAATTTGCCGTAAACAGACTTTCAGCAACCATTTTATTTTGAGTCAGAGTTCCTGTCTTATCGGAACAAATAGTAGTAACGGAACCGAGGGTTTCGACCGCAGGTAATTTGCGAATCAGGGCATTGCGCTTGACCATTCTTTGAGTTCCTAGGGCAAGCGTCACGGTAATCACCGCAGGTAATCCTTCGGGAACTGCCGCTACTGCCATACTGAGGGAAGTATTCAGTAATTTCACAAAGTTACCATGCCGCCATAGTCCTACCGCAATCACGATCGCCACTAAAACTAAGGAGGCAATTACCAAAGCCTTTGACAGCTCTGCCATCCGCCTCTGCAATGGCGTTTCTTCTAGTTCCACATCTTGCAGCAAATTCGCAATCTTTCCTAATTCCGTCTGCATCCCGATTGCTGTAACAACCATCATGCCACGCCCTTGCAATACCTCCGTTCCCTGAAATACCATATTGCGGCGATCTCCTAATGGTTCATCTTCTTGAAATATTTGATCAGCAACCTTGCTTACTGCCCTAGATTCTCCCGTCAGAGCACCTTCCCGCACCTTCAACCTTGCCGACTCCAATAAGCGCCCATCTGCCGCAATCTGCATCCCTGCATCGACAAAGACTATATCGCCAATGACCAATTCTGCCGATAGAATTTCTGCAACCTTCCCTTCGCGCAATACCCGTACATTCGGAGTAGCCATCCGTTTCAGAGCAGCTAACGCTTCCTCGGCGCGACTTTCTTGTATATATCCTAAAATGCCATTGAGAATGATGATTGCAGCGATCGCTACAGCGTCCTTAGGAAAATTCCCGCCCCGCAAATCCAAAACCGCCGACACGACCGCTACTCCCATCAGCATCAGCAGCATAATATTCGTAAACTGATCGACAAAAATACTCAGCTTACTGCGCCCAGCTTTATCGTTTAACTCATTACGCCCACAAACCGCCCGTCGATCACTAATTTGCCATGACTCTAGCCCAAACTCTGGATTAACATCCAAAGCAGCGATCACTTCTGCGGCTGTAAGTGTGTGCCAAACTTGCTGTGTCGATAAATTGGTCATGTTTATTACAAACAATCAGAATGCTAGAGACTCTCTTTAAGCCTATCAGAGTCTATGACCCAAATCTAAAACCCCAAGCCCTGTTGCTTATAGCGGTTTTCAAATGAGTGTGTACTCATTTGAAAACAAAAAATCAGTCCCATTAAGAGTTTTGAGTTTTCATTTTGCCGTAGGCAAAATGAAAACCGCTATACACGTCAACTAAGCCATAGATTTTGGGGTTTTGAAATATTTCCCCACCACATGTGGGCAAACTAACTTCCTACAACACACCTTTCGAGCTAGGAATTATAGTGGCACGCCTAGGATCGACTTCTACTGCCATCTTGATTGCACGGGCAAAGGCTTTAAACCCTGCTTCGATAATGTGGTGCGAATTGCCTCTAGCCAATAACCGAATATGCAAAGTCATCTGGGCATGATTGACAACTGCTTGAAAAAACTCCCGCACCAGTTCTGTGTCGTAAGTCCCCACGCGCTGATTAGGAATTACTAGGTCATAGACCAGGTAGGGACGACCCGAAAAGTCAAGGGCAACCTGCACTAAAGATTCATCTAGAGGGGCTACAAAGTGACCAAAGCGATTAATCCCTTTGCGATCGCCTAGAGCCTGTCCTAAAGCTTGCCCTAATACAATCCCTACATCCTCATTAGTATGATGGTCATCAATATGTAAGTCTCCCGTCGCTTGGACATCTAAATCGATTAAGCCGTGGGAACAAATTTGATGGAGCATATGATCTAGAAAAGGAATACCTGTATTAATAATGCCTTGACCAGTGCCATCTAGATTTAGCGCCACAGTGACATCGGTTTCGCCAGTTTTACGGTTAACTTTAGCAATGCGAGGTGTATCGTAGGACATGGAATTCAATTTAATAAACTAGTTAAAAAAATTATGATCAGAATAGATATGCTATACATTCTTTATCCCGCTAGGAGGTAGAGAGAGGCAAAATGAGACGACTGAGAATACGGTTGTCTTCTAATTGATAGAGAGATAAATCCCCACCTGCTTCTAACATCAGTTTTTGACATATTGCTAAATGCAAGCCAGGGGGTTGATCCAGTAATGATGGAGATAAAAGATCGATCACTCGACCTTGGTGTAACTCTTGGAGCAACGCCGCATCCACCACCCCATAATCAGTAATTGATAGCTCTAATAGTTTCTCATCAATTTGGCGGCACCAGAGATCGATGCGACCACCAACTTCTGAGCGTTCACAGGCAAATAGTAATAACTCGTTGAGGATCATCTCCATCTTGGCAATGTCACCACCTATAACGACATTAGCCTGATTATGTACCTGTGACCAAATCTGTCTTTGCTTCACGAGGGAATCAACTCTCTCTAAGCCTCGTTTGAGTATCCCTGCCAACGGCGCAGTCTCATAGTTAGGTCGCAAGCGCCATTGCTCCTTGCGGATAATCTGAGGTAGTGATGAGAGCGAAACCTGTAACTGTTTAAGAGAACCTTGCAAGGTGGCGTTATTAATACCACCTACGCCATTAGATCGGGAATCTGCTTCCAGTAATCGCTGCACTCCACTGCTGACAGTACGGTAGATATCTTCTAAGCGGCGATGTTTATACCAATTGAGGCGTTCTAGCTCTTGGCGGTTATATTTAAGATTTTCAACAAGGATTAAATGGCGACGAGACCATGCAAGCTGATTGGTTAACATATTAAAGGCTTGCAACTGGCGATCAACCCAACGCCGTCCTACGTGATCAGCAACTAAAATCATCCCCGTTGGTTGATGATCGGGGGTAGTTCGCAGGGCTAAAACCATTAAATGACCGATGGCAGGAGCATTGAGCCAAGCTCTAGTCTGTTCTGGCAAATCATGAATGCTGAGTGGCAAAATGCCCTCACTTTGAGTCGCCCACTGCACGAGGGGATCTTCTTCAATCACAATCAGTGTTTCGTTAACCGCGAGTTGATATTCATCACGACTACTAAAAACTGAGGCAATCTGTCCACCTTGGCGACCAGGGAGCCATACCACCAATACTGCAAGTGGGGATTGAGTTACCTGAGCCATTAATTGGGTTGCCGTGTGATGCAATTTATCGAGGGAATTCGCCTGTTGTAAAGCAACTAGACCGAATTGCACCGACTGATAAACCTTTTGTCGCTCGTCGGATAAACGCTGCAATTCATTTTGGTGGACAATTAAACCTATCTGTTGAGCAACTGCCTGCACCATCTCTCGTTCTGGTCGTGCCCATGTGCGTGGAGATTCATGGGCAACCGCTAAAACCGCTTCTAAGGGTTTGCCCATCGAAGTGCTGCTAACAATCAGTGATTGCACGTCAAGAGCAAGCAATGAAGTGCGCCATGACAAAAACTTGAAATCATGATCAAGATTTTCTACCGTGGCTGCATCTGGAGACTGCTCAATCATCTGGAAATCAACAGTCGCTAAGCTAGGTAGTAGATTAGGAATGGGGCGGCGATTTTTGGGGTGGTACTGAAAATCAATCCGAAACACCTCATTGTCTGGATCATAGGTTGCCACCCAAAAGCGCTCTAAACTGAGGCGTTGACATAATTGCTCAGCTGCTTGATCGAGCGCCTGTTGCCAATCATTGTTAGAATAAATAGCCCTAGCAATGCCAGCCGTAAGAATTTGGTCAGAGGCAATGCGATCCATCGTTACTTCCATTTCCTCTAAGGGAGCCGTAATTGCTGCTAGCTGAGCTGTCCCAAGGACGAAATTACGCTCATCATCTGTCCAGAGACGCGGTTCATCACCTTCTACTGATAGAAAGCCTAATAGCTCTGATTGGGAAAAGATTGGCGCAATAATAATCGAAACTGCACCAAACTGTTCCATCACTCGATTGTTAATTTCGCTTTTGGTCATTGACTTGGCATCAACGACCACCACAATCTGATCCTTAGACAAAGCCTGATATAAGCCAGGAGCACTTTGGACAGTCACAACTGCCGTATTATCAACCAACTGCTTAGACTTTAGCCCTGGTTGGCGATTGACAACTCGCCGCCAAAAATATTGATGTTCACGCTCAAACCAATAAATGTTGGTGTGATCAGGCATCACAAAACTATGGGTTTCCTGTACTATCTCTTCGAGGCGCTCGGTCAAATTTGGAATGTTGCGAATTTTGGCAAGAATTCTTAGCAGTGGTTCGTCGGGACGCTTGGTATTGTGGTAGCGCCACTCGGCATCAAGGCGACTGAGGGTCGAGCCAAGAGCACCTAAGACAACCGATAACCTTGCTCGCTCATCATTGCGAGGAGTCAAGTTCCATTGGTTTGAGCCAAGCAAAACGACCCCAAAACTGCGATCGCGATGATAGATCGGCCAGAGCAAAGTCCCTTGAATATCGAATTTTTGTGCGATTTTTTGCCATTCACCACTACGTTTTTCCTGACGCAGATCAGCGATCGGTACAGGTCGTCGTTGCACAATTACCTGATCGAGTAAATCTCCCGCATTGAGGGCAAAGCGCTCTTTTAAAAACTTAATTTCTCCCGCAGGGGTAGTACCACCTTTTCCTGTGATGCGATGGTTTTCTTGGTCATATAGCCCAATCCAGATCAGTTTGTAATCAAAATTGTCCCGAAGATAATCAAGAGTAGCAGTTAAGAGATTGTCAATGCTATCTTCATCACGCAAGAACTGCATGATTCGCCCAAGGTTAACAAACTGGCGTTCCCACGGGTTAGCTCCTGCTTGACTCATATTTTTGCCCTGATGTTTTTGACTTAGGTATGGTTAGATGCGTACCGTAGAAAAGTTTCAGTTTCCCCAAAATGATTTACAGAAATATATTTATAAATAAGACTTACTCAATGTAACGAATTTACTGGGTTTTAAGTGAATATGGGGTGGGCAAAGCCCCTACCACATCCACTTGATGCATAAATCCTAGTGAATTCTCATCATAAGCGTACAATCTTTAGCTCAGAAAGTCAGCAACAGGTCATATCTTAAATCAACTTTTGATTAATTTTTTTATAGTGTTCTTCATGGAAATGAGACTGAATTTTAGGTGCTTTCACGCTAATCAACTAACCATTCTAGTGATCGATCACCAATTTGGAGAGGAATGCTCACAGCTTTACCAAGGCGTGGGCGTTCTTTGGTATTAGCAATAAATGTTTGAACTTGCTCAACTACACCCCAATCGCTTAAATAAGAGGCAATTGTATCGAGATGTTGCATAAATTCGACATCATTCATCGAAAAGGACTGCTGTTCTTGATAACGCCACATTACTTGTAAAAAGATTTTGCCTTGAGTTTTGCGTAGTTGTACATCATACGAAAAATTCCATTTATCAGCGATCGCTTGACGGAGTTGTTTGCCTGTCATGGGTTTCTAACTTTTTTGCTTAACATATCTTATACCCAGACCAAGAAATTTAGTAAAAGGGTTGCGAATCACCCCTTTCACTAAATATGGGTCTATTGCAAATCTGCTGTATATGCGGCACTTGCACCCACAGTTTTAGGACTTAAGTGATTGCTCTGCCTAGATGCCCTTTGGTGACTTGGAGCATTTGTGCAGCATGGGGAACATCTACACCTTTCCAATGCATTAATAACGCTAATTTCACGCTTCTACCCGATCGCTCTAATAACTCTGTAGCCTCTTCACGACAGAGGGAGGTAAGGTCGCAGATAATTCTAATAGCGCGATCTTCAAGTTTGCTATTAGTGACAGAGACATCTATCATCCGATTACCATACACTTTGCCCAGTTGCACCATGACACCTGTAGAAATTGTATTAAGGACTAGTTTGGTAGCTGTCCCTGCTTTGAGCCGAGTCGAGCCAGCTAAAATCTCTGCACCAACAAGGGGACGAATCTCGATATCGTAATGTCTTGGGAATTGATCGGCTGGGACGCAACAAAAAAAGATGGTCTTTGCCCCCCGTTGTTTCGCTGCTTTTAATGCTCCATGCACATAGGGAGTCGTTCCCCCTGCGGTGATCCCAAAAACAACATCCCGATCGCTAATATTTTTTTCTTGGATGACAGCAGCTCCATCATCCTCACGATCTTCAAGAGCTTCGGAACTGCGTACCATTGCATTCATTCCCCCTGCCAAAATCCCTTGGATTAACTCAGGATCACTACAAAATGTGGGAGGGCATTCTGCCGCATCAAGAACACCGAGCCTTCCACTCGTTCCTGCTCCAATGTAAAACAACCTACCGCCATTGTTAATCGCATTGGCAATTACCGTAATCGCTTGGGCGATCGCATCTTTTTCTTTGCCAACTGCCGCAACTGCCTTGAGATCTTCTTGATTAAACAGTTCCACAATTTCTAGAGGGCTGAGCCGATCCAAATTTTGGCTATAGGGATTTGCCTGCTCCGTTAACAAATAACCGCGATCACAATTTTGGCTCCCTGATCCATTGCTTTGCAATCCCACATTTGATTCACTAGACATCAAAATTTTCCTTATATCCTCTACGTTTACCTGCTATTGTCCAAACTCAACTCTAGCTTTTTCGACAATTTCAGCAGTAATCGTATCACTCCCAGCCGCCTGTGCCATTTGTTCAATTCTTTGACGAGCTCGCGTCCGCACAAAGTAGGGAATGTTTTTATATTTGACCTTGGCTTCGACTGTCCAAGTTAAACCTTCAAAATAATCAGAATCTGGCATATCTTTGTTTGATGTATTGTATTGATTTTGATATCGTTTAGGACTTTCGCAAGTTTCAGAATGGGCGAGATTATTACTCATATCCTTATGGTTATTATGCCATCGCCTCAGACCACATTAAGTATCACTTCGTGTAGGTTTACAATCATATTTTTTTGTAATTATTGCTTCAAGTATTGGGTTGTAGAATTACACAAATTTTATATTCGTGAAGGTTGTGTAATCTCTATCTCTATAAGAGATTATGATATTTAAAAAGTCACTAATATATTTGTAGTACTCGCCGCTTTAGCAATAATAGGACTGTGAAGAATAGCTACTTCTAGATATAGCTATAGCGTTTTTCAATTAAGCGCTGTATGCAAGTAGCCAGCATGTCAAGTTTAAGCTTATGTTTCATCACCAACCAAAGTATTTACAAGTAAATCCTCAAAAGCATCAATTTTTTGCAAAAGTATTATTTCTTTCACTCGTGATTGCGACAGTGGGTATTCTTAGTGTTGGCTGGTTTGCATTTCAATGGTTGGGACTGCGTCTTAACCAAAATACAAAAGAAGGGCTTTTGGCGATCGCCAATTTAAAATCTAAGCAAATCGAGCAGTGGCTAGATGAACGCAAGGCTGATGCAAAGATATTAGCAGGTATCAATTCATCAGAACAATTTCTTAAAGCAATTCAGAATCAGGAGAAAGATCTATTTGTTCATCAAAACGCTTTGCATCAGGCAATTAAAAAGACTAAAGAGGAATATGGCTATAGCCGTATTCTTGTGATAAATCTCGCAGGTGACGTAGTTGTACCAATTCTCAATCAAGATTCAGGCTTATCTACAGAAGTTTTATCTATTTTTCGGCAGAAACTTCTCCCATCAACATATGTGAGTAAAGCAGAATTAGTAGACTTCCATTGGCGAGAGACTCCAAGAGGGAAATCGATTGTGCATGGTGTAATTACGCCTATATATGATCATTCCAGTTCATCATTGCCATTGTTAGGGGCTGTTTATTTAGAGTTTGATGCTTCCAAATATCTATTTCCACTTCTCCAGACTTGGTCAACTTCTAATTTGACCGCAGAAACATTATTGATACGTCAAGAACAAAATAGCCTAAGATACTTGACACCTCTCCGTTACAAAGATAACGCACCCCTGAAACTCACCAAATCATTGGATGATCAAGAATTATTAGCAATTAAAGCAGTTCAAAACCAACAATCATTGTTGAAAGGAATTGATTATCGAGGTACTAAAGTTGTCGGAGTATCATATTTGATCAAAGGAACTCCTTGGATCATGATCTCTAAGATGGATCAAATAGAAGCTGATGCTCAATTAAATGAACTGGCGGCTGTTACTAGTATTCTAACGCTCTTATTCATTACGATTTTGCTCTATATTGCGAGACAACTATGGAGAAATAGCGAATTAGCCCTACTTGCTTCACAGCAGCAATCTACCATTGATCGCGTTGCTATTAATGAACACGAAGCAAAGCTTTATAGCACTGCGATCAAGACTACCATCGATGGTTATGCTCTGTTTGATCGCCAAGGTAAGTTTATTCAGATCAATGATTCTTTAGCCAAAATCACAGGTTACAGCACCGAAAAATTATTAAATCTCAGTGTTTTTGATCTAGCTGTAGATGATTCCCTTGAGCTCAGAAACTTTATCACTAACTATGACGGAACCCAGCAGCAAAGACTTACACAAAAATGGCAACGCCAAGACAAACAAGTCATTGATGTTGAAATTGGCATTTCCTATTTTACCGAAGGCGAAGGTAAATTTTTTATTTTTGTACAGGACATCACGAATAGCCTGCGGATTCAAAGACAACTCGAGCAATCTATACAACTACATACTTTTTTGAGCCGAGCTAACGAAGCGATCTTAAGAATACGTAATCCACAGGAGCTATTACAAAAAATTTGTGAAATTGCGATCGAGTATGGAGGATTTCAGTTAGCTTTGGTGGGTATTCCTAATCCTGCTACAAAAATGACCACATTCACAGCAGCAGGTTCAGCAAGTTATCATCTGAAAAACATCCAAAGCTCCATAGATCCTGATCTAGATATTATCCATAGATCCACAAGTCAGGCTATCCGCGAAATCCGTCCTGTAATTGCTAATGATTTTTTAGCTAATTCAATTACTACACCTTGGTATGAACTAGCTCTTAGCCACGGTCTTAGAGCTAGTGCTACCTTCCCATTCAGTATTGACAGACAAATGATCGGCGCGATTATGTTTTATGCATCAGTAGTCAACTACTTTACTGATGATGTCATTGTTTTACTGAAAGAATTAGCAGAAGATGTTGAACTTGCTCTAGCATTAGCAGATTCTGAGAGATTACGTAAACAAGCTGAAAGCTCTCTAAAAAAAAGTGAGGAACGATTTCTCTTAGCGCTGATTAATGCTCCCTTCCCGATTATTCTCTATACAGAAGAGGATGTGATCTTACAAATCAATCGTGCTTGGATCAATCAATCAGGTCACGAAGATTGCGACATTCAAGAGATTAGTCAATGGACGGAACAATTTTGTCATGACTATCTACCGCTAATTAAACCGCAACCAAACCATGATAGAGAGCGCTATCTAGATCAGGAAATCACATTAACAATTGCTGATGGTTCACAGCGTATTTGGCGATTTGGCTCGGCAAACTTAGGACATGTTGCTGATGGGCGCGAAACATTAATATCGATCGCAACAGATGTAACTGAACGCAAAGCCAACGAATTAGCCCTACAAAAAGCAAAGGAACTAGCTGAAGAAGCCAACCAAGCTAAAAGTGATTTCCTCGCTAACATGAGCCATGAGTTGCGAACTCCCCTGAATGGGATTCTTGGCTATGCTCAGATCTATTTAACTGATCCTGACTTTACTCTCAAGCAAAAAGAAGGTTTTCAGATCATTTACCAATGTGGTAGTCATATAATGGATTTGATTTCTGAGATTCTAGATTTATCAAAAATAGAAGAACGTAAGCTAGAGCTTTATCCCAAAGAAGTAGAATTCCCAAACTTCTTGACTGGCGTAGCCCAAATGTGTGGAATTAAAGCGGAAGCGAAAAATTTATTATTCCATTATGAAATTTCTGATCGCTTACCTTTTTTTGTATCAGTGGATGAACAACGCTTGCGCCAAGTTCTGCTTAATCTGCTAGGCAATGCGATTAAATTTACGGACTTTGGTAGTGTAACCATGAAAGTCGAGGTGATCTCCCAAGACTTGTCCGAAGAGATAACATCAGCATCTCAATCTCCAGAGATGTTATCAGATGTATTGACAGATGCATCAATAATTACAAGAAAAATTCGATTTACGATTATTGATACAGGTCGAGGTATTGCTGCAGACGACCTTACTCGGATTTTTCTGCCCTTTGAGCAGGTTGGCGATCGCTGCAATCGTCTCGAAGGCACTGGTTTAGGACTAGCTATCTCTCAGAAATTAGTGGCAATGATGGGAGGTGAACTTTGTGTTGAAAGTGAACTGGAGAAGGGTAGTCGTTTCTGGTTTGATTTAGAATTACCTGAAACTAGTGCTACGATCTTTACCCAAGAAACATCTAATTTGACAAATAATCGTGTGATTGGCTATGTGGGACAAAAGCAAACGATTTTAGTTGTAGATGACAAATGGGTAAACCGTAGTGTCATCGCTAAGTTGCTAGAGTCATGGGGCTTTAATGTGCTCGAAGCGGTCAACGGAGATCATGGAATTACCATGGCAACTTCTAATTCCATTGATGCCATTATTACCGATTTAGTTATGCCTGTGCTGGATGGATTTAAAATGGCTCAGAAACTTAGAGAGATGCCACAATTTCTGCATATCCCTATTCTAGGGATTTCTGCTGGTGTCTTGCCTGAAAACCAAGCAAAAAGCTTAGAAGCAGTCTGTAGTGACTTTTTAGTGAAGCCCATTGAATCAAAAACTTTACTCAACAAATTAGCTCAGCATCTGAATCTATCTTGGATTTACGCCGAGTCTTCGCATTCTCTAAATTTTCCTGATTCGTATAATGCAGAAAGACGTATCTATCAAGAAGCTATTCCTCCAAATACAGAACTCACGATCATTCTTAATGCTTTAGATTGTGAAGACTTTAAAGTGATCGAGCAAGAAGCCCAGCGAATTTCTCTACTAGACACTCAATACCAGTGGTTTGTTAATCGCCTAGTAACTTTGGCACAGAATTTTGACAAAATGAACATTTTGAAGCTTATCAACTCGAATAATGAGCAGTAACTGATGTTACATGGAAGTTTCTAAGACCTTCACTCTCTCCCATTAAGGGCGAGTGCCTAGGGGTGATATTTGTTCTACGTAACATCAGTAGTAAATGTCATGAATGGAAATCAATCAGCAATCATTTTTATCGCTCAATAGGTGAATCGGGGATATGAAACAGTAAGTCAGATGCGATGGACAAGGGGAATAGGCTATCTCAAATGACAAACCCTAGAGCTAATCAAGCGAGGCAAAGATGAAACATAACCCTCCTGATTCGATGTTTTACACTGACGAATATGCTAAGTAGCTCAACTTAATTACTGATGTTACGTGGAACAAATATCCCCCTCCCCCCCCTGCCCCCTCTCCCATCAAGGGAGAGGGGGAGCTAGACTAATTTCTTGTTCCCCTCTCCCTTAATGGGAGAGGGGCTAGGGGTGAGGGTCTTAGAAACTTCCACGTAACATCAGTTAATTAAAACCCAAACCGAGAGTTTGTTCCACCCGCTACGCGGGCGGAACAAACTTCTCGGTTTTTAGTTTACTTATGTCTAGCTACTTATCTACAACTCTTTATAAGATTGAGACCATGCTCATAAAACTGTTTGTCATAGTGCGCGAGAATATGCTAGAGATGAAGATGGTGATTGCTTTTCGAGGTTCACGTCAATTTGTCTATGGCAAGATGAAAACTGCAATATTTCTCAACAAAAGTTGCAGTAGTAGATAAGCTAAATAATTCTTCTGGTGATAACAAGGTGATTTCGCTATGGATTTAGATGAATTGGCTTTAGGGATGGTGCTTAGAGGGGTTTTACCCGATCGCACGGTCACGATTATTAGTATTTCGCGTTATGGCACTGAAGCCGTTGACATTACCTATAAGGACTCTTTGGGTGCATTAGGAAATGAGTTGCTCTATAGAGATCGTGAGTCCGAGCTAGAAATTGTTCAAGTCGGTCATCCGTGGAGCTTTGATGGCGATGGCGCTTTGCTAAGACTAGTTTCTGAAGCATACAGAATTCACTTAGCGCATCTGTTCGATCCTCTTCTGGCTGTGCATACGTCTTTGGTAGAACCGCTTCCCCATCAGATTACGGCAGTGTATGGCGAAATGCTCTCACGTCAGCCTTTGAGATTTTTACTTGCCGATGACCCTGGGGCGGGGAAGACAATCATGGCAGGATTGCTGATTCGTGAGTTATTGATGCGCGGGGACTTACATCGTTGTTTGGTTGTTTGCCCTGGTAGCTTGGCGACGCAGTGGCAGGATGAGCTATCTACTAAGTTTCATCTCCCTTTTGAAATTCTCTCAAACGATCGCATTGAAACATCAAGAACGGGAAACGCTCTAGCAGAAATGCCTCTGGTAATTGCTAGGCTTGATAAGCTCAGCCGCAATGACGACTTGCAGGCAAAACTAGCGCAGACAGACTGGGATTTAGTGGTCTGTGATGAAGCCCATAAGATGTCCGCATCTTTTTTTGGTGGAGAAGTTAAGGAAACTAAGCGATATAAATTAGGTAAGCAGTTATCACAGGTTGCTCGACATTTTTTGCTAATGACGGCAACGCCTCACAATGGTCGAGAGGAAGATTTTCAATTATTTATGGCGCTACTGGATGGCGATCGCTTTGAGGGGAAATTTCGTGAAGGAGTCCATGCTAGTGATGTCTCCGATCTCATACGCCGCCTTGTTAAAGAAGATATGCTCAAATTTGATGGGAAGCCGCTATTCCCAGAGCGACGTGCTTATACCGTGAGTTATCAACTATCGGTATTAGAAGAAAGTCTTTACCGTCAAGTGACTGATTATGTGCGTGATGAGTTTAATCGTGCTGATGCTTTAGAAAATGAAGGGCGAAAGGGTACGGTTGGTTTTGCCTTGGCAATCTTACAACGTCGCTTGGCATCTTCACCAGAGGCAATTTATCAGTCGATTAAGCGGAGACGAGAGCGACTCCAAAAGCGTTTGCAAGAAGAAGAACTGCGAAGGCAATATCCGTCAATAGTTCTCTCTAAGTTAGATGCTGTAGATCGTGATATCGATCCAGATGATTTGGAAAATGACATGGAGGACTTTGCGGCGGATGAACGCGAGATGACTGAAGAGAAGTTAGTCGATCTCGCTTCGGCATCGCGGACGATCGCTGAGTTGCAGGCAGAAATTGCCAAGCTTAAAGAACTGGAAGAACTAGCGGCTCGAGTGCGGCGCAGTGGTACAGATCGCAAGTGGGAAGAATTATCGGGTTTGTTGCAGGACTGTACGGAAATGTTTGATGCTGGTGGCTATCGCCGCAAGTTGGTGATCTTTACCGAGCATCGCGATACGCTCAACTATCTTGTCGATCGCGTTAGTACCTTACTCGGTCGCACCGATGCTGTGGTCACTATTCACGGTGCGATCGGTCGAGAGGAGCGCAAAAAAGCAGAACATGCCTTCAAACAAGATGTGGTTGTCCAAGTGTTAATCGCTACGGACGCGGCGGGAGAGGGGATTAATTTACAAAGGTCGCATCTCATGGTGAACTATGACTTGCCTTGGAATCCGAATCGTCTAGAGCAGCGCTTCGGACGTATTCATCGGATTGGACAGACAGAGGTTTGCCATTTGTGGAACTTGGTGGCGGCGGAAACCCGTGAAGGTAGTGTTTATGCGACTTTGCTCAAAAAAATTGAAGCGGAACAGGAAGCCTTGGGCGGTAAGGTGTTTGATGTGCTAGGAAAAGCGATCGCAGGTGCAGAACTTCGCGATTTAATGATTCAGGCAATTCGGTATGGCGATCGCCCTGACATTCGGGAAAAGCTCAATCAGGCAGTGGTCGATAAGCTCGATCAGCAAAGACTGCGTGACCTGTTAGAAGAGAGAGCTTTAGCCCATGATTCGATGGATGCTTCTAGGTTGCAGCGTATTCGTGAAGATATGGAACGGATGGAAGCCCGTAAACTTCAGCCTCACTTTATTGCGGAGTTCTTCCTGAGAGCTTTTACGGATTTAGGCGGCAGCATTCGTCAGCGCGAACCCCATCGCTATGAAATTACCCATGTACCTGCGAGTATTCGCAACCGTAGTCAGCAAGTGGGTTTAGGCGAACCTGTG
>Ga0209990_10001644_pt1 | contig 18718 bp, 18 predicted proteins | sample NOAtaG_6_FD_187304 | JGI IMG/M metagenome (GOLD analysis project Ga0209990, IMG submission 187304) | Freshwater lake microbial communities from Lake Erie, under a cyanobacterial bloom - NOAA_Erie_Diel5S_2200h metaG (SPAdes) (version 2) | ecosystem: Environmental > Aquatic > Freshwater > Lake ...
TCGGCTGCCTCACGCCCGACCTCTGGATGAAGAAGGCCGTCGGCTCGCCGGTGTCGCCGGCGCCGCTCGCGAAGGACGCCGCGGAGGGGCTGAAGCGGCTGTCGTGAAAGACGCCTCAGTCGCCTGAAGCCGGCGCGATCGTGCGCTCGACCTCTTCCTCGGTGATCGGCGGGTAGCCCCGCTTCTCGAGCGTGCGGTTGATGGCGATGAACTTGTCGTGGCCTGGCCCGGTGAGGCGGCGCCATTCGATCGCGACAGCGCGGAGCTCGGCGGCGAGTGCGGGCGCCTCTGCATCGGAGGCGCGCTCGAGCCGCAGGCGCAGGAGATCCGTCCTTGTCCGCTCGCGCCACGCCACTACGCCCGCGGAAGCCGCAGCCGTTCCTTCGCGCTCGATGTCGGCGAGCAGCGCGTCGCCCTCGGCAAGCGCCTCGTCGATTCGCTTCGCCTTGATGAGCTCGGAGATGAGCACCCCACGCAGCTGCGAGTCGTTGAGCGAACCCTTGCCGCCGATCGCGCGATCCTGCGCAACGATCGCTTCGCGTATCGAGGCGGCACCCTCGTCGATGCGCCCAAGCCGCGAGAGAAGGCGACCTCGCAGCGCACGAAAGAACCACGGATGGTTGCCCACATTCGTGGGGTCGAGATTCGGGAGGTCGTTGGCAATGGCGCCATCGATCACCGCAAGAGCCTCCTCCAACCTTCCCGCCTCCTCGAGCGCGAGTCCAAGGCGAAGGCGGATCTTCGCAGCGACCTCGGGCTCGTTGTGCAAGCCGGTGACACGCAGCGCCTCCTGCAGCTGTTGAATCGCCTCCGGCGCACGCTCGGCCTTGGTTAACTGCTCGGCGTAGAGCGCGCGCTGCTGGACCAGCGTCATGCTGTCGCGGCCGTCCATCGACTCGTAGGCCTCGAGGATCTTCGGCCAGTAGCCGAGCAGCTGCGGCATGTTTCCAAGCGCCGCAAAGTCGCCGACAAGCGCCCGCAGGTTCCCGCGCATGGCCTCGGTCAGCACGGTGTTGCGTTCGAGCGTCTTCGTTGCGGCGATCCGCGCCTCGCGCTCGCTGGCGGCGAACTCGCCGACGATCGCGGTCGCCGCGAGAAGCGTGACGATGATGACCGTTCCAGCCGTCACCGACCCGCGATTCCGGGCCACGAATCGACGGGTGCGTGCGAGGATCCCCGGCGCCGTCGCGTCGGTGGGCTGGCCACGGCGCAGCCTCGCGAGTTCGTCGCGGAGTTCGCCCGCATTTCCGTAGCGAAGCGCGGGGTCCTTCGCGAGCGCCCGCGCAAGCACGGCGTTGAGATCGCGCAGCCGGGCGCGAGAGAGTCGCAATCCCGGCACAAGGTCCGCGCTTCGGATCGGCGAAACAGGCTCGTCCTGGACGCGGCGCGCAAATCCAAGGACATCGCCCGATCCGCCTCGCGCGAAGGGCGGCCGCCCCGTCACGCTCCAGTAGAGGAGGACACCGAGCGAATAGAGGTCTGCGCGGACGCTCGGCACCGCGCCGAGGATGAGCTGCTCGGGCGCCATAGTCTCGAGCGTGCCGGCGCGCCGCGCGGAGATCGTCGCCTCGATCGTGCTCGCCGGGGCCGCTGCCTCCGCCTCCTCGTCGCTCTCGATGATCGCCGCGACGCCGAAGTCGAGCACGACGCCCATCGCCTGCGCGCCGTCAAGCATGCGGACCATGATGTTGGCCGGCTTCAGGTCGCGGTGGATCGTGCCGCGTTCGTGCGCGAACGCGATGGCTCCCGCCACATCCTCGAGGATCCGCAGGCGTTCCTCGAAGCCGCAGGCGGATTCGGCGCACCATGCGCCGAAATCCAGGCCTTCGATGTACTCGAGCGCGAGGAACGCGCGGCCATCCCCCACCACCCCCGCGTCGAGGACGCGCGCGATCGCGGGATGATCGAGACGCGCAAGCAACCGTGCCTCGCGGAGGGCGGCGTCGAGCGCGGCGCCGGACGCACCGGGACGCAGGATCTTCAGCGCGACCTTCCGGGCGAGCGGTCCGTCCTCGATCGCTCGATGCACGACGCCGAACGATCCACGCCCGAGCAGACGCTCGACGCGGTAGCGTCCGATCCGCGCCGAGGATTCGGAGTCGACGCCGACACCCCCTTGCCCGCCACCCTCGATGCTTGTCGCAGTGCCGCCGAATTCCATGCGCGTCGTCCGATCGATTGACTGTCAACGGATGCTACCAAAACGACATGCGGACGACCCGAAGGACGCCCGCATGCCGACTTTGAGGATTCGTATCGCGACGGTTAGGGCTGGCCGCCCGTCGGAGTGATTGGATAGGGAGACAGCCTCGATGGGCTGTCGGTGAGCCAGAGCCGGCCCCAGTCGTTCTGCAGGCTGCGAAGATCGTTGTTCGCATTCGCCGCGAAGTGCCAATCGGCCTCGTCGTGAGTCTCGGCCGTGTTGAACAGCTCGGGCGTCAGCTGGCGGTTGACGGTCTTCGGCGCCGTGAGGAACGCGGTGCTCGCGATGTTGTTCGCCTCCGCGAGCTGCTTGAGCGTCGCATCGCTGTAGCGGCCGTAGAAGCGGAAGTACTCGGTCTGCCGCTCACGCTCCGCGGTGGCGCGGACGCTCGCGAGGTACTCACGCGTCGGAGTCGGCAGCACCGACAGACGCCAGTCGGTCGGCGCGATCGCGAACCAGTCCGCGGGCAACTGCTCGGAGCGGTAGACCTGCGTTGGCTGCGGCCCCGTGGAGCAGCCCTGAACCAGCGCAACGCCGGTACAAAGCGCGAGCCCACACAGGAGTCGCTGGTTGGTGAGGATGAAGTGCATGAAGACCTCCGATGCTTCAGTGATTGGAGCGAGCCTGCAGGATGCCGGCCGCCTCGGATGGATAGATCATGCCCTTGAGGAGAGCCTCGGTCCGCGGACCAAGCGGCAGATCAAACTGGACGGCGCCGACCACGGTGTTCTGGTCGACATTGATGAGCGAGCACTGCACATACACGCGATCGACCGCGACGCTGTAGGTAGAGACGAGCGCCGCGCCTGCGTTGAACTTCGTCGCGAGGTCGCGCGCATCGCGGGTGAGCAGGAACTCGCCGTCCGAGGTCACCGGCACGGTGCCCGTGCGCATGGTCATCTGGATCAGCTTGTTCTTGCGCTGGTTCTGGAGCGCGATCGCCAGCGACTCGCCCATGAGGCGGCCGAAGTTCGTGGTGCGGCCATAGTTGTTGAGGTCGACCGTGCTCGCCCAGATCACCGGACGCGACGCGTCGAATGCATCATCGCCCATGATGTTGCCGCGGGCGTTGCCCAGCAGGTAGTGCATCGCGCGGTACGAGGTCTCGATGTAGTCGGCATCGACGCTCGCCTGGTGGGTGAAGCCGTCGAGCACGACGACATTGCGGTTGTTCGTGCAGCCCGAGGCGAACACGAGGGCGGCGCCGGTCGCCGCGAGAAGGAAGTTCTTCAGGAACATGGTTGCCTTTCATGCAGACCGACCGCGCGTGCGCGCGGCGGCCGTTGGTGCGGTGTGGAACTCAGCGCTTCGGCTGCTCGCCGATCGGAGCGAACGACTGGCCGAGACCGATGGTGTTGGTCGGACCGTGGATGTGGTTCGCGGTGATCGGAATCGGGTTCTGCGTGGTCGGGATCTGGTTGGTTTCCTTGATGCCCGGAGCCTTGTAGGCCGTGAACGAATCGCTGTTCACGCCGCGGACATAGGTGTGGGGAATCCAGTCAACCTGAGACCCTTCGAGGCTGAAGTTGCCGTGCTCGAAGCCCGTGTGGTTCGCGCGCGGGTTGCACCCGCCGAGCGCGATGGTCGCGCCCGCAAGCAGGGCGACGAGACCGTGACGTACTGTCAGATGACGCATCCATCTATCCTCAAAGCACTTGCGATTTGCGATGCAAGTTCGATCGCCACCTTCCGTGCACCATCCACCAAGACGGCGAGACACTTCGGGTTCCTAGAAAGCGATCGGCGGGGCGTTGGCGCGAGAAATCCGAAAACTTTCGCCGATTCCGCGCGCAATCCCTTCCGCACGCGCTCTTTACGGAGATGGTTTGCCCCATGGGGATCGACCGCGCATGACCGAGGAGAGTCCAACCGCCGCCGCCGCTTCCCAAGACTCAGCGGGCGCTGGCCTTGGGAGCTCCTCGGTCTCGCGCGGTCAAGCCGAGTTCCCCAGCACGAATCACGGCTGGATCGGCACGCAGCTCGCCCTCGGCGAGAGCGGCCGGAACGCAGTCGTCCAGCATGTCATGTCGAGCTATGCGCTGCCGCTTGAACGGTATCTGCGTGGGTCGAGCTTCTGCGCGGCCGGTGAAGCGAAGGAACTCGTGAACGGGTTCCTGGTCGACCGGGTGTCGCAACCAGACTTCTTCAGCCGCTGGATGGAGTCGGGCGTGAAGTTGCGACGCTGGCTGATGACCGGGTTTCTCTTCTACCTCCGCGAGACGGTCCGCCGCAACCAGCGTGCGCCACAGACGCTCGAGTCCGATCCGTCAGATGATCGAGAAGCTGCGCACAAGCAGTTCGAGCGAGAGTGGGCGCTCGCGCTCGTCGCCCGCGCGCTCGAGCGGGCACGCGCGTCCTGCGAGCGAAAGGGCCAGCGCGTGCACTGGGAGATGCTGGAGCGCCACTACCTGCATGGAGTTCCCTACGCCACGCTGATCGCGGAGTACGGGGTCACGGCAAAGGAGGCGGCAACCATGGTGCGAACCGCCGCCAGCAAGTTGCGTCGCGCTTTCTTTGACCTGCTCGACCGCGATGGAGTGCCCGAAAGCGAGATCGACAGCGAGATCGCACGGCTGATGGAGGCACTGAGGCCATGACCGCGGAGAACCCGAATCATGACCCGTCGGAAGGCTCGCACTTCGATGCGAACCTGTGGCGACTCGTCGCTGCGGCGCAACGCGCGGGCGGCGATCCGCTCTCCGACCTTTCCTCCCAGCTCGCCGTCACGGAAACGGCGGAGTCCACACTGAAGGATGCCATCGCCGCGCACGACGCACCCCTCCTCGGCTTTGGCGATGTGCGGGCGCATCTCGAGCGCGAGAGCGGCATCGAGCTGCTGCGCGCGATGAAGGCGCGCGCGAAGCGCGACCTCGGACCGGAGCAGCACGATCCTGCGCGCCGGCGCGCAGCGCTCTTGGCCTTCGGACTCGTGCTCTCAGCAACGCTGGTACAGCACCAAACGCTCGACACGCGCGCGAGCCGCGAGTCGGTCGAGGATCTGCTTCTTGTGCTTTGCTCTGCCGAGATTCCATGGGTGGCGGCGCTCGCATCCAAGGCGCTTGGAGTGCTGGCGACGATCGATGGCTGAACGGTCGCGGCCGCTCCCTCTGGTTCGATGAAAGGTCACAGGTGTCCTCAGACTTCAGTCTGTGGAAGAGCGGTGTCGGCCTTCGACTCCGACGAGTTCGGTTCAGCAGGCTGAAGCCTGCTGGCACCCATGTTCTCTGTCACCGACGCGACGATCAAACAAAACACCGCCCTGCGTCGCAGGGCGGTGTGGCAATCATTGAACTGTTCGAGGCAGGCCTCGGATTCACTTCGAGGCCTGACCGCCAAAAGCCGCCGCCGCAAGCGGCGGCCGCTCCGATCACGCGCTGAAGCTGCTTCCGCAGCCGCAGGTCGAGGTCGAGTTCGGGTTGTTGAACACGAAGCCCGAGCCCATGATCTCGTCCTTGTAGTCGATCGTGGTGCCGTTGAGATACAGGTAGCTCTTCGGGTCGCACACGATGGTGACGGTGAAGGTGTCGCTCGAGCCCGTCTCGGTCGCGGTCGCGGTGCCTCCGCCCTCTCCGCCCTCCGCGAGCGCCGCGGTCGAGACCTTCGGCGTGCGGTTGTAGGTGAAGTTCCACACCTCGTCCGAGTCCTTCTGGACTTCGGTGAGATCGAGCGTGTAGTTGAAGCCGGAGCAGCCGCCGCCCTTGACGCCGACGCGAAGCTTCATGTTCGCGGGGTCAAAGCCGTGCTCTGCGATGATCTGATCGATGCGGCGGGCCGCAGTCTCGGTGACGGTGACTGGCATGGTCGTGTTCCTCGCGCCTCAGTGCGCAGAGGCCTCCTGGGTGCTGGTGGCGGTGATGCCGTTCTTCTTCTTGTAGTCGGCGATCGCGCTGCGGATCGAGTCCTCGGCGAGCACCGAGCAGTGGATCTTGACCGGCGGGAGGCTGAGCTCCTCGACGATCTGGGTGTTCTTGATCGCGAGCGCCTCGTCGACCGACTTGCCCTTGATCCACTCGGTCGCGAGCGAGCTCGAGGCGATGGCGCTGCCGCAGCCAAAGCACTTGAACTTGGCGTCCTCGATGACGCCCTGCTCGTTCACCTTGATCTGGAGCTGCATGACATCGCCGCACTCGGGTGCGCCGACGATGCCGACGCCGACATCCTTGCGCGTCGCCACTTCCTTCGAAGTGCCGAAGCTGCCGACATTGCGGGGGTGCTGGTAATGGTCGATGACCTTGTCGCTGTAGGCCATGGTTGTGTCCCTTTCAAAGCGCGCCGTGCGCGCGGTGTTCCTGAATCCAGGATCTGGAAAGTCCTTTTCCAGATCCGTAAAGCCACTGCAGACGCACTGAACTCCTCTGGAGTTCAGTGCGTCTGCCACTCGATCTTGCTGACATCAATCCCTTCCTTGAAGAGGTCCCACAGCGGGCTCATCGTGCGGAGGTGATTGACTGCCTTGACGATCGCCTCGACCGCGTAGTCGACCTCTTCCTCGGTCGACCAGCGGCCGAGCGAGAGACGGAGGCTCGAGTGCGCGAGTTCGTCGCCGACGCCGAGGCTCTTGAGCACATAGCTCGGCTCGAGGCTGGCGCTCGTGCAGGCCGAACCCGACGAGCAGGCGATGTCCTTGATGCCCATGAGGAGCGACTCGCCCTCGACATAGCCGAAGCTGATGTTGAGGATGTGCGGCAGCCGGCGCTCGGCGTGGCCGTTCACCTGCGTCACCTCGAGGCGCGAGGAAAGCTCGCGCTCGAGCTTGCGGCGCAGGTTGAGCAGGCGCTCGCGCTCGGTGTCCATCTCGTGCATCGCGAGTTCGCACGCCTTGCCGAAGCCGACGATGCCGGTGACATTCAGCGTTCCCGAACGCATGCCGCGCTCGTGGCCGCCGCCGTCCTGGATCGCCTCGAGGCGCACGCGCGGGTTGCGGCGGCGCACATAGAGAGCGCCCACGCCCTTCGGGCCGTACATCTTGTGGCCCGACCACGACATCAGGTCGATATTGTCCTTCTCGACATTCGTCGGCATCTTGCCGACCCACTGCGTCGCGTCGGTGTGGAAGATCGCGCCGCGCTCATGGCAGAGCGCGCCGATCTCGGGCACCTCGTTGATGGTGCCGATCTCGTTGTTCGCCCACATGATCGAGACGAGGATCGTGTCCTCGCGCATCGCCTCGGCGACCATCGCGCGGGTGATCACGCCATCCGGCGGCGGCGTGAGGAAGGTGACATCGAAGCCCTCGTTCTGGAGCCGCTTGAACGGATCGAGGACGGCCTTGTGCTCGTGGGCGGCGGCGATGATGTGGCCGCGGCCCTTCGTGCCTTCGGGTCCCTTCGCGTACATGCGCGCAGCGCCCTTGATCGCGAGGTTGTTCGACTCGGTCGAGCCGCTCGTCCAGACGATCTCCTTGGGCGAGGCGCCGATCAGTGCGGCGGCCTGCTCGCGGGCGAGGTCGACGGCGTCCTCCGCTTCCCAGCCGAACTTGTGGTTGCGGCTCGCGGAGTTACCGAATTTCTCGGTGAAGTACGGAAGCATCGCTTCGACCACGCGGGGATCCGTGCGGGTCGTGGCGGCGTTGTCCATGTAGATGGGCAGCTTGACTGCCATCGGCAATCTCTCCTAACTCGGGTTTGATAGGCGCTGGTCCGTCACCAACCTGACGACGGACCGTTGCGACTGAGTCTCATCATAGGGCTTCGACGGGCGTCGGAGAACCGTTGCGGGTATCGTGGGAACCTCCCCCCGAAATGTTCCCGACCGATCCGCCTGCCCGCCCACATCCGAGCCACCATGCGCATCGTCGACGACCCCAAGGACCTGTCAGCGCCTGACTTGTGCGGGTGCAGCTTCGTCCCCACCATGGGGGCGCTTCACGAGGGCCACGGGTCGCTTGTGCAGCGCGCCTCTGCGTCCGGGAGGCCGATCGTGGTCAGCATCTTCGTGAACCCGACCCAGTTCGGGCCGAGCGAAGACTACGCCCGATATCCTCGGACCTTGGATTCCGACTGCGCCCTGCTCGCGCCGCTCGGGGTCGCGGCGGTGTTCGTGCCGTCGGTCGAGGCGATCTATCCCCGCGGCCTCGACGCTGCCCGGGAAGAGGCAGCGGCGCTCCCCCTTCCCGAAGTCGCCGTCCGACCGCAGCTCGAGGACGCCTGTCGACCCACCCACTTCGGCGGCGTGGCACTCGTGGTCGGGAGACTCTTCGACCTCGTGCGGCCGGCGCGCGCCTACTTCGGCGAGAAGGACTACCAGCAGCTGCGGCTCATCGAGGACATGGTGACCGCGGACCGCGACCGCTTCGGCGCACTGGAAATCGTGCCCTGCCCGACGATCCGCGAGCGCGACGGCCTCGCGATGTCGAGCCGAAACCGCTATCTCGCGCCCGAACACCGCGATGCGGCGCTCGCGTTGTCGCGCGCCCTGCAGATCGCGCACTCCGCGCAGCGCGTCGCGACCGCGGAGCGGCTCATGCGCGACACGCTCGACGCGCACGGGCTCGAGACCGAGTACGCCGTCGTGCGCGACGCTCGGACGCTCATGCCCGTGACGGGATTCGAACGGCCGACCCGCGCGCTCATCGCGGCGCGCCTCGGCTCGACGCGGCTCATCGACAACGCGCCGATGACCGTCTGGCGCTGACGGTGCCCGCATCGCGGAAAGACCACTGAAGAGCGGGAAATGCGCCCGTTCGGGCCGATCGCGCCGCGTAGGGAGATACACTGCCCCACGGAGATTCCTCACCATGACGATCGTCCGAACCGCGACCCTCGCCCTCTCGCTCGCCGCCGTTCTCTCGCTCGCGACCGCCTCGGTCGCCATGCTTCCGCAGGACGGCACGAAGCCGGCTGGCGAAACGCCCAAGCAGGATGGAAAGAAGGAGACCGGCCGCAAGACTCCCGCTCGCCCGACCAAGGAGGAGCGCGACGCGGCGCGGGCCAAGGCAAAGTGGTTCGAGCGCCTCGACCGCGAGGACAAGGCCGCCATCGAGACCGCGATCGGCTTCGCGGCGCCTGAGCTGCCCGAGTCGGCGGAGCGCCTCGGCGCGAACTTCGCCAACCTGAAGGAGCTGCGCGGAAAGGTCGTCGTCCTGCAGACCTTCTCGACGCGCGGCGCGGCCGGGCCGGCCGCCCTGAAGAAGACCGAAGAGGCCGCGCTCGCCGCGAAGCTGCCGACCGACGACTTCGTCGTGATCGGCGTGCACACCCCGGACGGCGCCGAGAACGCGAAGGCCGCGATCGAGAAGCAGAAGATCGCGCTCCCCGTCGTCCTCGACGCGGACGGGTCGTACTGCGACCAGCTTGGCGCCTTCCGCAAGCCGATCGCCTATGTCGTCGACCGTCAGGGCAACATCCGCTACGGCGGGCTCTCTCCCGAGGGTGTGACGAACGCGCTGAAGGAGTGCGCCGCGGAGAAGTTCGATGAATCCGTCGAGCCGAAGGCGCGCGAGGCGCGCACCATGGCCGAGGCGACCGTCCCCTTCCCGACCTACAACACCCCCGTCAGCAGCGCCCGCGACCTCCGCGGGAAGCCTGCGCCCGAGTTCTTCGTCGAGCGCTGGTACAACGCGACCGCCGCGCCGAACCTGGCCGGCAAGCTGACCGTGATCGACTTCTGGGCGACCTGGTGCGGCCCGTGCATCCAGGCGATCCCGCACATGAACGAGATCGCGAACGCCTACCCGAACGATGTCACCTGCGTCGGCGTGTCCGACGAGAGCTGGCGGAACTTCGAGGAAGGGACGCTCAAGAAGCGCCTCAGCAAGTCGAACTTCAAGTACCCGGTGGGCATCGACCCGCAGGCGCGCATGAAGAACGCCTTCGGAATCAGCGGAATCCCCCATGTCGCGGTGATCTCCTCCGACGGAGTCGTGCGCTGGCAGGGCCACCCGATGAGCCTCAATCCGCAGACGATGAACGAACTCATCAATGCGAACCGAGCGCTGGTCGGGAAGAGCGGCGGCGGCGCCGCCAACCGCTGGCAGCAGGCGAAGAAGTAACCCCGGATTCGCCCTTCGGCGCGTCATGGTCCCCGAACCCATCGAGGTTCGCGCTATCTTTCTCCCCTTCCATGGCACGGTCCGCAACGAAGTCGAAGTCCCGCCCACGCACGCGCCGCAAGGGTTTCTGGCGCACCGCATCCAACAGCGACCGGCACGAGCTGTACGAGCTCGCCGTGCAGGAGGTCGTCTCGGAGTGCGACTTCATCGACAAGGTGTGGCGTTCGCTGCGCGGGCGCAACGCGTCGACGCTGCGCGAGGACTTCTGCGGAACGGCGAAGGCGTGCACCGAATGGGCGCGGCGGCGCAAGACGAACCATGCGGTGGGCGTCGACCTGAACAGCGCGGTGATCCGCTGGGGCGAGCGGCGGCACCGCTCGAACCTGCCCGAGTCGATCGCGTCGCGCATCACGATCCTCGAGGCGAATGTGCTCGAGGTCGACACGCCCGGCATCGACTGCGTCGTGGCGATGAACTTCAGCTACTTCATCTTCAAGGAGCGCGCGACGCTCGTGAAGTACTTCCGCCGCGTCTTTGAGTCGCTCGCCGACGATGGGATCCTCATCGCCGACGCCTATGGCGGCAGCCAGGCGCACGAGGAGCAGGAAGAGGAGCGTCACCTCGACGGCTTCACCTATGTGTGGGACCAGAACCAGTACAACCCGATCACGGGCGATGTGGTGAACCACATCCACTTCCGGTTCCCCGACGGCAGCGAGATCAAGCGCGCGTTCACCTACCGCTGGCGGCTCTGGAGCCTGCCCGAGATCCAGGACGCGATGCAGGAGGCGGGCTTCGAGCGGACGACCGTGTACTGGGAAGGCACCGTCGCCCGCACCGGCGAAGGAAACGGCGTGTTCAAGCCGTCCCGCCGAGGCGAGGCCTGCCAGGGCTGGATCGCGTACATCGTCGCCGAGAAGCGCGCGGGGAAGCGGACCCGCGCCAAGGCGGCCGGGTCGAAGAAGGCGGGAAAGTCGCGCTGATTGCGCGCTTGCGCGACTCCGCGGCCGCGCCGCGGCGAAGGAGAGACCGATGACCAAGGCCCTTCCCGACACGGCACTCGCGGCAGACATCGCGGCCGGACTCGCGCGCGTCGAGACGCTGTTCGAGTCGCAGCTCTCGAGCGAGTTTCCCGCGGTCAACGACCTCTGCACGCATGTGGAGCGCTACCGAGGCAAGATGCTGCGTCCGACGCTCGTGCTGGTGTCGGGACTGGCGTTCTCGCGCGACGGCGAGCCGCTGGCGCCCGCGCACGACATCATCGCGGCGACGGTCGAGATGATCCACATGGCGACGCTCGTCCACGACGATGTGCTCGACGAGGCCGAGATCCGCCGCCGGGGCGAGACCGTCAACTTCCTGCGCGGCAACGAGACCGCCGTGATGCTCGGCGACTACCTCATCTCGAACGCGTTCCACCTCTGCTCGCGCGCGGGCGACCCTGCGCTGAACCTGCGGCTCGGCGAGGTGACGAACACGCTGTGCGAGGGCGAGCTCGTGCAGCTCTCGCGCCGCAACGACCTCTCGCTCGACGAGAACACCTACTTCGAGATCGTGCGGCGAAAGACCGCCGTGCTCGTGGGGGCCTCGTGCGAACTCGGCGCGCGCCTCGCGGGCGCTTCGGACGACGCGGTCGCGCGCATGCGCTCGTTCGGCGAGCAGCTCGGCGTCGCGTTCCAGATCCAGGACGACCTGCTCGACCTTCTCGGCGACGAGGCGACGGTCGGAAAGTCGATCCTGCGCGATCTCGAGAAGGGCAAGCTGACGCTTCCCATGATCCTGCACATCGCGACGACCAAGGGCGCCGAGCGCGGCGCAGCGCTCGATGCGATCGAGCACCGCGATCCGCAGGCGCTGCGCGCGGCCCTCGAACGGTCGGGCTCGATCGCCGCTGCGCGCGCGCGCGCCGTCTCGATCGTGGCCGAGGCGAAGCGCGGCCTGCCCGAGACGCGGCGCACGCACTCGCGCGAACTGCTGCTCGAGCTCGCCGACCGGGTGGTCGCGCGGGATTCCTGAGCGCGGCGGTCAGCCGTTCCAGAGGCCGAGCAGGATCGAGAGGTCGCCCGCGTCGACCGTGCCGTTGCCGTCGAGATCCGCGGCGCCGGTGCCGCCCCACGAACCGAGCAGGATCGCAAGGTCGCCGCCGCCCACGCTGCCGTTGCCGTCGAGATCGCCTGCGACCGGCGGACATGCCTGCGTCACGACGCGCACGAAGTCGACGCCGGCCTCGACGAGCGAGCCCGTGCCGAGGTCGCGCGCCTCGAACTTGAGGCGCACATTCGCGCTCGGCGTCACGAAGTCCGCGACGCGGAAGCTCTTCTCGACCCATGCGCCCGCGTTCTCGGTGACATTCTCGAGGAGCACCCAGGTCGAGCCGCCGTTGTTCGAGATCGAGACCGGCATCGAGTCGGCGTTCGGCGCGCCGCCGAGGTTGTTCGAGTACCAGCGGCGATAGGCGATCCGGCTTTCGGGATTGCTTGCGTTCATGACGGGCGACAGCAGCGTGGTGACGCCTCCGTCGACATCGGCCGCACCCGCGGCGCCGCCTACGGTGCCCTGCCCCGTGATGAAGCAGAACGCGCCGGCATCCGCGGAATCGTTCTCCGGCTGGGCCGTGGTTCCGACCGGATCGACGCGCGTCCAGATGCCAGAGGTCGCGGTGTCGCCCGCGATTCCGGCTGTCCAGCCCTGGTTCGTCTCGAAGGTGTCCTCGAAGACCGTGGTCGACTGCGTGTAGAGGGTCGAGAGCGTCGCCGCCGCGTTGCGCGGATAGCGCGCGGTGCCCACCGTGGTTTCCGCCGAGATGTACCACGAGAGGGTCGAGCCGCACGGCGCGACGGGCAGGCTTGCGCTGAAGATGCCGTTCCCGCTCGTCGTCATCGTCGTCGGAGTGAACGCGCCCGTGGTTCCGGTGCGCGCGAAGAGCTTGACGCCTCCGCCCACGATCGAGCCGCGCAGCGCGCGGACTTCGACCGATGCCGAGCCCGGCGCGGTCCATTCGGCGGTCGCCGGCGGCGTGCCTTGGAACCGGATGACGGCGCCGTCGACGGTCGCGTCTGCGAGATCCAGTGCGGCCGCGAAGTTCTCCGTCGCATTCGGCAGGATCTCTCCGGCCGGCATCACGAAGCCGTAGCTGCCGGTGTCGCGCACCTCGACCGTCCAGCTGATGACGCCATGCACGCCGAAGGCGTGGTCGACCGAACTGCCGCTCGCGACATACAGCGTCGACGCGATCGGTCCCGTCGTGTAGTTGGCGCCGTTGACGCGGAGGACCGAGTCCTTCATCTCGTTGCCAAGCGCGGAGAAGCCGACCGCGTTCGGCGGCGCGGCGGTCGTGTAGCCCCATGGGCTGAGGATCAACTGGCTGTAGGAGTGGAAGTCGATGTGGCCGACCACGGTCGGGTTCGCGACGAAGTAGTCGCGCATCGCGGCGCTTTCGGGCTCGGAGAAGGCCGACGGACCGCGGTAGGTGTCGTCGCTTGGGTTCGCGCTCGCGCCGCCTCCGCCCCACTGGAACGCCCAGTTGCGGTTGAGGTCGACGCCGAAGCTGCCGTCGCCGTTGTTGCGGCGGTTCTTGCGCCAGAGACGGTTCACATCCCAGCTGTAGACATAGCCGTCGGGATTGACGACGGGGATTACATCGACCCAGGCGCGGTCGAGCAACGCGGTGATGCGGGGATCGGAGCCGTACCCGTTGACGAGGCGGTCGGCGATGTAGCAGACCGCCGTCGTCGCGCCCCACTCGCGCGCATGCTGCGTGGCGTTGAAGAGGACGCCGGGGCTTCCCGCCGCCGCCTTGGTGATGCGGATGCCGCGGATCGGCCGGCCCTCGAGCGAGGTTCCGATGGTGAACGGCGTGACGAGGTCGGGACGCGCGGCCACGAGCGCGTCGAACTTCGCGTTGATCTCCTCGAGCCTGCGGAAGGTCGAGAAGAAGTCGCCGCCGGCAACGCCGCCGTCGCCTCCGCCTCCGCCCCCGCCCGCCTGCGCGTTGCGCGAGGCAAGCTCGGCGCGGAGCACCGGACCGAGGTCTGGAATCACGACCTCGTGCGGGATGCCGCTCGCCTTCATCGCCGCGAGCCCCCTCGCGTCGACGATGAAGTCGACCGGGCCGTAGTCGAGACGGTGGTTGAGGACATCGGAGGCGACCGCGAGCACCGTGCGAAGGTCGCGCGCCGAGCGGATCGTGGCCCGGATCACGCTCTTGCCGTCGTGGAACACACGCGGCTCGCCGCGTGGGGCGTCTTGCTTCTGGGCTGGGGTCGGTCCGGGCGCGGGCGCGGTGGGCGCGGAGCCGAGGGCGAGCAGGCTGCCGAGAGCGACGAGAATCGAAGCGCGCCCGAGTGGGGCGCGGCGCGTTCGGGAGATCATGGGTCGAGTGTGACGCCGTATCGATCCGGCTGCAAGCCAGAGGAGGGATCTTGACCCCAATCGGGGGGACCGCGCGGAGGTTCCCCGCTACACTCGGCCCTCCAATGACCGCGCGCCCGGGCCGCACCAGCCACAGCAAGTCCGCTCTCGCCCTCGTGGCGATCCTCTTCGCTGCGCCGCTCCCCTCCTGCACGCGCTACTTCGCATCGGATCCAGACCTGCGAGAGCCCTCGGGGGCGATCGCTCCGAACGAGGCGTCTGCGCCGCGGGCGCTGTTCATGTTCGAGGGTTCCAGCGGACGCGCGCTGACCTGGTCGGACCTCATGGCGGCGGCGAGCTGGGCCGATGCCGTCTTCATCGGCGAGCGGCATGACGACCCGGTCGCGCACGCGGTGCAGCTCGCGGTCTTCGAAGACCTCGCGGCGGGCTACCCGGGCACGGCCTTGGCGCTCGAACATCTCGAGCGGCACGAGCAGGACATCGTCGATCGGTATCTCGCGGGCGAGATCGGCGTCGACGAGTTCATCGACTCGACCAAGTCGCGCAACTGGGCGGGCAAGGACACCTGGGTGCGCTTCTTCCAGCCGCTGGTCGATGCTGCGGATGAAGCGAGTTCGCCGGTCGTCGCCGCCAACGCACCGCGCGACTATGTGCGGCGTGCGCGGACCGAGGGCTACGCCGCGCTCGAGGCGTTGCCTGCACCGGAGCGTGCGCTCTTTGCGGTGCCGGTGACGGAACGCGGAAATCTCCTCAACGACCGCTGGCAGGACCGCTGGGACGCCTACCGACAGCGCTTCCGCGATCTCATGGGCTCGGGCGACAACCTCGCGGACCCAGAGGTGATCGCGCGGCTCGACAATGTGTTCCTGTCGCAGGCCATGTGGGACGGCACCATGGGTGCGTCGGCGGCCGATGCCCTCGATCGCGGCGCGCCGAAGGTCGTGCTGTGCGCGGGCTGCTTCCATGTCGAGCGCGATGGCGGCACCGTGCTTCAGTTCGAGGCGCGTCGCCCGCGCTCCCGGGTCCTCACGGTCACCGTGATCGACGCCTCCAGCCAGCGGCTGCGCGACGAAGATCGGCTGGCGGCCGACATCGTGATCTACGGCTACCCCGTCAAGCGGGAGAACCCCGCGGCCGAGGGTGGCGACGATGCGCCGTCGCCGAGCGCGGAGCAGGCCGCGGAAGCCGCGCAACCCGCACAGACCGAACAACCCGCGCCGGCGGGACAGGCCGCGCAGGGCGCCGAACCCGCGCAGGCCGCTCCACCCGCGCAATCCGCAGAAACCGCGCCACGCGAACCGGGCGGAGCGGATTCCCCTGACATTCCGCCTACGCAATCGCATCCGAAGAGCCGATAGACTGTCGCCCGAGAACCGCTATGCCCGACCTGCCCACCCAGAAGAAGACCACCTTGGTCGAGATCGATGTTCGCGAGACGCTTCTCTATGTGAAGCTCGTCGGCCCGCAGGTCGGTCAGCGCGAGTCGCCGATCATCAGCCAGGAAGTCGAGCCGTACCTCCGCTCCGCCGGCAAGGGCATGCGGCACTTCATCATCGATCTTCAGAGCGTGACCTTCATGTCGTCGATGGGACTGGGCGTGTGCATCGCGCTGCGTCACAAGGCGGCCGCTGCGGGCGCAAAGCCGATCCTGTTCGGCACCTCGAAGGAACTCCTGCAGCTCTTCACGATGATGAAGATCGACCAGCTGTACAAGTTCGCGAAGGACCAGGCCGAACTCGACTCGCTCCTGAAGTGAGCGATCCACGCAGGTAGCACGCGCTGGATCTCAGCGCATGCGGCGCACGATCCGGGGAGTCAGCATCCAAAGCAATTCCGCGCGACCGATGACCGAAGAGGCGTCGGATATCTCCGTCGCCGTCGAGATCGGATCGATGCGTAGCGCCAGGGCGGCGCCCTTCGCGAACTCGATCCGCATGCCGCGCGGGGAACCCGTGAGAAGCAGCGAGGCGAGGGCGGAGAGCATCGGCTCATGCCCGACCCACGCCACGGTACGCAACCGCCGCATCGCCGCGATCGAACGGGCGAGCGCCTGCATGCGCTCGGACGAAAGCCCCTCGCTCTCGTCGGGCTCGAGGCGCTCAGCGCGCATCGGCTTCGGCCAGCCGGTCCGTCGCCGGAGAAGTTCCGCCGTCGCCCACGCGCGGTCGAATGAACTCGACTCGACGAGTTCGACCGAGGGCACGATGCGGCCAAGCTGCTTGGCCAGACGCCGGAAGTCCCGAACGCCCTCCTCGGTCAGCGGGCGTCGCGCGTCGTCGGGCCACTGTCGCGCGTCACGCTCGAAGGCCTTGGCATGGCGGATGAGGATGAGATCCATGGAGTTGCTCGCTGGCGGACCGGCGTTTGATCAAGCCGGCGGCACGGTAGCCAAATCTCCGCAATCTGCGACAATCGCGACATGCCTTCCGCGGCTCTCTTCACGAATGCCCGCATCCTCACGCTCGCACAGCCGGGCGCGTCGTCCGGCCCGCGCCGTGGCGAATCGATGCGCGGCCTCGGCGTGATCGAGCGCGGCTATGTCCATGTCGTCGACGGGCGGATCGCGGCCGTCGGCGCGGGCGACCCGCCATCAGCCATCCGGGAGGGCGCGCTGAACCGCGGTGGTCGGGTCATCATGCCTGCGTTCGTCGACTGCCACACGCACGCGTGCTGGGGTGGCGACCGCTACGGGGAGATCGCGCAGCGACTCGCAGGAGTGCCCTACCTCGACATCCTGGCCGCGGGCGGCGGGATCATGTCGACCGTGCGCGCAACGCGAGAGGCGTTTGCGACGGGCCCCCACCGCGAGGGCCTCCTGAGGATCCTCGCCGAGCGGACGAATGAGATGCGTCGGCGCGGCAGCCTCGCGATCGAGGTGAAGTCTGGGTACGGCCTCGACAGGACGACCGAACTCGAGATGCTTCGGGCGATCTGCGCGCACGGAAACACTGCCGAACACGAGGGCGACGGGTTCTTCGTGCCGACCTTCCTCGGCGCACACGCGATCGATGGCGACGAGACGGAGTACTGCACGCGCGTGATCGAGGAACTGCTGCCTCAGGTCGTCGCTGAGTTCGGACCGATCGCCTGCGACGCCTACTGCGAGAAGGGCGCGTGGAGCCCGGCTTGGACGCGAAAGCTCTTCGAGCGCGCAAAGTCGCTCGGCTGCCCGCTCCGAGTGCATGTCGACCAGTTCAACGAGCTCGGCTTCCTTGAAACGGCGCTCGAGATGGGCGCGCGCAGCGTCGACCATCTCGAGGCGACTTCGCGCGAGGGGCTGAAGCGCGTCGCGCGGTCGCAGTCGACCGCGGTGTTGCTGCCGGGCTGCGGGCTGACGCTCGACGGGCGGTACGCGAACGGCCGGTTCCTCGTCGACGAAGGGGCATCGGTCGCGATCGCCACGAACTGTAATCCCGGCTCGAGCCCGATCGTGTCGATGCCGCTGATCATCGCGCTCGCGGCGCGGTTCTGCGGGCTGAGTTACTCGGAGGCGATCACGGCCGCCACCTACAACGCGGCATGTGTCCTTGGACTCGAGCGGGACACCGGCTCGATCGAGGTCGGAAAACGCGCGCACCTCCTGCTGCTACCGACACGGGATGAGCGCGCGCTTGCCTACGAGTGGGCGACTGCGGAGCCAACCGAGGTCTACGCGGGCCACGGCTACCTCTGAGAGGCGCGCAGTTTCTGCGCGACCGCTGCCTTCCCGCTCGTTGCGCGGGCGCTTTTCCGACCTCCAGCCCAAGTCAACCCTGCAGTCGCCCGATCTCGCTGACACGCGTTGGCGGGCTGTTCCGCGGCGCACTTCAGAGCCTCCTTGGGAGTAATCCATGAACAACACGACGCCGAACGGCTGGTCGCCCACGAACACCTGCACGAATTGCCCCGGATTCGAGAGTAGCGACTGCTGCGGCGGCAACGGGTTCCAGCACAACGGGTGGAATACGAACTTCCAAGGCTACGCCGGTACTCCGTGGACGCGGAACACGCCGTGGAACGGCGCCACCCCGTGGAACACGTTCCCCGCCAACAACGGCAACCCGTGGAACAATGCGTGGAACGGCGCCACCCCGTGGAACACGTTCCCCGCCACCAACGGCAACCCGTGGAACAATGCGTGGAACGGCTCCACCCCGTGGAACACGTTCCCCGCC
>Ga0209990_10001651_pt1 | contig 18632 bp, 19 predicted proteins | sample NOAtaG_6_FD_187304 | JGI IMG/M metagenome (GOLD analysis project Ga0209990, IMG submission 187304) | Freshwater lake microbial communities from Lake Erie, under a cyanobacterial bloom - NOAA_Erie_Diel5S_2200h metaG (SPAdes) (version 2) | ecosystem: Environmental > Aquatic > Freshwater > Lake ...
TTAGGTCCATAATACCCCAGCGAAGGGCTGTAACGAATAGCATGAAGCCTGAGAACTTGGCAATGGATAGCCAGTCGATCTTTAGTTGCTCACGATGCTTGAACCAAGCGTATACAAATAGAATGAGACCAAAGATTAAGTGCATAAATTCCTTATTTGAATTGAGGCTGGCTCAGGTGACTAGTCTGACATTAATTCTGAGACATCCACTGTCCTCAGTTACCAGCTATTTGTATAATACCATGATTTTTATGTATTTTAACGTATTTGGAGAGTTATTTGTGTATTACATATTGTAATGTGTAATATTATGCACATTATCACCCATTTTTTAGGATAAAGCGCATATTATTGCTCATTATGGAGCGATAAAAACAGTGCTGGAAAATGGACCAATCATTGTGCTAATCACAGGAGCACCTAAGTTGCCTATGCCTAGCGCTTGTGTGGAGAGTAATACCGCTGGCGTCCCGCCCTGACCAAGATTGATACTTTGTGCTAGGATATTAGCTGCTGATGCATTGACCGTAAGACTATCGTCAAACGTCATAGTTCCCGATGGTCCTTTGAGACCAAACGCTCCTCCAGCCTCTACGTTAAACGCTCCAGTAGATTTAAGACTAGCAGTACCGCCAGCCTCCATGACTAAGTTCGTCGTTTTGTGGGTTGTGTTGCCTTTGATGGTCGAACTGGAATTCGCACCAATTGTTTCGGTGAAATCGCCTCTTGTATTAAGTCCAATAGATTTTTTAGTTTTGTCGATACGTATTCTTTCATAGTCAGCTCCCGCTACTGATGTGTCTTTTGCTTCTTTATTATTACCGGCTTTTAACTCTCCGTCAAGGTCGCGGTCATTGATTTCAACTGAGCCGTCTTTCTCTATCCTGAATTGAGAGCCGCCCTTGGCTGCATCTACTGGCTTGCCCTTCTTATCTGTCTTGCCCTTAAACGTAAGAGTAAACTCTCCGTCTTTATTAATCTTCATGCGAATACCGTTAAATTCGGATTCCATGTGAGCTGTCTTATCTTTTGTTATGATAGCTTTTCGTGCATGGTGAGGTAAAGCGCCAATGATTACGCCTTTAGTGTTTGACCCATCAATACATAATACCAGCACGTATGAGCCATCATCTTTATCAAGCTTAGAGCCGTCTGGGTTAAGTGTTGGGACTATCTTTCTATAGTCCATAAAGTCAGCAATACCGCCAAACGCATCCATAGTAATACAATTCTTAAGCGTTAGTGGAGTTATGCCCTTGTTCTGGTCTTGGTCAAACGTAAGAACATCGTATTCTGGGACTTTTTTGGATAAGTTCTTACTATCTTCAATCTCATAGACTTTCTTTACGATACCCATCTTGAGCGAAACGTTGTTGTAGCTCTTATTAAAAGCGCCGTAATAGTTGTTATCTGCAACTTCTAGCAATGATGATGGTAATACTAAATCGTCATCGTACATTTATTTCTTCTTGTTTACAATGTTATTAAGTTTTTCTCTTGATTTTGAGCTAACATCAGTAAAGCTTGGAACTTTACCGTCTTTCAGCGTTCCGCCCGTAGCCTGTGAGCTTCCCTCTTGGTCGTCAGAAACACCCGGCATCATGCCGTCTCTATTGTAATCATCAGCTCTTTTACTGTTCATATCTGGAGGTAAATCTTCTGGATATACATTCTTCACAGGATTAGATGTTTTAGAAACACCATAGCTAACCTTAAGAGTTGTATCAAATGACTTATGTCCATCAGGTGCTATGCTCATAGAGTGAGCAATGTCTTCAATATGGTAGATGTTGCCGTCAAGCTCAAGATTATCACCTACAGCAATTGGCTCTTCGAGCCCTACGCATGTAATCGAGCCATTCTCTTTTAAATGACCGTTATTGAGCCAATCATAGTTAAGCTTGGTCCAGATTGGTGAGCTTGAGCCCTTCTCATCTGTTGTAGGAAAGTCGAAGTCTGAAACAGTGATATATGGTCTTAAGCCATTACGCCTAATATCTTCCATATCATCTTCCCAGTTCTTTAATGAGTTTTGAAAAGCTAATATATCTTCCATAGACTGAGTTCTTGACTTACCTAAAACTTGTACGAAATTGATACGAGCTGTATCGTCCTTACCTAATGAATATGAATAGATTAGTGCTGGGTCAATACGCCAGCGTGGAAGGGATGAGAACGTAGTTGCTTCAATACCAGAATTATCTTTAGCAAACTTATCTGAAGTAAATGGCTTTTGTCTGAACGTTACGCATGGGACTACTTTGCCTTCAGGGATAAGTCTAAACGATGTGAATATCTCATTAACGCTTGGATTGATATATTGATTAATAAGAGACCATGCCGTTACTTGGTTCCAATACTCTCCAATGATGAGAGTTGAGCCACGAGGAGATGTTCCACAATCTAGGAATGAGCCGCCACGAGTACACTTTGGATTAAGCCCAGTTTCTTCAGTAGCGTTACGACTACTGCTAAACTTTTGTATACCTACATAGTGAGTGAATAAATCAGCAGCATAGTTAGCGCCAACAATACCCATAAGCCTAGCTGTAAGTGGTGGGACTAGAAAGTTCTTGTTGTAATTGACTGTTACTTGCTTACCATCAGGAGCAAAGTTCTTAGGAAATCCAGCTCCAAGCGTATACGCTACTAATAGTCTGTAGATTTCACCTAATGTAATCTCAGCCTTGCTTTGTTGGTCAACAAAATCCTTAGCAACGTTACCATTAAGGGCTGTTAATACTCTAGTTCCGTCCTGTTGTGAATCGAAAGCGTATGAATTGAAGTAAATAACTTGATTAAGCTCACTAAATGCTTGAGCTGTGATTTGAAAATAGACTTGTTTCTGTCCAGTTCCCTTGTTTGTTCCAAGGAATCGGCGTACTGAGGTGACTTTGAACATGCCTTTAAAGCCATCATGAGCACCATTGATTGGTAGTTTGCTTACAGCTCTATCAAATAGGCTGTTTTTAGCGTAGTTACTATGACTTCCACCCTTACCAAAGAGCTTCTCGTCATTATCTAGCATGTTGATGAATACGAAATCACCAACGCTAATGGCGGCTGCATAGTTCACTTCACCAGCCATAAGGACCATTGATGCGCCCTGAACATGGCTCTTCTTTGATACGTTAACGTTGAGCTGAGTACAATCGTTAATTACTATCAATGGCTCTTTTACGGAGAGTCCAGCAGCAATATCATCGACTGTATTTGTATCCTTAACTCCCCAACGCACGAAAGTAATCATGTAGGCTGGAGCTGTTTGGTGCGAATCTTTAGTGTTTGGTTTAATATCTTTGACGTATGCCATTAAAATCCACCGCTTGAACCACGAGGAGCAACGTTATTAGTTCTATTTCTTGAAGCTGAGCCTTGACGAGCGTCAGCCTCTTGCTGTTTATTTACTTTTATAGCAACTTCTTCAAGGTTTGATGCTTTGTTTTTAACAGCATTAGTAAACTCATCCAACGCTAATAACATTTCCTTGGATACTTTTGCTATGCTTCCTACAGATTCGCTGTAGTCTTTTAAATATGTTTTAGCATTATCAAGCTGAGCCTTCTCAGATGTAGCATCTGCCTCTCTAGCTTTTTGAGCCGCTGTAGTCTCTAGCTTTGGAGCTTCTGTCGTCAGATCACGCTTTGTTGTATAGCCAGCTTCGCCTTTAAGTCTTGCTTCAGCCTCGGCTGGAGTCTGTACTAACTCTCCCTCATTACCAGCTCTAAATCCTTGTATTCTTTGAGTAGCGGTTAGAGCTTCGCCTAGTACTTTCTTCTTGTCTGGGTCAGATTCAGCCTCGTATGCGGCTTTCAAGTCATTGTAATTACTAACTTGTGTGCCTTTTGGCATAAGCTTAGCTGCTGCTGACGTTGTTGACTTGTATGTTTCAAATAGTTTCTCTTCAGCGCCTGTCTTAGTAAACGCTGTATCACCCATTTGCTTTTTAATTTGCAATAGTTGTTCAGGGCTTTTACCTGTTCGTTCTACTATATCGTCAATGACAGCGCCGCCGACCATAATTTGCTCTTTAGTCATCTTCATAAGAGCTGTAGCATCTTGTCTACCTAAGCCAGAGCGACGAGCTGAAGAGAACTGTAGCATTTTCTCATAAGATGTACCTTTACCACTAGTCTTACGCTCTACCTCTTCACGAGCACCTTCACCGGCTTCAATTCTTTGCATTGAATCGCCAGTAACGTAGTTGCCCATAAGACCAGCAATAGCCTTTTGAGCTTCACTTGTCTCAGCTCCAGATTGAGCCACGAACTTAGCCGACATGGAAACAAACTTTTCTGTTTCACGGCTAAAATTAGAAGCATCTAGACCAACGCTAAAAGCATCGGCTAATAGCTTCTTAGTTACTTCATCTGATACGCCCTTACCTCCGCCAATCTGTTTGGAGAGTAGACCGGTTAGACCTGCGGCGTTTTGTAATCCATAATCACGCTGTAAAGCATTAGCTTGGTTAGCGTTACGCATTTGAGCTGTTGAACCACCTGCTGAGCCAATAGCTCCAGCGGCTCCTAGTGTTTGGTCAATAGTAAACTGACCACGACTAGTATCGTTTAACATGCCAAAAGTACCTTGGTCGTTTAATCCCATGGTCTGTTGAGCTTGGATGAACTTATCTCTATTACTTTCCAAGAACTCCATAGCTTTAGTTCTACGGTAGTTTTTGGTTTTATTTGCTTCTAAGTTTTGTTCGTAGTTTTCTACTAATGTTTGGGCTCTAAGTCTTTCAACAGCCTCTGAGCCAGAATCACCGGGAGTTAACATACCCTTAATGTAAGCGCCTGACTGACCTTCACTGAACATGTTTTTAATAGCGCCAAAACCAGCACCTGCCATACCGCCAAGCTTAGCACCTGCTGCTGCTCCGGGTATAGCTCCGACTCCACCTGCTCCAAAACCAGCAATACCGCCAAGAGTTCCACCAATACCAGCTCCGATACCAGCATAGCCAATGGCTGAGCCAGCCATACTACCTAGTCCACGAGTTGTTATTGCACCCTGAGCATCTAAAGCTTCTGATAGAGCTTGTCGTCTTTCATTTTGGTATAATGTTGCTTCAGCGCCACGACCTGATAGAATCAAGTCAGCTCCACTCATTTGAGCAGAACCTCTTATAACGCCAGCTTGTTGTCTAGATTTGTTTTGAGCGCCTTCAAATAATGTAGAGGCTGTTAAGTTAGCAGCTCCCTGAACTATATTACTTAGCTCACGAGCTAAAAAGGTTTTAATTGCACCCTTAAAGATATTTGTACCAACACCGCCATCTGCTGGAGGACTACCGCCACCGCCACCTGCAGCTCCGCCGCCAGCCTTAGCTTGGATATCTTGCTCTTCCACTATCTTTCTAGCTGTAGCCAACTCCTGCTCTTTAAGCTTATTAAGGACTTCTTGAGCTTGCTTACGCTTCTCTACTGAAGTATTTTCGGCTTGAGCTAAGGCTTGGACCTTCTCAATCAATTTTTGTTTATAGTCTAAGCTTTTCTGAGCAAGTGTAAGGTTTTCTTTAGAAATAGCTAATAGGCGCTCCTGATGTTCTCTGAACACCTTTTGGATACGCTCATCCTGCGGTCCACCTCCAGCCTGTGCCTTAGCCCTATCCTGATAGGATTGGTTCTTAGTCATCTCTTGGAGACGTTTCTGAATTTCTTGAATTTGTTTATTAGCTTCTTTTGCATCGATGCTAACTTTAAACTCAATACCTTTAGTTGTCATTATTACTCATAAACAATAATTGTTGAAGTTATCTAGAATTGATAACCTATGATAACATTGCTATATATTAGCAATTGTAACCTACGCCTTTAGGGCTCTTCAAGGTTCTCATCGTCAAAAGCTATATTGATTTCCTCGGTTTGCGGGGATTGGTCATTATTAGCCTTACTCTCTAAAGATTGCTTTTTATCGGCTTTATTAACGTTTTTACTATCTCTTTGGTTCTTGGTCATTACTGGGGCTGAAACTACAGGTTGAGCGGTTTTACCCTCTCTACGAGCCTTACGCTCTAATGTCCTAATCTGTTCAGCCTCTAGGTCTTTAGCGTATTGCTCCGCATCCTCATTATTCTGCTCAGCCAGCTCAGGTATGAAGTCCTCAATAGCTATGTCGTATAAATCATTATAGGGAATCTCTTCAAATGTAGATTCATAGTAGTTTGATAGCACATGCTCAAAGTCTAGTTTATAGACATCTTGGAGAGGTGTGTGGAATGTTTTGGAATACCAACGGCAAATACGACGATATGAGTATGTATCGTCTGGGTCCAGTACGGCTTCAATAGCCTTGATTTGGATAGATTTATATAAGTACTGGATATTACTTAGTTTCATACTATTCCGATTCTAAGTCAATCTCTTCAGGTTCACCATCTTCAGCTTTATCCTCATCCTCTTCAGCAACATCATCAGCACGTTTCTTAATAGTTGAATTCTCGAACTTAGTTTGTAGTCTTTTCTGTATTTCCACAAACTTAGCCTTTTGCTGTTCACGATACTTCTCTTCAGCCTCAATAGATAAGCTAAGTAGTTCAGTGAGTACATTTTCAGCTAGTCGTCCACCCGGTAATTCAGACTTAAGCTCAAACCAATGAGGAGCCTCTAAAGTACGTACAGATAGCTGTGAGATAGAAAACGCCATATTCTGGGCAGAAATTGAAGCAAGATTCGGAGAAACTGAGCCTATTAGTTCACGGTAAATCCTATCAGCCTTAATAGTATCAATGGGAGTTAGAAATCCTTTGAACTTAAATATGCCAATATAAGTCTCAAACGTTAGCTCATCCTTAATTGATACCTCAACTGTAGCTTGTGAATTCTCAATAATCATAATATTCTCCTATTGCCTTAATTATACCATAAATTGTGGTATAGTTTGATAGTTAGTAAAGGTTTTCTGTTTTCTTTAATCAGAAGGCTGAGGTTTCTATCTTTAACTTTAAATTAATCTATATCTTTAGTGTCCGTGAGCATCTATTTTGTGCTGTCCTGCTTTGCTGTCCTGCTTTGCTGTCCTAATAGAGGTCCGTTTAACATATTTTACTTTGCTGTCCTGCTTTGCTGTCCGACTTGTGGTATAATAAATTAACGGAGAATTTGATGAACATTGACCAGATTGCTGAACTTATACTTAGTAACAACAAAGAGTTTTTCCTAATAAGCACTTCTCTTGCTTCTGACCTAGATGCTAGAGTTGGTATAAAGGATGATAGAACTGGGCTACCTTTCTTTGAAAGAATGTACTCTTTCCCAAATCCTGAGATTAAAAGGACCACAACTTTACTTAATGCTTTATTTACTCAAAAGAAACAGACTTTTATGATGACTAGAGATTACTGCATTAAACTTATGAAAGAGGATGTTAATCATAAGCTAAGTCTTGGTAATGACGGCTATTCTAAATGGATGGCTCAGATTAGTGATAATAACAACCAATTCTTTAAGACTTTAAGACCTCCCACTGGAAGTAAGGCTGGAGTTTATCAATTAATACTGCCTTCTTTAGTTAAAGAGCTTCATCGATTAGCTGCTGAGGATTATTACAAAGCTGAGGAAAAAGCTATCTTAGAGTTCTATGAGTCTAATGAAAGTATTAGTGATAATACTGATGTTAAGCCTTCTAAACTATCTTCAGCTCAGGATATAATTGCAAAAACTAATGCAAGAATTGCTTCAAAGGATATTAAATGAAAACACCAAATATTGATGATTCAGAAAAACTGACCCAATCAGAATACGCTAGACAGCTTTTTATTACTTGGAAAGAAGATATGGCTGATTCAGGTACTGATAGGTTCTTGGCTAAAAATAGAGATGACCTCATTGCTCAGCTTATTGATGTATTTATTGCTGGTAGTATCAACTACAATACTGCCATTACCTTTGCTGGAGAGCTTCAGTCTGTTCTAGTTACTAAGGAAGGCAAGAAAGATACAGGTAAGTACAAGGGCTGGAAAAATACTGTTGAGGAAGAGTTTAGGTCTTTGCTATTAAATGAATACCAATCTCGTAAACTTCCTATTAGAGTTGAAGATGCTGATAACGCTGGTCTTGCTGTAGTTGGTCCTAGAGAGGTTATCACTGAGACCGTTATCATTGAGCCTACCTACGGTGATAGCCAACACCTGAAGCAACGTGCTATCATTACAGCATGGGCTAAACACCGCTTTGATTACTTCTATAACTCTCAGCTTGACCTATTGGCTCACCGTATTGGTCATGAGCTTAACGTTATGTTCCAGAAGGAAGTTCTTAAGTCTGAATGGCTAGTTACCCGAAAAGACGTACCTGAATGGGCTGTTGCAATTCTCTCTGAATAGTGTACAATGGTATGTAAGAGAGGTACGTATGATGGAAAAATATGAAATGTGTATGATGAATGTTAGAACTTATACTGAATATGCTAAGCAGCAAAAAGCTAACGGTTCTCAGGGCTGGAGGCAGTCTCTTGAAACCGCCAAGGCTATGCTTGCTATGGCTGCTGAAATCAAAAGAGAACTTGATGCGGATAAAACCGCTGAATATATGATGGCTGCTTAGGAGGCTCATGGAAACGTTAAAGAAGTATGGTCTATTCGGACTTATCGCTATTGCCGGTATTCTTATCGGTCGTTACGTCATTCAACCAAAATCTGAAGTTAAGACTAAGGAAGTGATTAAATACGTCGAAGTGTATAAAGAAAAGAAAGAAGAGAAAAAGAAAATTAAAGTTGTTGTTGTTCAAAATCCAGACGGTACGACTACCACCACCACAACCGATGATTCAACTACTACAACCGTATCTGACGGAAGCATTAAAATTGATTCAAGTAAAGAGACGGTTGCTAAAAAAGGTTCGGGATTGACGCTTGGAGCGCTTGCTATTGCTAATGGTCAACGCTTTAGTGATAAGCTAGAATATGGCGTAACTGCGGCTATACCAGTTTTCGGTAGCTTAAAGGCTCAGGCTCTTGTTACTACCGATAAAAGAGTTGGTTTAGGGCTTGCAATTGAGTTTTAATCGTGCAATAATCTCTGTATGAATTACTCATACCAAATACCAGCAGCTAAGAAAATCTACGAAATGGCAGTATCGGGCTCTTACCGAGCTGCCGTTTTAGCTGCCGCACCAAACGCTGGTAAAAGCTCTATCATAGTTCACACTCTAAATATGTTCGTTAAAGACTTTCCTTCTTACAGGATTGTTGTTCTTACTCATAACCAGAATCTACTTAAAGACCAAATGCTTGAAGGTTTTGCTAATGGCTTCGTTAAGCCTGAGTTTACCTTTGGCGAACTTGGCTCTAACTCCCAAGTTGAGGTCGGTATTCCAGCTTCACGCCACAAAATCACTTCTATGGATGTGCTAGTAATTGACGAGGCTCATCACTTTTATGGTTGTTCTATGATGGATGAAATCGTAGCCAAATTTAAGCCTAAGCACCAAATCCTAATGACTGGCTCTCCCGGTATCTATAACAACGCTAATAAGAATTCTCTTAGACCTTTATATGGTATGTACTATATCTCAGGTGAAGAGCTTGCTGATGCTGAAGTCTACTCTGAAGTAGTTATCGATGTAGTTAAGGTTTGGGGTCATAGTGTTCTTGACGATTACAATACAGCTTTTAAAAAGCTTTGTACTGACCCAAGATTTGACCGCTCTAAAATCATGATTGCTTGTAAGACTGTTAAAGATGCTGAGTATCTTGGCTCTTATCTCAACAATAATGGTCGTAAGGTAGCTGTATCTACCAATAGTGATTCTAAGAATGAGCAACTAAACAGATTTAAGTCAGGTGAAGCCGATACTCTTATTGTAGTCAATAAAGGAATCTTAGGCTTCTCTGATAATATGGTTACTGCTCTTATCGACCTTAAGTCTTCTAAAGACCTAGATTCTCGCAATCAGTTGTTTGCACGTATCCTTAGAAAGCATCCAAATGGTGTAAAAAAGTTCTACATATCTACCGCTAAGAAGTCCAATTTTAATAAAGAAGTTCAGATTCTTTATGCTGTTGCTGACTTAATGAAGAAAAAAGCTTTTCAAAACTACATTAAATAGATTATACTAACTTTGCGGTTATTTTTTAAAGGAAAAACTATGAAATTTTTAATATTGGTTATGATTCTTATGATGACAATTGGCTGCGGTAAGCAAACTAAAACTATTATTATTGAAGGTAAGCCGGGTCAAGATGGGAAAGACGGAACTAACGGTAAAGATGGCAGCTCTTGTTCAGTAGCAAGAGCCTACGATGCCTCAGGAGAGTTTTCTATTGGAGTGACAATTTCTTGTACTGATGGAAGCTCCGAATTAGTTTTAAACGGTTTAAATGGTCAAACTGGAGCAACTGGAGCCCAAGGGATTCAAGGCGTACCGGGAAGTTCTTGTTCTGTTGCTAGAAAAGCTGGAGATAATTACGTAACTGTAAGCTGTCCTCAACAAACCGATGTCGTTATTTATGACGGTCTTGAAGGTCAACAAGGCTTGAAAGGAGATAAAGGAGACCGAGGCGAAACTGGAGCAACTGGACAAGCTGGTACAAGTGTTTCAGTACTATATCCTTGTGGTAGGGGTACTCATACTGAAATCTTTCTTAAGCTTTCAACTGGTGAAATCGTAGCTGTATATGATGGTGGACCAAATGACGATAGATTGACTTTATTGGTTCAGGGCGTTACTTATACAACTACTGACCGTGATACAAAGAAAAATTGCTTATTTAAGCTTGATAGTAACAATAACATTATTAAACTGTAAAAACTGAATATAAGATTATTAATAAATTATTCTTTATCAGCTTTATTTTCTTCTGAAGATTTAAGTTTTCCAAAACTGCGTCCAAAATATAAACCAGCACAAACCATAAATAGCTGTAAACTATTTTCTACATCAACGCCCTCAACTACCTTAGCTGCTTTATTTATAAGAGAAAGTATGCATAAAATAAATGATATTAACATCATTGTTAGGCTAACGCTGGGAGCCTTCTTTTGTTCATCACGCCAGAACAAAATTGGAACACCGTTTTTTTGCCAATAAGCTATTTGTTTTTTTAATTTTTCGTATAGTTCATTCATACTTAAGCCAAACTTCCCGGTCTGATAGACTCAGTTCTGTGGTCTTCGTAGTTATCTCCATCTAAAGTGGAAACAATTTGAGCTTTTGGAGTGTTAGTATAAGAGCTACCAGTTTGAAATATTACAGAACCTAGAGGGCAAAATTCGTAAACAGGCAGTCCCGATAATTCTTTTATTTCTGTTAATGCGCCATTTCTTGCGCTTGTTTTATTAGCATATTGCGCCTGACCTTGTATTGCTATTATAGGAAATTCTATGTCGTTTGTTGCAAATATATGGACTAAAACAAATTTATTGTTATCTACTTGATTTAAAACCCAATTAGAGCCGTTGAAAAAGTTATAAGGCAAAAGTCCATTTGCACCAGTATAACCTTCCTCTCCTGATGTAATAACAGGGAAAGAGTTAGCTTCTTTACGCTTCCACAATCCCGTAGCGCCGCTTCTATAAAACACAGGTATCTGAGCTTGAGCCGAATAAGATAGTCTGATATCTTCATCCCAAATAACTCCAGAATTTGAAGTAAATTGAGCATGGGTATTACTACCGCCGCCTCCGTCTACAACAAAATTAACTAATTTACCACCGCTGTCAAAAGCAGCACCGCGAGTTCTGTGTAAATATTGGTGAGTAATTGGAGACATCTTAATGCCGTGTTTTTCATTTGCAAATATAATGTGTTTACTTGCGGTAGAATCCCAATAAACCATAGAAACAAAAGTGTATTCAGTAATAATAGAATCTACAAAAGTCATAGTATTAATTAAATTACCAGCTTCATTTATGTAAAAAAAATGTAATCCGTGAATATTATCCCAATTAGCTTCTAAAGGAGAAGAAATCTCTATTCTTTTACCTTTAACAAAACAAACAAAAGAACTTCCTACTGGAGATACGGTTATTTTTCTAAGCCCATCATTTATAGATAAGTTAACTTGAGAAGGGTCTTTTAATCCAACTGGCTGTTCTATATCTTCAAATGCAGACTCTACTGCTGTTTGACCGTCTAATTGTAATTCCCAAGCATTATTGTATTTTTTGTACAAATCACCATTTAAAAGATTTATATATAAATTACCGTTTTCACCTAAAGAATTGCTTGGAGCGCCGTTTCCACTAAGAACATCATCACCGCCTTCGATAGCTTTAATAACTTCTTTACCAACAGGTTCGCTGGTAAGTGATATAATTATTCTTTCTTTAGCGTCTTTTGATAACTTAGCCATATTTTATCCCTATTGATTATTCGTCTAATTTTGTAATATCAAGGAATTCCACATCATTTTTAAGTCTAATAAAGCTATCGTAAATACCTATGTGGTTAAAATAAAACGCATCAGTATAAGTTTTACCAAGTCTTGTAAGTTCAACTTCCATCTTGTAAGTTAGTTCTCCGGTAAGAGCCGTAGGAGCTAAGCTTGATTCAGGAGTACTTGCAGAAAATTTATTCCCTCCAACATTAGAGCCTGCAACCGTTACTAAAAGCGTTTCTGCCCACGTATTATCAACATTTACCGAGTAAATTCTAAAAGTACATGAAGCAATTGTTTTAGCGCTTTTACCTCTAAATAAAGACCCTATCATTTGAACGCCATCAAAAGTATCAGAGTTAAAACGCATCCAAGCTTTAACTTTAAAATCTTTATCAGTCGGCTTTTCAAAGCTAACTTTTGTTACAATGGAATTATATGCAGCATTTGGCGTAATAACTTTTTTATTATTAAACGACAACTTAAGTGGTTGCACATACTGATTATTTGTTAACATCATAACTCGTCTACTTGCCATATTATTCCGCCACCGTAATACCAATTGCGCCTTTTCTTACGGCTCCATCGGCAGTTATGCTAAATATTACAGTATAGTGAGTCAAATCTGTTAAAGCCATTGCCAGTACTGGAGTTGTTTTAAATAATCCATTAACATCTGCCACAATGCCAGACTGGGATATCCCTAAAGCCACCCCATCTTTGTTATAGACTGCGTAAGAAGCGGTTCCAAGATTATTACTAATCTGTTCTCCATTCTTAGTAATCCAGATAGTGGCTTGTAGTTGGTTAGTTGCATCAATTGAGAATACAGCCCTTGGTTCGTATTGAGGACCAGCTTCTGCATACGTAATTGGTAAATTATAAACAATTGCAATTCCATCAACAAAAATAGTAACTTTTACAGTGTAATAAGTATTATCCAAATCAAGAACAGAAATCACTGGATTTATTTCATAAAACCCCTCAGAATCAGCAGCAATGTTATTTTGACTCATACTTGGAACAAGACTTCCATTTTGGTCATAAATTACATAACTTGCAAGCCCAAGACGAGATGGATTATTAATTACGCCATCATTGTCCGTTACCCAAAAGCTTGCAATAAGTTGATTACTAGTGTTAACAGCAAACACTCCGCTAATTGTAGCGTTTGTAGCACCTGTAATACCCGGAGTTGTTTGAGAAAAACTTACAATGTTATTATCTCTATTTCCAACAGCATCTACAGCTCGTACTCCAACAAAATAATTTCTTCCAGACTGCAGCAAGGTTCCGTCTGCTAAAAAGAAAATGTCAACTTGTAAATTGGTAGTTACTAAGGCTATGTTTGCAACATTAAATAAGTTGGAAGCTGGAGCTTCTTGAACATACACTTCATATCTAATTGGACTTGATAAGTCTATAGCAGAAGCCCAAGACGCTCTAAGCTGACCTAAAGCTCCTCTAGCAAGAAGAGTAATACCTCCAAAAGTGGGAGGAGTTAGATCAATAATACAAGCCTGTGAGGAGGGCTGAATTGCTCCTCCTGTCACAAGTTGATTACCAAATATACCACTGAGGGTTGTGCCTTGTACGACAGCTCCCCCAGCAAATAATAAATTTGACATTAACTATCCTTTAAGCTTGGACGAATATCTGTTCCCGGAGGGCTTGTGAAAGTATATCTTACAAGTGTTCCAACAGTATTAGGAATAGTTCCGAGTGAAAGCCAAGTCGTTCCGCCATCTGTAGAGTATTGAAAATTAGTTGGATTACTTGTAATTGTTTGGCTTACAAGAATTAATCCACTAAGATCAGAAGCTTGAAATTTAAGTGTAGATGGGATTGATGTTGCGTAAGTTTGCTTCAAACGGAAACCAATGCGAGTTGGAGACCCTGCAGAAGAATCGTCGTAAGAGTATTCCCAGTTGTCAGAGAGTTCTTCTAGTGCGTCATAGCCAACCAACAGGTCAGAAATTTGAACGTGACTTGTTCTATCAAATGTATGTGTTTTGAAGCTTAGTTTGAATTGAACTTGAGTTCCAGCTACAATAGACAGCTCTTGGTCAGGGTCTAGCTCAATCCATCCACCAGAAATGGACCCAAAGCTGCTCATGCGATATTCAACTTTAACGTCTCCTCCAGTTTTAACAAGTTCTTTTTCTACGTCTACTGATTTTATTACAGCATTTTGTGGGATAGTTAAAACTCTTGAAACGATGTAGCTGTGGTCAAAAAAAGAATCAGAACGCACGTCAGAGGCAAAAACACCTCTTTGACCTGTTGCACCAGATAGACCAAAAAGCCATCCAGAGTTATTTGTAAAGTTGAGGTATGGCAACGCTGGACGCAACTCATACGCTTCTTTTGTAGTTGTCTCGTAGAACTCCATGCAGGAGTCGCCAAACAAGGCGGTGAGTTTGTTGTTCTCTACCTTTTTGAGCATGAACCTGAATGCGTTGGTTGCTGCTTGACCGATTAACACAATGGCGTGATCTAGTGCGTCCGACCAAGAGGCAGAAACAACAACAGGCGTAACAATCTGGGACGGCAATCCGAGCATGTTCGATGTGGTGAGTGATGGCCATGTTGTTGCGCCAGCGGTCAACTCATCAAGTCTGCCCAAGTAAAGGTTGGTTGATGTTGCAAAGAAAGCACACTTCTGACCGTTCAGGATTGAGCCGTTTAGTGGAGCATTGACGGGAGTAGCAATTGCATCAACGTCAGTCGTGGCAAGCAGAGTACCTGAAATTGCTGGAAGGATGCTTGTTGAGTGCAGCCATTGGGAATTGGTGTAGCCGAACGCTTTTCCGAGGGTCACACCTGTTGAGGATGTCACGGCGGAAATCGAGGCACCACCGGCGGTGGCGGACAGCTCGAAGTCGTTAGCCGTTACAGCGCGCACGAAATAGGTCGTATTGAGCGCAAAGGAAGCGGGCAGCGTACCAGCAAGAAACTGGACGGGCTCGTTCTCTGTCAAGCCGTGGGCGACTAGTCCAATCTTGGCAGGGGTTCCCGAAGTTACGTCAACGGTTAAGGGTGAATAGGTTGGAGCTACTGAAGTGTCACGCACGAAATACTGCGGGTTGGCAGCAGTTCCCACGTGGGTATAGAGGCGGTTCGCTGCCACGTCAATGATTGCACCAAAGGCATCAATCTCTTGGTTCAGTGGCTGCATGACAACAGAGGTTGGTCCGGCGGCGGCACCAATTGAAGCTCCGTTAAATGTTGCGGACAATTCGAAATCATTTAATCCTGCGTTACGAACAAAATACTTAGTATTCACTGCGAAGGTTGATGATGTCCACGCAGAGCCAACTTGCGAAGTAAAGTATACCTGATCGTTATTGTTAAAGCCATGAGCTGTAAAGTTAAACTTAACTGGTGTACCGAGCGTAGTGGTCATGGAGCGAGAGCCGAGTGAGGCAAGACGACCAAGCTGGTAGACAGCTTTTTGATTGTTGCCGGTAGCGAAGGGGATTGTGGGCGGGGAGACCTGTGAGAAGTCCGCTCTTGCAATGTTATTCGCAAGCAATACACCAGACCCACCGAAAAGAATTGTCCCGGTAGCGATAACGTAGATTTTCCACCCTGTGGTCCCATCGTCGATCACTTTGATGGAACGGATTGTGTGCACAATCAAGGGAGATGACGGCATGGCGATGTTGATACGCCCGACATAGGTGTGGACACCAGTGACCTGATTGATTTCATAGCAAACAACAGGAATGGCACCACCCGCAACAGCACCGATCATGAACACCCGCCCGTTGTCGCTAGCAAACATCGTGGTGAGCGGCGTGAAGGCACCGGCAGTGTCTGAGAACGCGTCAAGGAACCGAGTGGGCGATGGTCCAAGCACTGGCTTAGAGTCAATTGTTCTCTGGGTTACTCGACCTTGAATTGTGGTTCTCGTTTGGTCATACGTCCCACCAACACTTTCCAATAATTTTACATCTAGCAATTTCATTCGTTATCTCCTAAATAGTATTTATAACCCAATCTATGTCTTCTCTTTTATATTTGTTTCCAACTAAAACGTAAGTAATTACTTTACTAGCGGTTACGCCCGGAAAAGTATTGCTTGTGTAATCTATTTTAGTTATTCTTTGATTTTTATTTCCAAAATCTTCATAAAAAATTTTTTGTTTTCTGTCGTGTGATGCAAGTATTTGATTTTTAATATTATTGACAAACGCATATTTTGCGCCCGTTTTCTGTCCGTTTTCAGTTCCTACTAAAAGTACATTGTCGGGCTGACTTCCTGTCATTGCTTCTAATTTTACATCAACAGTTACGTTTTCTACATTAAGAGTAGCATTTACAGGGATTGGATTTTGAGAATTGTAATATCTTCCGTACTCATCAACTAAAATATTACGCTTAGCCATAATAGGCTCTTCAGCGTATACGGCTCTTTCATGCTGTTCTTGCATAATACCGGGACGGTCTTGTTCTGGCTGGTATATAGAGGAATTGAGAGCTGTAGTATAGGCTTGGATATTAGCCCTTTGCTCTATTTTGCCTTTCTCGCCCACTAAGAATTGTGTTGAGGAAAGGACTCTTTTGATTTCTAGTTGTAAGGTAGGTAGTGTATTGGCAGTAAGGACTACTTGGGCTTTAACTACAAAGCCTTTAGTATCAGGAACTGTGACTAAGCCGCCAGCGGTTCCATTAGATGTGAATAATACCGGACTAACTAAGCCCAGCTTTCTTTCGATAGCCATAATACCCTAACCGTTTCCTTAAGAAGTCAACCCTATGACTCCATACTATAAAGATTACTCTTTTAAACCAAAAAAAAGGAGCATCAGCCCCTTTTTATAGATTTACAATTATGTCAATTTTTTTAAATAAACCCTTTCCATTTAGCAATAGCGGCTGCTAAAGTCAAGGTAGTAGTTAAAAAAGCAGCTACTTTTACGTACCTTTTAAATAAAAGTTCTCTTAATTTTCTAGGTTCTTCAAGAGAATCAATACGTTCAGTTTGAGAATAATAAAGTTTCTCAAGAACATCAGTTCTTCTCATGTGCTCTTGCAAAGAAGATGTATTTAAGGTAAGTACTTGTTTTATATCAGAAATATCGTTTTTGATATCTTTCTGCTCTTCCCTAACTTCTTTTACAAGGTCGTATATGATTTCTTTATCGTTCATATATAATCTCTAAAAAAGCCCATCCATGGGCAAACCGTTAATTATGGAAGATTTACAGCATCACCTTCATCTTGAACTCCAGACTCATCGTAAGCAACAGTACCCATATATGAGATACGAATTCTTGAAGTTGCCTTAGCTGAATATCCAGTTCCATAAGATGTAGGAACACAGTTTTGAGCTACTAGGATTGGAGCTGCATTAGCTGAGCCTTGTCTGTCTGTGACAGCAATTGTAACTGTTTCAAGCTGAAGAAGGTCTTGTAGTTTAGGCATTTTAGGAAGGATATGTCCACCGTTACCAATCAAACGAAATCCTGAGCAGTTTAAAGAAACAGCTTCATAACTTGTTGGAGTGATCTCAGCGGCGCTATAACGACCCAAAAGGTGAATAGCTTCTGTACCTACGTTTACTGAATAGTCGCATGAATCGAAGATTCCTACTAGAACGTTGTCTACGTAGACTTTCGCTCGTGCTCCTACCATTGTTTTTGCTTTAGCCATATAATGTCTCCTATAAAATCTTAGTTATTAACCAGCGTTATTTTGTACTTGTGAAATCTCGATACTAATAGGAATAAAGTAAATCGCAGTTGCAAGTTTTATCTCTACCGCTACAGACATAATAGGTCCTGAAATTTCAACTTTTGCATTCTTGAATCCAAGAGGAGCATCATCACTAGCAGCAATCAGCTTCTGCTTCTTATACAAGTCCATCTTAGACGCTAGGAAACTCAACCCTGTTGAAGCATCAACGTCAGCCAATGACTTACCTACGAAAGCAGTCTGGAAACTATTAGAAAGGTCCAGCGCTACTAAATCGGCAGCATACATAGCTTGGATAGAGTTATATACAAAGTTAGTATCTACGCCGTAAGTAGTTTGGTCAGATACCCATTTATTACCTACTACGCCTTTTTCAAGGAATAGCAATCCAGAATCAAGAGCCGTCTCAATATCGCCCGGTGAACCAGAATCAAACCCAGAAGGGTCTTTGAAGCTGATAACGTTAGCGAATTTATTAACGATAGCTTTGTAGAATCCAGCAGCTTGCATACCAGCAGCAATTGCAGCAGTATGCCAAGGCAAGAATTCCTTAATATCGCCTTGAGCGTTAACTTGACTTGTTTTTTGGAAGCAAAGAGAAATACGAGCGTTA
>Ga0209990_10001654_pt1 | contig 18614 bp, 36 predicted proteins | sample NOAtaG_6_FD_187304 | JGI IMG/M metagenome (GOLD analysis project Ga0209990, IMG submission 187304) | Freshwater lake microbial communities from Lake Erie, under a cyanobacterial bloom - NOAA_Erie_Diel5S_2200h metaG (SPAdes) (version 2) | ecosystem: Environmental > Aquatic > Freshwater > Lake ...
CGTCTAAGTAACCGTTTTCTAGTTGTATTCTAACCATTGATAGGGTCTTGATTTGAAAGCATAACAGTGACGCTACGCATTATTAAATTTTTGTTCTTTTGTCTTGTAACCTCAAAACCGTTTTCTTGAACTATACAAGCGTAATACTTTCCATTTATCTTAATGTAAACTTGTGGGCTTGTTATCAATTCTTGATAGTAAACATTCATTTCGTATGTTAACCAATTGGTATTTAATTGATACGTCTTTTCAACGGTTGGGTTTATTACTCTAGTTCCAAACTCGTCTGTGTTGTAACCCCACTGACCCGAATTATCAAAACCTGTAACGTCTTGTTTATACATTTCTTTTTTAACACTACCTTGTTCATAACTCCTAAGTTGAAAAGCAAAAGAACTAAACGAGCCTAACCTATCCAAGAATACTAACTCAAAGTTTTCGATTTTACATCTAGTGTCTAAGTCAACAATATAGGTTTGAGATTGGTCAACGTAATTAAAGTCAGTATAAACAAACTTGTAAAAAGTTGTAGTCGGTTTAATCAATGGAGCAGTCCCTCCGATAAGGGTTAACGTTCCTAAGTTATTCACACCAACTCCGACTTGAGTTATTAAAGCATTGTCGGTTATTGGTTTGCTGAAAACATCGCCTTCCGAATTACTAAACAACATATAACCCGTTGTAACGAAGTTATTCATTATGTTAACCCACAAGTCTTGTTCAGGTGTTACCCTAAAGCCGGTGACTGGAATATTAGTTAATAACCTATCGTTTAGGTTGTCTAATATAAATTCGTTTTCATTATAATTTCTAAAATCAGCCCACGTTAAAGCACCGTTAAAAACATACTTGTTTAATGTTGTGGCTACGTCTCTAATAACCGTCTTTCTATTGTCTGCATAACTTACAACCCCATTTGCCGTTGGGTCAACTACATTCACGAAAAGGGCATTTAAAGTAAAGTTTGTTGTTCCCGTTATTGCTATCACAGTCCAAAGACCCGATACCGCCTCGTTGCCCGTTCCCGCGTCCCAAACTATTTGGTCGCCTACTTGAAAGGTGTGCGCACTCGTTGGGGTTATTTGAACATTACCACCGTTGTTTGCAACCGTAGCCGTGTAAGCGTAACTTATAATGTACTCTTCACCTATCTTTAAATCGTATTTGTAATATGAGTTTGTAGCTGGGTCACTTTCCGTTAATGCTTGGTCAAAGTCAAACGTAACTTTGTTTTGTAGTAACTTACTTAAGTCAATCTCTCCGTAGCCGTCAGAGTAACGAGGGTAAACTCTGTATTCAGCTATCTTATTCGAAGTTCCCGACTGGTAAACGTCAAAGATATATTTAAACCCTAAGTTGTTTTTATTAGTCGAATCGTAAAGAAACTTCATTGGATTGTACGCAGGTGTAATGTCTTGCGGTTCGTATATTGTAGTTATTGCCATAACTTATAATATTAAAATTTAGTTCGTGTTTTAGAACGCTATATAACTATTGTCAGTGTAGTACATTTCTTTAATGAACATCGTTGCATACCTAACTGCGTCCATCGCATCATCGTGTAGTTTAACGGGTTCGTCTGTTATCGTGTCACCTACCTTTTTCCACTTGTAATTGTCGTATTCTTTTTTTAAGTGTGGTACGTCCTCACAATAAACACCAAAAGTCTTTACGCTATCAATTCCTTTTTTAACTACCTTATTCGCGTTGTTTACGTTATAACCTGCGTTCTGCATTTCGGCAATTATTTCAGGTCTTGAGTAATCCGCTAGTATGTCCGTGTTTTGTTCAATCTTTAACTCTTTGAATTTCTCAATTAGTTCCGTTGTGGTTAGGTAACTTTGATAAATTACGCTTTCAATGTAAATATCCTTTTCGTACCAGTAAACCCTTATCAATGCGGTGGGGTGGTTGTAACCAAAGTCTAATCCGTAAACATAATTCGTAAACCTTGCGGGGCGGTGTTTAATAAATTGCCAATTTGAATAAATATTACTTTTGCTTATTGCCTGTTCACCTAAAGCGTATATTTGATATAGTGCCTCATCTGTTCTCTTTAAGTCTTCTATTTGGCGTTTAATAGATTCGGGTAAAAACGGATTGTCTTTATAAGTGGACTTGATTAAAATACTTTCGTCTTTCGGTAGTTCGTAAAGCCAACTCGAACTTTCCGAAGGGTTGTAGTCGAAAATCATTTTAGTCTCAGTCCTCATATTCAATTGCTGAAAGTCTTCGAACCAAAGTTCGTTTGCCTCATTACACCAACCTATATCTCGTTTACGTCCTCTTATCTTTTGCTCGTCGTCAACACTGAAGAACTCAACTAAAGACCCATTGTTAAAGCGATAAATATTCTCGCTCATATTGTGGTTCGTCTTTTCGTATAAATCCAAGTCTTTAAGCACCTCAAAGAAGTCACGCATAACGGTCGCCCTCAAAGCAGGGAAAGTCTTCCTAACTATACTAACTACTTTATTAGGGTTTTGTAAGCAATAGACAATAATAAGTTGGCAAAGTGAATAAGTCTTGGAGCTACGAGAACCACCTTGATTAACTATAAACCTAATTGACGGGTCTTGTAAAGCGTCAAAGTTCTTTTCGAATATTACTGTACTATTTATTTGCAACTGCGACATTAAAAGCCTCCATTAACATTTGTAACTGTCTAGGGTCTCTTGCTACCTGAATACGGTCAATTGTAACCTTAACACCTTTTTTCTTTTGTATATAAGTTTCAACCATTATACACATTAAATCAATCTGCTCCACCCCTAACGATGTTTATCTTAATCTCGTTTAGTTCTTTGCCGTTTGTGGTTACATCCGTCTTTTCGGTAAGCCCGTTTAGTCTCTGAGTAATTGACGGGTTAAATTGTCCAACCATACCGCCTTCGATTTGGTCGCGTCTAATTGCTTTCTTTATTATAGAACAGATAGTGCAATATGCGTCATAATTTCCATTCTCGTTTCTAAAGTAATGTTCAACAGTTACTCCGTTTTCGTGTCCAAATAATTCAAAACCTTCCATTGTTAACGGTGGGGTGTGCCATTCGGATTTTACTCCCGTTGCGGTTGCTTTTTGTATTTCTCTTGGTTTTAAGTTCTTTTTGTACTCTTCGAATAGTTCCCACATTCTCTCTGGGGTTTCTATGTATTTGTGCTTTGGCATATGTTCGTGTTTTTATAGTTCTCCTAATTCTTTCAATTTACTTTCAGCCCAACGTTTACCAGCAAGACCACCCCAAAGAAGATAAGAAATATACCCACAGCTTTTTGTGTCGCCTTTTTCGTAGTACACCTCAGCACGGCTTAAATATGAATACATCCTCTTTATCGTTTCGACGGTTACCTTTTGCTTTTGGGCTAATTGTTGCGCTCTCACTTTCCCGACTTGGGTTGCACATCGGTTATTTACTTTCTCGTTTAGTTCTATACCTCTCTTTGCATTGTTTGAAACTGCGTCGGGGTAATCATTAAAACTTTCCGCAAAGTATTCTTTTATCTTATCTTGAGCCGTTAGTCTTTCGCTGTCCCAAATGGCTTCGCAATATGCTATCCTTTGTTCTTGGTTAGGGTATTCGTCTTTTGCTTCCGACATACATCTATTCAAATAAGCGTTCTTTGTTTCTTCAGGTTTAGGAATGGGCATTTTGTGTTCTTTTAAAGTGGTTTAAGAATTCGTCTTCGGTAACTTCCTCTATTGCTATGTAGTATTCTAAGTCTGTTAAATAACTTACATAATGGTGTCCGTTTTTTCGTAGTAACTTCTCTAAATTTTCGGCAATAGTTACCATTTTCTCACCAGTGTCGATAATATAAAACTTACTCATTAGTTTTAGGTTTACGTTTACGCTTTGGTTTTACAACCTCTTGCACCTCTTGAATTAATTCAGGCTCTTTAATAACCTCAAAAATAAAACTAAATCCGTATTTTTTTAGCTGAGGTATCTGTTCAGGTCTTATTCTATCGACTTCAATAGTTCTAACGCCTAAAATTGGGTCAGTAATACTAACCACGCATCCTTTATATTGGTCTTTTATTTTTTCCATTTCTCAAAAGTGCTTACAAATATGAATAAAAGATAGCTTATTAAAGCCACAGCACCAAATTTATTGGTTAAATTATAATCATTAAACAAACCAACTGCAAAACCTACCGTTGAAATTAGTGTAATTAAGGCTAAAAAGTTACTCATATATTATAATGTATTTAATTTAATTCGTGTTTTTCTAATAATTGCCTAATATCCTGTTTCATCTCAGTAATTAAACCGTGAGAACTGAACTCTGAAATGTTAAAGTGTTTCGCTATTGACCTTGTTGTATTGTAACCCTTGTCGAAATACGTTTCAAAGAATATCTTTTTTACTCGGTCTTTCTGTTGGTTTCTGTAAAGCTCTAATGCTGCTCTATAATTTTGGATTTTTAACTCTTCTTGTAAATTGATTAAAAACTCGTCAACTGTTTCGTCTTTTAATAGGTCAAAGTCTAAGGAATTAACCAACTCTTTTTTGCTTTCAGTACCATTCCAAATTATTTCGCATTTGATTAAGTGAAATAAGTAGCCTTTTATTTCGTGTTCGTGTTTTATTTCGGGGTTAATTTGTAGCATCTTCAAATAAGAATTACTAATAACCGTTTGAACTGACAATCTAAGTTTTGACCGCTTAACAAAATACGAGGTGTATTTTAAGACTTCGTTGTAATTACTTTGTAGATACGTGTCAATTAAAACCTTCATACCATTCTAAAAAGTCTTTAATGTATATTTTTCTATACACCATACCGCACATACAGTTATTTTCTGAGCCGTTTAAAACACGGTTTCTAATCTTTTGAAACTCTTTTGCAACCGCTTTTGAATATCTCGACTGCTCAGGTAAAGATTTTATCTTTTCAATATACGTTATTTCAGCCTCTGTAAACATAGATTTAAGACAAAGGTAAGTAAAGATACTAAACAAGCCGTAAAAATGTCTCCAGTGTACGCAAAAGCACTCCAAAACGCAACGCATTTAACACAAGACAAACCGCCGTGAATCCAATTAAGATAAAAAGACGGTTTAAACTGACCGAAAATGTTATCGATAAAATAGTGAATTGGTTCGAATTCGCACCACCACCAAGCAAAGGATATTAAGTAAACTATTGTCATTCGTTAGGATTTAAGTCACGTATAGATTTTTTAATTTTCTTTATATTAGTTCGTCTTCGTGTTCGATATTGACGAAAATTTAATAGTAAAAGTTTTCTAATTAATCGGTTCATTAGTTCAAATATACAACTTTTTTAATTCTTTTAACTTTTCCTTGTAAATCGTGTTTATTTCTTGGAGTTCTTCAATAGTCCATTTCTTTTCAATTTTTGCCTTTAAATCTAATTCATTCAATTTATCAATTCCATATCTTTCTATAAAACTTAAACGATAATTATTAATATCACCTGATTTATCTTTATTGCAAGGTCTTGAACATTGTGCGTTTACATTAAATTCATTAAATCTAACATTAGAATGACCACCAGCACTCCATAAATGACCAGCGTCAATATTACCTTTTTTTAATTTTTGACCACACGAAATACACATTTTATCCTTGTCACGTTCTCTTATAAAAGCATTAAAACTTTTTTGAGTTTTTTTAATCCAATCTGTTTGAGTATATAATTTTTCTTTTAATTTTTTCTTTCTTTTTTCCCACGCTATAAGTTCAGCTTCAAAAACAGCCTTTTTAATACATTCATAATTAGTACAGCATTTTTGAAGTGAGTTGTAAGGTATAAATTCCCCTTTACAGTAACGACATTTTTTAGGCTTCATAATCAAAAATTGATGTTTGTTTAGTGTCCGACTTTTTGTAGATATTTAAAGCGGTTTCAAATATTGTTTTTCCAGCTTCATAATCGACCAGGTTACGAGCAATTTTAATTAAACTTTGTTCACCTTTATAATCGTTAATGTTTATTTCATGAATATCACAAAGCTGTTTTAATTCGTTTTTTGCTTGGCTTACAATACCACTTATATTTCTGTTGCTTACAACTGAAGGTAAATTAAAATTAGTCCAATACAAATGCCTATCTCTTTTTTGTGCTGTTATCAATGGTTCGTAATAAGGAATCACATTTTCAACTACAAATTTACCGTGTTTGTAATAATGCTGTAAAAATAATATTTCTTCATAAAGTTTTAAATCCGGATAAATTGGCTCTGTTGTTGTGTCGTAATTTGAACTATTCCAATACCTGGCTCTTGAATGGCTCGGACACGGTGGCGAACTCCAAATAAAATCAAACTCTTTAAAGTGGTCTAATAAATATTGATGTGCGTCCGCAACAATTACATTGTCATCTGGAAAACGTTCTTTATAAAGTCTTGCAAGTTCCTGGTCCAACTCAACCGCAGTAACTTCTATTTCAATATTTGCATCTTTTGCAACCTCATTCCATTTTGCCCTATTACCCCCCAAGCACGCATATAAATTTAAAATTTTGTATTTAGTCATAAGTCTCTTTATAATCGGTTAATTTTTTCTGTGTTTTCATTAATTCTATTTCCGTGTTTTGTAACTTAGTTTGCAAGGCTCGATTTTCACTTACTAAGTGGTTTAAAACCAATCTGACGTGTTCAAGGTCTTTTTGTTGCTGTTCTATACCTTCGCTTTTTTTAGGCTCTAAACGTCTTCTAAACTCTAGTTTATTCCAAGTTAGATTTAAGTTTATAAAGGCGAGGTTAATTGCTATTTCTTTATCCATAGTTAAAAGGGTAAATCAAAATTAGTATTTATTTTTATTCCGTCTTTTCGTTCGAGTGGATTAATACCAGCACAAGTGAAACCCGTTCCATATTCGTATTTAAAACGCACGGCATCGTTTAAAGGCGTGGGCTTACCGCCGGTCTCGGTCTCTTTGATTTTCTTAACATGAACGTGAGTGTACATCCAGTTTAAAGGGTCGGCAACATATCTATGAATTACAATAAAATCGTCGGCTCTATTTCCCCACTTACCGCCCCCTTCAGCATCTGCCATATTCGGAGGCATTGGATGTCCTTCGAAGTCGCCTTCTTTGTGAATCTTTCTTAAGGCTTCGGTTGCTGCGTGAACACATAAATAAATAGTTGTGTTCGTTTTTTTGGCAAATAATCTTAAACGGGTAGCCATTTCGTAGTCATATTCGTGAGAATTACTTCCTTTTGGTCTTATAAATGAATTGTGAGGGTCAATCATTAACACATCGTAGTTACCTAACTTTTGAACTTCTTGCATAAATTCTTCTATTGTCCAAGCCTTTGAGGTATCTATAAAGTCAAAGTGTAATTCAATGAATAGTTTAGCCGTTTCAAGTTGTTGTTTGTCTATTTCTGTTATCTTTTGACCTAAATACAACTCTATTAAGTTACGTTTCATACCTGTTACCGTGTTTTCAGCACTATAAATTAGGTGTTTAAGAGAGTGTTTCACACTCAAACAAAGAAGGTAGTACAAAACAAAGTAAGTTTTACCCGTGTTTGCGTGTCCTAAGATTATATTAAAAGACGCTTCTTTAAACCTTAGGTAAGTATCTAAGTCTATACCTATACCCTTACCTATTGGAACTTCGTTCCTCCTAAGCAACTCTAAAAAGTCGTCGTTTTGTCTATGGTTAATTAACATTAGTCTAGAATTACGTATCCGTTAATATCGATTTTAGGTTGTCTAAGTGGTTGTTTATCATTAACATTTTCTTTTTCTTTTACATTATCTTTCTCTTTAGGTTTTGAGTTTGATAACCACTGGTTTTCATTTTCTAAACCACTGGTTTTTTGTTTTGGTGGTCGACCCCCTTTTTTACCGTCTTTATAACGTTTATTATTTGAATCAATAAGAGGTTGAATAAGTAGCCAAATAACTTTTAAATGATTAGGTAACTCCATTTCATAACCTAAACCATAAGAACAAATTTTATCGTACATTATTAACTTGTCGTTATCTTTCAGTAATTTAATAGCCTCAAACCAACTTTCATAAAATACAAAACCGTCTCTTTTTTCCATAATTTTTAATTTTAGTGCAATAAAAAAGCCCCTATTCGCGTCACGGCTTCCACCTCGTGAGTTGAATAAAGGCTCAAATAATCCTTTTCAGGTTCTATAACGTGGAAGCGAACCTACTTAATAATAGTAAAAAAGTTATTTTGTTTTTTTATCAAATCTTTCGCACCAATTAAACCACTCTTTTAAAGTCCATACTTGATATATTGCTTTAGGGTCAACATCCGCTTTTTTAATCGCGTCTTCAGGTGAATAGGCTTGTAATATCTTATAATCATAAACACCCTGAATATAGTATTGTATTCTATAAGGTTGCATATTTCAAAAAGGTAAGTCAACTTTTGGTGTGTCCGTCTTTTGGTACGGTTCGCTTAACTTCGCGCTGTAAAATTTACCGTTTTTACCGTCTCTTACCCATAAAGCAATCTCGATTTCTTCACCTTTCCAGTTAATCTTTCCTTTCATGTCTGGCTGGTTATCGTTAGTTTTTTCATTCTTGAAAATTGCGCCTGTGTTTTCTTTCTGTTCCATTTGTTTTTGTTTTAAATTTAAGTAAATTATTTTAATTCTCGTTTTAATTTTTCAATGTAAAGCGTTGCATCCATCAACTCCTCTTGCAAGTGGTTTAACCATCCTAACAAGTCAACGTCGGTACGGTCTAAATTAGTTCCGTATTTCTGTTGTCCGAGTTTTGACCGTTCCCAATATTTACCGAGTACAGCTAATAATACTGTGTCTTCGTGTTGTATGCTTTCGTTTGTTATATTCATTTTATTAACTGGTTAAAATATGCTTTACAATATTGTATTCGTGTTTTCATTTCTTCAATTACTGCCTCGTTGTATTCAACGTGAAAGGCTTTTACTCTTCGGTCTTTCGGTATATGGTCGAAATTATGAGAAGCCATAACAGTTCGGATAGTTTCTTCAGAGGGTTCAATCTCGTATTTTCCCCACGCGGTTCTTCGTATTTCATCGTTAACAATTTCTTCAGGTGTATTAATTAAACAATAACTTATTAATCCGTGTTTCTTTCCAGTGAGCCACATATAGCCCATTACTTGGTAATAATAGTCTTTATTCGGAAGTTCGTCTTCAAAAAACGGGAATGTTTCACCTGACCAACTCGACTTTACGTCAACTATTAAATTATCGGTTATTATGTCGGGCGTTCCTTTGATAAATTCGTTTTCGAAATACTCATCGTTTTTTGTTATAAAACCAAGTTCTAATACCTCTTCAGTTAGTTCGATAGATTTATCTTCAACTTCGTTACCTTTGTCAGTATAACGGCTTTTAAATTGCTTTTTAATTCCATACAAATGTTCAATTGCTAATTCGTGAACGTATGTTTTTGCGGTTTGACTTAACAACTCACTTTTTGAACGTGGCGAGGTCATAATTTTTCCAAGTGCTGAACATCTTATTTTCATTTTAAAGTCTTTAAAGCGTTAGTAATTAATGCAGTTCTATTTTGGTCTGCATATTCTTGAGTAATGTGACCATTTTTAACCATATCTTTAATAGCCTTGTTAATTACTCTTACCTTCATAACATCATCATTATTACGTATCGGTTGCTTGTCGCGTGTTATTCTTATACTTTTACTCATATCTCATTAAGTTTAGCTTGTTGAACTTCGGTTAATTGAAACTTGGCTAAGTCCGTTTTTTTAGCGTCGCCCCTTTCAATTGCTTCAAGTGCCTTTTGGAATCTTTCGTCGCTTATTAAATTGCCTTGCGTTTTAACAGCCTCAGAACTTAAATTAGCGTCGTCGTCAACAGCTTGTAAACTTAAAAGTGACTGCAAAGTGTATCGTCTGAAATAAGTAACCGCAGAACCTATCTTTTGAGGGTCTAAAATTTCAGGTAGTTTCATTTCACTACATACATTTTCGCCTGTTTCAGCATCAATAATGTAAGTTTTAACGAATCCGTTTTCAATAGGTTGTAATAAAAGCAAATTGTGTTCTAATAAAACTGGCTCAACTTCAGCAATAATTGCGTTAATGTCAGCGTAACTACTTTTAAAATGAGGGTTCTTTGAGTTCTTTGCAACTTTTCCGATTGCTTGTTTTGCTCTCCATAACTTAAAATAAAAGTTTTGTGGCGTTGGGACTGCGTCCTCTAAAGGTTGTTTTTTCATATACTCTGTTTTTAAATTTGTGCTAAGTTAATAACTTTTTTTTAATCAACAATTTTTTTTAGTTTTTTTCCGAGTAAATCGTCTAAGCGTATTAAATTCCTTACATAATTCACGTTGATGTCGTCAGTTTGATAAACGAAGTTTTTAGACTTTTCTTTTATTGTGTCGATATTCTCTATTATTTCAGGATAACCGAAGCCCTCATAAGCGTTTATTATTTGTTTAATGGCGTGTATTACTGTTGAGTGGTCGCGCCCGAATTCCTCTCCGGCTTTCTGTAAACTTTTACCACCTAACCAACCCCAAACCATTCCGATATTACGCCACATTACGACTTCTTGTCTTCGTGTTTTTAACGTTTCACCCTCGAAAATAAACGGGCAACTGTTGTAGAAGTCGACCATTTCAAAAGACGAATAATTAATTAATTTACTTATTTTACCCCTTTGTAGTTTCATTCTCTTTTGCTTTTAATATTTGTAAGTATAGGTCTAGGTTAAAATTTCCCCCTTTGTCGCCTTCGTGTTTCTGACCTCTCCAATAATTTATAATTGTGTTTAAGTCGATGTATTTCATAAGTCTATTTTATAATCGTTTAACGTTTCGTTGAATTGCTCGTAAATCTTATTAAGAATTTCGTATTCTTTTTCGTCGTGGTCTCCGTGTTTCCATTCACTACGAATCCAATTTTTAAAGTCGTGTAATGCGCTGAAATAGTCTCCGCCTCGCAAGTGAAATTCAGCCTCTTCGTAGTCTTCAAATTCAAGTGTAATTTTCATAATTCAATTATTTGGGTTAATACTCTTTTATAACTTTCTATTAATCGTGTTTTACCACGTTGACAAGTGTCGATTTTATCCTCTGAATGTTTTTTAAATCCGTTAGGTGCTGCAATCTCTACGTTGTATCTTAACATCTCGTCAATTTTATGTTGCATCTCGTTAGCCAATTCAAGCAAGGCTTCAGCTTTGTAATGCAATTCTTTTATTTGTTTAATATTCGTCTTCATATTCGTCTATTTCTTCGTTAATAATTCCTGTACCTTCGCAAATTTCACAAGCTACAATCTTAGAGCAACCACCGCAACACATTGAAGCTGGTAAATCGCAGTCACCTATAACCTCCTCGTATCCTGTGCCGTCGCATTCTGAACATTGAACCTCTTTCATAGCGTTTCAATTAAACCGATTAATAAACTAATTAGTAAAAATGCAATTAAAAAATCTCTGTAAATTTTCATGTTCTCTGTTTTTAAAGGTTAGTAATTAATTCTAATCATATCTTCGTTAAAGTTTCCTAAGTTGTCACAAGCCCATTGAACCGCACTTTCATAACTGTTAAAATAAATAACTTCTTTTTGGAAACCGTTTTCTTTGTTTAAGAAAGTAATGTAAAATTGATTTTCTGTTTTCATAATTTCTGTTTTTTCGTTGTTGATTACCTTACAAATGTACATAACTTTTTTATTTGTGAACAATTATTTTAATATTTTTTTCAATTATTTTTAGTTTGCCAGTATTTATTAAGGTTATAGGCTGAAAAAAAAGATAAATATTTAAGGCTATAAGCATAAAAAAAGCGGTATTTCTACCGCCTTAATTAAACCTAACCGAAAAAACAGAGTATTTTAGTGAACAACTAAGCGCCTAAATTAACGAATATTTTTCTGTTTTAATCTAAATGTTAATAAATCTGTATAGGATTTTTGAGATAAAATAAAAGTTCCCTTTTTACAGTCGTGACATTTCATTTGATGTTTAACCGTACCTGCTGCGGTGACATAACCAGCGTGTCTACCTATGTTATAACTTGAACAATGAGGGCAACTGTATTTTTCCTCTCCAAAAACAACCCCGTAATGCTGTGTCGGTTTAATATAAGGCTCTAATTTATGGTAAACTTGCTCTAATATTTGAACGTCTTTCTTACAATACTCGACCATCCTATCGAGGGCTTCAGGGTCTTTATTTAAAACTATCCTTTTCCACGTTTCAAAACCCCCATTTTCTAACTTTCCCGAACCGAGTAAAATCTTACCTAAATAATCGAGTTTATTAGAATTAAAATAGAAGCCATTTTTAGCCTTTTTAAGCGTGTCAATTGATACGTAGTGAGCTAACATATCAACGCCTTGCATAACTGCTCTTGTACGTAGCCATTTCGTGTCAAATCTATCTGAGTTGTGTCCGACTATTTCGTGCGCTGAATTTAAGACCTTAATAAAGTCTTTTAATAACTTCTTGTCGTTTTGCTTTTTGTCCCACGTTAAAGAATGAACTTCGTCTTTGCCTTCCCACTTCCAGCAAACGCAAATTATTTTACGTTCTTCGATAATGTTATCGGGGTCAATGTTTAGATTGTAGCCACTACGCCACGAAAAAACAATATTTGGACTTACTTCAATATCGAAAAATATACGTTTTCGCATATAAAAAATGGGTTTTTGTTTGATTTATATTCTTTTACATATAAAAAAAGCGGTTGTTATTCCGCTTCAAACTCGTCTACAATTACGAAAGACCACGTTTTCTGTGGTTTAAGTAGGTTAAGTATATTGTAAAATTCAGGTATATTATTAAACACTAAACAACCCTCTGACCAACCGCCTATACTTTGAACTATTGTTTTGCTTTTAAGGTCGTGACTGGCAGCGTGAAAGTTAAAACCTCTAATATCGTTCTTTATTTCCGTAGTTGGGTTCGTCTTTCCGTCGGTTGTAAAGTCTCTTCTATACGGGAAGCCTTTCGCTTGAACTCCCGCGGGTGTCTTCCCTCTGTGAAGTCCTAACTTATAACCGTCGTAATTCCACACGTTAGCCTCAACAACTCCCGTTCCTTTGTGTCCTTTATTAGTAGTGCAACTTGTAACCGTGACAAATTTTTCGCCTTTGAAAATATAGCACTTATCATCAAAGACGTTCGCCTGGTCTTCGTTTGACCTAACGAATAAAGCCCAATAATTAGACGGTATGCTTTCAAAAGAATCTAGGCTTTTAACCTTTTCAAGTAATTGTTTGTCGGTGTATTTTCTTACGTTACTCATAAACCTATTTTTTTATTTGATTTTAAAAGTACAATAATTAACAAGACAAGTCCTAAAATAATACCTAAAAACTTTAAAGTTGAACTAAACGAAGTCTTTTTTTCTTTCGCTATTTCTTTTCTATCCGTCTTTGCGTCTTGTTTTATTTCTTCGCGCTTAGTCTTTGCGTCTTGTTGAATTTGTTCTTTGATTATTTTATATTCGGTTCGTGTTTGCCACCTTGTCTTAGGTACGTAAACCGTGTTATTTTGTACAATAGTATCTCGGTAGTTATAGAAATACTCTTTTTGCCCATTCTTAATTATTGAATCTTTAAAGTAATATCTTATCGTATCTATTCTAGTTTCAATTTGTGCGCCTTTCTTAATTGCTTTGTTTAGGTGAAAACTTGCTGAACACGAATAAAAAAACAATAGCAACCAAGTAAGTAAAACCGCAAATAAAATTGATAGTATTTGTCTAATATCTAAATTCACTCCTGAAGTTCTTTTTTAACGTCTTTAACTTTCCTAACTAAACTCGTAATTTTTGCAATAAACGAATAACCTTTAACCTTAGTGAAACTTTCGTCCATTGATTTTACCTCAATTGAAATAAGAACTAAAGCAAGTAGTTTCGTGCTGAGGTGGTCAACAGCAACAACCGTTTGCGTTAAGTCGTTTAAAATATAGTAATCAGTAGCGTAAGTAATAATAACTGCACAGCAGTAAGTTATAAGTTTAGGAACGAACCCGTGTCTTAATTTTTTTGACTGTATGCTTTCACCTACATTGTGAGCTTTCCACACACCGAAAAAAGTATCGATAATTGTCGATAACGCCACAAGCAAAACGATAAACTTTATCGGGCTTAAAAAGACCAACAAAGAATTAAATAAAGCTATAAAATAAGTTTTCATCCTAAGGCTAATGCTTTTAACCAGCTTCCGTTCACTGGTGTTAAATTTTCAACTAATGCAATTGACTGTAATAAATCTCTACTTGTTCTTGTATTAACCCCAACCTTTTCGGCAATACCTTGTAAAACGTTTGTCTTATATACAGATAAGTCTACTTGATAACCTATTGCAACGGCATTTAACCAACTACCTTTATTTGGTGTTCTTTGTCCTTTGCGTCTTGCCCACATTTCTATATCAATCATATTATTAAAATAGAGTTAGTAAATCCAGTATCTTCTTTTTTACTTGGTTTAATATCCGAGTCTTTGTTCAGTTCAGAAATAAACTCAGGATATAAATCTTTATTTTCTTTTAAGTATCTAAATAACCTAGTTTCGTAAAAACTCGCTTTTTGTGCGTAGTGTTCCATCGAAAAAACAACTTCGCCTTGTGTCACTTGGCTTGAATAGTCTCCGAATTGTTGTTGAATACCTTTATTTTTAAGTTGGTAAGATAAGCCGAAAACGGCATCTTCAGCACTTCGCCACGCTACAACTGGCTGAATATATGTAACAAGAGTTTCTTCGTCGTTATTTAAAGTCTGTGCATTATAACCCGTTAACATATAGTTATAAAAGTACGTTCCTAAAATTGGCTGTACTCTCATATCAGATTGTGTTTTAATATACGGGACAACGTCGTTAACGTCTACATTTGCCGTTATAGGTGTTTGCGTTTTTAAGTAGTTTTCAGTTATAAAGTAAATCATTGCGCTGGTGTTTGTTGGTTAACAGCTTGTTTGTCTCTTGTAACGTCACCACCTTCAACGGGTGGCAAAGAAGCCATTGCACGAATTTCGTTTATTGTCATTGACTCAAGCACTTTAGTAGCAAGTAAAGGTGACATAGTGTTTAATGCGTCGCTAACTGCGTTCGTATCTTCGTCAAGTTCGATTATTGTTTCGTTTACTATTTGGAAGTTATTTATTGAAAACGTTGCTTTTAAACCGCCTATCTCAAATAGTTCGTTAAAGATGTCTTCAATAATAGTTCTTAAAGGTATAATCGTGTTTTTCTCGAATATAATGTACGCCTGTTTAATGTCCGAACCGCTTCCAAGTTTTCCGCTAACTCGAATACCCATTAATATTGGGTCGATAATATGCGCTTGACAAATCTTTGAATCAATACTTTCAGTTGTATTTTGAAACAAGTTGTCGTTTGAGTTTGTCGGTATGTTCTCAATTTTCGGAAGGCTTTCCTCATTGTTTGCAAAAAAGGCAATTGCTTTGCCACCATTTGCACTTCCTTTCGCCTTGTCAATAGTGTTTTTAATTGCTATTTTTTCCTCTTCTGACTGCGGTTTTTTTGGGAACATCATTGCAAAAGACGGGAAAATTGAATTTATTATATTACTCTTTTGCAAGTAACTCATCTCACCATCCAAAAACGCCCAATTCATTGCACTTGAATATTGCGGAATGGGATATACGTCTTGTCCTACTGAATGATTCTCCCAAACATACAAACATTCTAATTGACGAACTCCGAACTTATAAGGCTTTATAGTTTTAATCTCTATTTGTGAACTCCAATCGTCGCAAATAAAGTAATTTTCTTTATACTTGTCGGTTCGAACCTTTTCCGCACCTATGTGTTTAATTTTTATTAGGTCTCCTGACTGGTTAAAACAAAGGTAAAAGTAAAGTCTATTGTGGATAATAACGTCTTTCGTTACTACTGGCACTATCTTTTTTAGGTTTACTCTTTTATCGAATGTATAAACGTCAACTTTTTCTATTGCTGAAGCGTTCTTATCAACTGTAATTTCAAAACCACCACCAACACAAGCGTTTGTTTTATAATCAACTATTGCACCGTGTAACGGGCTAGTATAGTACATTTGATTAAGTAATTGAGGGTAAAGGTCGTCAGAACCAAATCTTATTCTACCGTTAACAACTTGTCTTGAATTAACGTAAGGTAGTGAAAGGTTGCCTTCGCCTACTTTTAAAAACGGTGTGCTAAACGCTTGATAGTTGTTACCTTCGACAACTTGAACGCTTTCTTTTTTACCTCCTATTTCTATTCCGAATATTTTCATTTAATCGTATATTGAATTTATTGTTTCACCAGCAACTACCATACGTCCCTCTTCGACTAAGTTTAAGCCTATTACATTCGTGTTTTCGTCTATTACAATAGGGTCGGGACTTTCGTAAACTGAATAAGTATATTGACCTTTAATTAAAGTCAAGTCTACACCCTCCTCTAAAGTGAATAAATTGTATCTGTTTGTATATGGTGACGTGTCAACACCTACCCAGTAAATAGGCTCGGTTGCCGTGTTAAATTCGTTCTCAAAGACGAATAACCAAACAGGGGCTACTATGGTAGCGTTTTCGGTTAACGTCAAAACAAAAGTGTTTATTTGTCCTTTATCTAAATAAATCATCTTATTTAATAATAGTAATAATTACGTATTTGTTTTAAAATAAAAAACCCCCGAAGTTAATCGAGGGCTTTCCGTGTTTGCGTAGTTTATTAGATTATTGTAGGGATAACGTCTGGGTCTACTTCGTAAGCCAAGTTCTCAGCTTCCGCAGTCAATACAAGTGAGTATTTAGAACCGTCAGCTTTCGCCGTTCCTGAACCTTCACCGTAAGCGGTAACTTGAACTTTCTCAAAGTACCAATACTTTCCGTTACCATCAAGAACGATTACCGCTAAATCTCTTTGACCTTCGCCAAGAATTTTAATTGCTCTTGATTTCGCGCCTTCACGTCTGTGGAACATTAAGTTAATAGTTTGAGTAACGAAAGACGAGCCGTTAATTAAATCAATTGCAGCCTCTTCAGTGTAGTTTGAAGTGTTTCTTCTAAACTCGAACTCTTCGAAGTCAGCAGTTACTGTAATTGCTGTTATAATCCAGTTAGGTAAATCAATATCTGTAGCTGGATTTATTGTAACGTTATCAAGGTCGTTAATATAAATTTTTGTGATGCTTCCTATATTGTTGTCGCATCCTTTGATTATTGCTTCTATTGTCGTGCAGGACATATCTATAAAGTATTAAAAAAGGGGTGAGGGTAATCCCCAACCCCCTTTAGATTATTAAATCAATTAATTAAGCTGGTGCGAAACACTCGTTGTAAACAACTATTTCAGCTGGGTTAGTATAGTGGAAACCTACCTTCATATTTGCGCGAGTTCTCAAATAAGGCTCAGCAACTGTGTCAGTTAAGTTAACCGCTTTCAATGCTTTGCTATCTCCCTCTCCATCGAATGCATAGATAAGGTTAGACTTCAAAGTCAACACCATTGTGTCGTTAGGCATACCGTCAGCAACTACAACCTTAACACCTAAGAATGTCAATCCTAAAGGCAAAGTAACGTAAGTTTGAGTATTTCCAGTCGCAGCAGCCAACTCATAAGCAGCGGCAACGTTAGCAGAAACGTAGAAACGTAAGTCAGCTTTTTTACGGATAACCGCAGCAGGTAAAGAAGTGTAAACGCTAGTCATTTCAGCGATAACATTTGAACTATCCACAGTAGTTGAGTTAATACCTATAACACCCTCAGCGTCACAAAGTTTCTTCAAATAACCGTCACACAAAGATAAAACTGGGTCTTCGCTTAGTGTGTCACCTTGCCATCTAATTAACTCTAAATCTTCTTGGATTTTCAAACTCATTTCGTTCCAATAGTAGTTCATAAAAGAAGCTACAGTGAAATCACCGTTTGAACCTTGAGCCATTTGCAAAGATACGAAAGACTGCTCTAAATCAAACTGACATATTTGACTGAGAGCTGAGAGGGCACACACCGATATGTCAATAGCGTCCAAAGAGTCGTTAGGAGCTGAAAATGAGCAAGTTGACGCAGCAAGGATATTACCGAAAGTAACGTTTGCTAATTTAGTCTCTGACTTAATGCCCGGCAAAGTTCTGTAATTGTCAACTAAATCTTCAGTTAAATAAGCACGAGAGTAAAACTCGTCAGGGTTTGCACATAAAAGCGCGTTTGTTTCGATATCCAAATCGAATTTTAATTTTCTGTTCATTTTAATTTTCTTTAAATAATTGTCTATACTTTTTTAGTCTGTCAATTGCCGTGAATTTTTGCTCTGACAATTCAACTTCTTCAACCTCGTTTTCTTCAACAACGGGTATTAATGCTTTAACCTCAGCAATAGCCTTCATTAACTCGGTAGCCATTGCGTCGAGTACAGGTTGCACGATAGCAAGAACCGCTTCGGAATCTGTTTGAGGGTCAACCGCCATTTCGATTTCTTCCTCTTTAACTTCTTCTTTAACTTCTTCCGCTGCCTCAACCTCTTGCGCTTCAACTTCAGCCTCAACAACTTCTTCAGCCATTTCAGCTTCCATTTCCGCTGGAACTTCTTCTTTAATCTCAACAACTTCGCCGTCTTTTACAACGTAGATTTTGCCCTCGATTAAATGTTCTCCGTCGGGTAACTTCATACTTAATTTATTTAATTGATTACTTAATTTAAGACC
>Ga0209990_10001655_pt1 | contig 18606 bp, 15 predicted proteins | sample NOAtaG_6_FD_187304 | JGI IMG/M metagenome (GOLD analysis project Ga0209990, IMG submission 187304) | Freshwater lake microbial communities from Lake Erie, under a cyanobacterial bloom - NOAA_Erie_Diel5S_2200h metaG (SPAdes) (version 2) | ecosystem: Environmental > Aquatic > Freshwater > Lake ...
GAGCGATCGCCCCCGTGGGCGTGCCCGTGGCGTCGACCGGCAGGTAGCGGTCGGCGGAGACCGCCAGTTCGTGATCGGCGATGGAGCCCGACGCATGGCCTGCCAGGTTCCAATAGGAATGGTGGTGTGCGCACACCACAACCACTCTTGAACCCCCTGATAGCCTCGGCCGGTGGACCTTTTTCATCGGCAACGGAGGTAGTTCATGGGACGTGGTGTGGATCGGAAGAAGCTGGCCGAGTGGCAGCGGCGGCTGGCTCGATACGAGCGGACGAAGCTGACGGCTGCGGAGTTCTGCAAGCGAGAGCGGGTGTCCGTCGCGCTCCTCAAGTACTGGCGGAGACAGGTGGAGCTCGCGGCGCTGCGGTCACCCGCTCCCATGAAGCGCTCGCCGCAGGCCGCGGTGTTCGCTCCCGTGGAGCTGATCCCGCGCCGCTGGATCGTCGTGCGGTTCCCAGGCGGCGCCACGCTCGAGATCCCTGACGACCGCGTCGATCTCGTGCGGCTGACGATCGACCGTATGGCCGCGCAGCCGGAGGTGGCGACGTGCTGAGCATTGCCCCGGCCCCGACAATCTTCCTGCACACCGACGCCACCGACATGCGCAAGAGCTTCACGGGACTTTGCGGGCTCATCCGTGGCGTCTTCGGCGACGACCCGGCCGACGGCAGCCTGTTTCTGTTCGTCAACCAGCGACGTGACCGCATCAAGGCGCTGTGGTGGGACGGCGACGGCTTTGTGCTCTGGTACAAGCGACTGGAGCAGGGAACGTTCGAGGTGGTGCCTGCACGCGATGGTGCGAAGCGAGTGCGCATCGATGCGACCCAGCTCGCGATGATCCTCGGCGGCGTGCGGCTCGACACGGCGCGCCGACGGAAGCGATTCAGTCGTGCGAGCTGATCAGAGTCACATGGTGTTTGGCACGCGATTATTTTTTTGTCGTGACGTGTTTTGCTCTTGAACTGTTCGTCGCCGTGTGCATGATGCGGCCATGCACACGCCGATGACGTTTCCGAGCGACATCGAGGCCTGCCACAGGCTCCTCCGCGAACAGAGCATCTCACTCGTGGAGAAGGATGCGGCGCTCGTCGAGAAGGACAACGTCATCACCGAGTGCCGAACGGTGATCGCCGCGAAGGACGCGATCGTCGCCCAGCAGAATCAGCAACTGGTCGAGCAGAAGGACAAGCTCGTCGAGATGCAGCTGCGGCTCAACGCCGCCCTGCAGGCCGCCTTTCGCAAGAAGATCGAGCGGTACACGAATAACCCGAATCAACTGCGGATCGACTTCGGCAATTCACCCGAAGTGGCTGATGCCGCCGAGGGGATCGCCGACGCGGTGCTCGAGGCGGTCGAAGGCTACCGCCGGCGGAAGCAGCAGCCGGTCAAGGCACGCAGTGAACAGCTCCCGGCCCACCTGCCCAGGATTGAGGTGATCCTGCCCGTCCCCGAAGATCAGCGGTTCTGCCCTGAGCATGGCGAGCGGGTGGTCGCCGGTCACGACTGGCAGGAGTCGCTCCAGATCGTGCCCGCCAAGCTTGTCGTCGTCCGTACGGGTATCCCCAAGTGTGTCTGCAAGGGGCACGAAGAGTGCGGCGTGGTGGAAGCCCCACGGCCGGTCGGCCTGGTGGAAGGCAACCGCTACGACACGAGCGTGGCCGCCCAGATCGTGACGCACAAGTACAGCTACCATCTGCCGATCTACCGGCAGCAGGACATCTTCGCCTCCTGCGGCTGGACGCCCGCCCGCAGCACGCTCCTCAACATCCTCCGCGCCGCCGCGGAATGCATCGCGGTCTTCGTCGCGCACCTCCGGGAGGTGGTGCGGGCCGGACCGATCATCGGCACAGACGACACCACAGTCACGCTCCTGACGCCCGATGATCTGCCGCCATTTGATCCGCTGGATCCGAAGTCCGCACGCACTCGCGAGGTGATAGCCGCCGCGCACGCTGAGGCGCGCAAGAGCATCACCGCGCGCATGTGGGTCTATCGGGGGATCACGGTGCCGATCAACGCCTTTGACTTCACCGTCAGCCGGCACCGAGATGGACCAGAGATCTTTCTGCAGGGATTCACCGGCAAGTTGATGGCCGACTGCTACTCGGGCTACGACGCTGTCCAGACGGCGAGCGACGGGCGGATCGTCCGCGCTGCCTGCACGGTGCATGCCAGACGAAAGGTGTTCAACGCGCGAGCGAACCATCCGCAGCACGCTGCCGTGCTGCTGTCAATGTTCCGGCAGCTCTACGACATCGAAGACCGCGCGAAGACATCCTCCGCCGCCGAACGGCAGGAGCTCCGGCAGGCGGAGGCCAGGCCGATCTGGGACAGCATGCGCGAGTACATCAACGGAGATGCCGTGCAGGACGTGCTCCCGAAGGACAGCTTCGGGCAGGCGCTTACGTATCTCAGGAACCAGTTCGATCCGCTACTGGTCTACCTCGACGACGGCCTCATGCCGATCGACAACAACGAGACCGAACAGTTGATGAAGCAGGTGGCGATCGGCCGCAAAAATTGGCTCTTCATCGGCGACGTCGAGCCGGGCCACCGTGCGGCCGACCTGCTCACACTCGTCAGCAGCGCCGTGCGGAACGACCTCGACGTCTTCGTCTACGTGAAGGATGTGCTCGATCGCCTGCTGGCCGGAGAGACCGACTACCACGCGCTCCGACCGGACGTCTGGAGGGAGTCACACCCAGAGGCGGTCCGTGTCTACCGCCAGGAAGAGCGGGCCGACCGGGCCGATGCCAAGGCGACCAAACGGGCTCGCCGCCGAGCGGGACGGAAGTAGCCCGGAAGCGGGCCCGTTACGGCGTCACGCCGGCGGCGAGGGGTGGTTGTGCTGTGCGCACACTCGAGGTCGCCGTTTTTGCGGACATGATCAACCCGCTGCTTGATCGAGGTGTGTGGGGCGGCTTCGGGGGTTTTGGCGATGCCGGCGGCGAACGGGTTCAGGTCGATATAGGCGCAGGTCGCGAGCAGGGCTTGTTCGTCGAGGATGGCGATCGACTTGTAGCGGGCCTCCCAAAACGTGCCCTTGCAGTCGTCTTCCTTGTTGGCGAGTCGGGCGAGCGGTTCCTTGAGGGCCTTCATGAACCAGCCGAGATCCCGGAGCCGCGCGCGGTAGCGGGCGACGCGGGCGGTGTCTTGGCACTGCTGGTCGATCCAGGCCTGAACCGTGGCCGGGTTATCGACGTCGAGGCAGGAGGGGCGGTAGACGGCGATCCAGCGGCGGACGACGTCTTCATCGCTCAAGCCGTCGGCGATGCCGGGGTCGAGGCGGCAGAGGACGTGGAGGTGGTTGTCGAGGATCGCGAAGCCGCAGACGGAGATGGCGAAATGCTTGGCGAGGACTTCGAGCCGGGCTTCGATCCAGGCCTTGCGGTGCGTCACGCCCTCGCCGCAGAGGAAGGCCCGCCTGACACAGCGGGAAATGCAGTGGTAGTAGCGTGTGACCGCGACGTCCACGATCTGCCGCCTGGGCATCGTCATCGCGGGGGCTCCTGCAGGATTCGGGGCGTAGTGTACGCCCGTATCCTACTGCACCCCACGGCCGTTCGTCAAGGATTCAAGGATTATGCCTAAAGGATTATAAAGGATTATGCCTGTCCTTTTTTATATATAAAGGATTCAAGGATTATGCCTGTCCTTTTTTATTCCTGTCCTTTTTTATTAACTTAGCAACCGCCGTGCCGAACAGGATTGCCTGGAAGGCCGAAGCGAACGTCCGGCGATGGGGCGTGGGCAGCCCCGACCAGTGTCGCGCGCGAGGTTCAAGTGTGATGCGTATGAGACCGCCGCCCCAGGAGACCGGCGCTACACGGTGCCGCGGGCGGCGAGGAGATCGTCGAAGTCGCGCAGGTGGTAGGCGACCTTCGCCTTGTCGAGCACGCCGCACAGCCCGCGGAGCGCGATGCCCATGCCGTCCGGCCCGCTCGTGCCGCCGAACTGGCCGCCACCGCGGACGTGCGGCTCGAGATCGAGAAACACGCCCGGAATCCCACGCCGCTCGAGCTTCTTCGTCAGCGCCGGCAGCATGCCCCGCAGGTCGGCCAGGATCCGCTCGTGGCCGCCCGCCCCGCGGTCGGCGGGCACGAAGTTGGCGAGCTTGTCTTCCTCGACGTGGCCACCACGCTTGCCGGTCTTCACGGGAGCCTTGTAATCCTTGATGTGCACCCAGCCGAGCCCCGGCTTCATCGCCTCCCACTCCTTCCAAACCTGGGCCGGCGAATAGCCCTGGCAGAGGATGTTGGCCGCGTCGAACACCAGCACGAGCGCCGGATGGTTCACCCGCCGGTGGATCTCGGCGAGCAGCTGCCCGGAACGGCCGACGAGATTCGCCTCCACCTCCAGGCCGAACGTCAGGTCGGAGCGATGGCAGGCCTCGGCGATCTTCCCGAGCTGGTCCACGGCCTGCTCGAGGTGGTCCTCGGGCCGGTCGTCCTTGGGCGGGTAGAACGAGAAACCGCGAATTAGCTTCGTCTCGAAGGCATGGGCGAGCTCACAGGCTTTGGCGACATCCTTGGCGAGGTACTGCTTGAAAGGCACGTAGGCGTTCTTTGTGCCGTCGGCCTTGTCGAGCAGCTTTACCTTACCGATCGGTGCAGCGATCGAGGCGACGTTGAGGCCATACTCGTCCTCCAGATGGCGGATCTTCTGGATCTCGGCCATCGTGAGCTTCATGACGTTCTTCACGCCCTTGCCCACGTCGATGTTCCGCAGGCTGTAATACTCCAGCCCGAGCGCCGCCAGCGCCGAGAACTGCTCCACGGCGGTGAGATGGAAGGCGGCCTCGTCGGCGAGGGCGGAGAGCAGGACGTGCGGCTGCGGCATGGGAGGAGGTTCCTAGCGTCGTGTGTGGGAAGTGAAATTGTAGCCGCATCGCTGGTGGCGTGCAGGGCCGGAGCGAACGTCCGGCGATGGGGCATGGGCAGCCCCGCCCCATCGCAACGCGTCGCAGTTGAGTGCGAAGTCTCTAAAAGCCAGCCAAATGGTCGGCGGCGGGGTGGGAGACGACGAGCCGCGAGCGGATGCCGCCGCGGGGCGTGAACTCGGCAAGCAGCGTCAGCCGCCGCGGCTGGAGCACCGCCACGAGGTCGTCGAGGATGCGGTTGGTGACGTTCTCGTAGAAGATGCCTTCGTTGCGGAAGGCCTGGAGGTACAATTTCAGACTCTTGAGTTCCACGCACAGCCTGTCGGGGACGTAGCGGAAGGTGAGCGTGCCGAAGTCGGGCTGGCCGGTCTTCGGGCACATGCTCGTGAACTCCGGGCAGATGTGCTCGATCGTGTAGTCGCGGCCCGGAAACTGATTCGCAAACGTTTCCAACTGGTCGCGGGATGGCGGCGTGTGTGTGCTCATGATGGAGGAGAGTGTGCCATGAACGACGCCGCCGCGAAACCCTCCGCCGCCCGCTCCGCGGTCGTCCTCCTCTCCGGGGGCCTCGATTCCGCCACCGCCGCGGCCTGGGCGGCCCGCGCGGGCTTCCGGCTCGCCGCGCTGTCCATCGACTACGGCCAGCGGCACCGCGTGGAGCTGGATGCCGCCCGGGCGGTGGCCCACGCCCTCGGCATCACCGACCACGTCGTGCTGCCGATCGACCTGGCCGCCTTCGGCGGCAGCGCGCTGGTCGACGCCGCGATCCCGGTGCCCAAGGACCGCGACGAGGCCGCCATCGCCACCGGCATCCCCGCCACCTACGTGCCCGCCCGCAACACCGTCTTCCTGGCGCTCGCCCTGGCCATGGCGGAGACGCGGGCCGCCGAGGCGATCGTGCTCGGCGTCAACGCCATCGACTACAGCGGCTATCCCGACTGCCGACCCGAGTTCGTGGCCGCGTTCGAGCAGCTCGCGGCGCTGGCCACGAAGGCCGGCGTGGAAGGACGGCCAACCCGCATCCTCGCGCCGCTGCAGACGCTGACCAAGGCCGAGATCATCCGCCTCGGCCTCGGGCTCGGCCTCGACTACGGGCTGACGACAAGTTGCTATGACCCGGACGCCGCCGGCCGGCCTTGCGGCGGCTGCGACTCATGCCTGCTGCGGGCCGCGGGCTTCGCGGCCGCCGGCGCCGCCGATCCCCGGACCGATCCGACCCGCTGGGCGTGAGCCACGAACACGAGCCATGCGGATCTCCGAGATCTATGCGTCGCTGCAGGGGGAGGGCCGCTACGCCGGCACGCCGAGCACGTTCGTGCGCACCAGCGGCTGCAACCTGCGGTGCACGTGGTGCGACACGCCGTTCACGTCGTGGGAACCCACGGGCACCGAGCGGACGGTGGCCGATGTCCGCGCCGCCGTCGCCGCCCTCGCTCCCCGGCACGCGGTGGTGACCGGCGGCGAGCCGCTGCTGCTCCCCGAAGTGCCCGAACTCTGCCGGCAGCTGCGGGCCGCCGGCATGCACGTCACGATCGAGACGGCGGGCAGCCTGCTGCCGGCCGCCGCGCCGGCCGCGATCGCCGACTTCCTCTCAATCAGCCCCAAGCTCGCCTCGTCCACGCCACCGGCGGCCACCGCCGGCAGCTGGTCGGCCCGTCACGAGGCCGCGCGGCGGCGCGACGACGTGCTCATCGCCCTCATGCAGGCCCCGCACCAGCTGAAGTTCGTGATCGGGTCGCCGGCCGACCTCGCCGAGGCGTGCAGCTGGCTCGACGATCTCGCCGGCAAGGGCGCGACAGTCGATCCCGACGCCGTGTTCCTCATGCCCGAGGGCCGCGACCCGGCCCGGCTGGCGGCCACGGCCGCCTGGCTCGAGCCCGAGGCGCAGCGTCGCGGCTTCCATCTCGCGCCCCGGCACCACATCGCCTGGTTCGGCGACACCCGCGGCACGTGAGCGGCCACTGCTGACGCCGCTCCCGTGGCGCAAGCCTCCAGGATTCCGCATGCAGGTTGTGGCGCCACAAGCCACATTCGACGGTCAGAGACCGCCGCTACAGAGGCCAGGCCTGGATGGCCGGGTGACACCTGCGGGCGGAGGCCCGCCAGGCAAAAATCGCACGATGCGATGTTTTGCCAACAGACACCCACCGCCGCTACAGAGGGCAGGGGGGAATGCGACCACGGCTTCAGGCGGGCTTCGCCGGCGCGTGGCCGCGAGGCCCGAACGCGAGCACCGTCGCCGCGCCGACGGCCACGACGAGCAGCCCCGCGAGGAAAAACGGGCTCACGGCGCTGGTCGGCGTGTGGGCCAGCGCCAGCGTGGTCAGCGTGTTGATCACCGGAGCGCAGCCGAAGACCACCGGCATCACGGTGAACGGCTTGCCGCCGAGCGTGAACGCCAAGATCGTGCCCAGCGCGCCGAGGGCGCCGAGCGCGCCCGCGGCCAGGCTCCATGCCGTGCCGCCAAACGCCCACGTGCCGGTGTCGCCCATCGGGCCGAGCAGGGCCAGGGGCACGAGCACCGCGATAAGGAAGTATGCCGCGCCGATGCACACCAGCGGCCGCAGCCGGCTGCCTCCCATCGCCGCCTGCCCGCGATGCAGCACGGGACCGTAGGCGCCCCACGAAAAGAGCGCCAGCGCCGTGGCCAGGAGGATCTCCACGAACCTCTCGACCTTCTTCACCGCCGGCTTGGCCGGCGCCGCGGCGGTCTCTGCGGCTGCCACATCGGCCTGTCCGGTCGGGGCCGCCGGCGCCGCCTGGGGCTTGAAGACGAGCACCGTCACCGCCCCGGTCACAACCAGCAGCAGCCCCGCGAGAAACGGCGCCTTGAGCTGGCCAAAGGCCCGGTTCATGAATGCCGTGAGCAGCGTGTTGACCACCGGCGCGCCGCCGAAGACGAGCGGCATCACGTAGATCGGCTTGCCGCCGAAACCGAGGGCGAGGATCACGCCCAACGCGCCGAGCGCCCCGGCCGCCCCCGCGAGCAGGCTCCAGATCACGCCCTTCGTCGTCCAGCCGCCGCGCTCGCCCCCCCGGGCCAGCAGGAGCGACGGGATCAGCACGGCGATCAGGAAGTAGGCGGCCCCGACGCACATGAACGGCCGCAGGCTGGAGTGCATCGCCTCGCGGCCGAAGTGTAGGACCGGGCCGTAGGCACCCCAGCACAAGGCCGTAAGCGCGATCGCGGCGAGCATGCCAAGAAACTGCATGATAAAGGAACCTCTGAGGATGGTCGGCATGATCCTACCGCGACCACCTGCCGGCCGACAGGTCGGCCATCCGACCGCTGCCGCTGGAGCCCGGGTCTCCGCCAAACGTGCGGTGCACGAAGCGTCCCGAACGGCGCCGGTCAGAGACCGCCTCTACAGGAGGCGACTGTGTTGGGCGAGGGCCGCGAGCGCCGCGCGGCCTACCTCCTCGACCGTGATCAGCCGCATGCAGTCGTTGTGCCCCAGCGGGCAGACCGACTCGTTGCACGGCGCGCAGACGAGGGACTTCCGCACCTCGACGCACCGCGGCTCGTCGGACCGGCCCAGCACGGGGTCCGTGGGGCCGAGCAGCGCCACCGTCGGCACACCGAACGCCGCACCGATGTGCCGCGGGCCGCTGTCGGACGTGACCGCGAGGGCGGCGCGGCGGTAGACGGCCTTGGAGAGCCCGAGCGGCAGTTCGGGAACGTCGCCGAGGCCGGCCACGCTCGGATGCGCCGCCTGCGCCACGATCGCCCGCGCCTGCTCGCGGTCGCCCGGCCCGCAGTGGACGAGCACGCACACGCCGGGCACCCGCTCCACGATCCACCGCGCCAACGCCGCATGGTTGGCCACGCCCCAGGCCCGGGCAGTGCCGTTGGAACTGTTGTCGTTGAGCACCACCAGCGGATCGCCACCGCCGGGGTCGCGGCCGGGGAAGAGTGCCGAGAGCACGGTCTCGGCGCGGCGTTCGTCCTCCCGCGTCGTGGCCAGCTCCAGCTGGAGCGGCTGCGGCGGCAGACCGATCGCGGCGCCGATGGCGAGATAGGCGACGGGCGGCGGCATCACCTGCCGTTCACGCCCCGACCGCGGCACGGGGAGCACGTCGGTGAGCAGCAGGCGGCGCAGCGTGCCGGCGAAGCCCACGCGGTTGCGTCCGCCGCCGCAAAAAGCCAGCGCGGCCGCCGACAGCGAGCCCGGCAGCACGAGCGTCACGTCGGGCCGCAGGCCGCGCAGCGCCCGGGCCGCAGCCTTGAAACCCACCGCGGGATCCCGCTTGTGCCGGTCGTAGGCGATCGTGCCGTCGAGCCAGTCGGTGCCCGCGAGCAGCTCCGCGACGATCGGCCGCATCACTCCCGTGATCCGCGTCCGCGGACCGAAGTGGCCGCGCAGGCCGCGGAGCAGGGGGGTGGCCATGCAGGAGTCGCCCACCCAGCGTGGCAAGATCACGGCGATGTTCATGGCGGCACGGTAGCAACGCGGCGGCCCGGCAGGCAAAGCCAGATTCCCCGCCCGAGTGGTTGGCGATCCAGGCCCGCACCGGGCATACTCTGCTATGCACGCTGCAGGCGGCTCCGTGCCGGCCGGTCCACCGCGACCGACCGCCCACCTCCCCCGGAGCCGCACCATGCCTTCCCACCCGTCCGCCGGCTGCCCCGATTCCGTCTTCCTGCCGTCGGCCGCCCCGCACGGCTTCCTCATCGACATGGATGGGGTGATCTACCGGGGCAGCGAACTGATCCCCGGGGCCGACCGGTTCATCGCCGAACTGCTCGCCCGCGACCTGCCATTCTTCTTCCTCACCAACAACAGCCAGCGGACCCGCCGCGACGTGGTCACGAAGCTCGGCCGGCTCGGCATCCGGGTCGAGGAGTCGCACATCTTCACCTGCGCGATGGCCACGGCCCGGTTCCTCGCATCCCAGAAGCCCGGCGGCACGGCCTTCGTGATCGGCGAGGGAGGCCTGCTCCACGCGCTGCACCACAACGGCTACTCGATCGTCGACCACGAGCCCGACTACGTGGTCGTGGGCGAGGGGCGGGCGGTGACCTACGAGATGGTCGAGACCGCGATCCGCATGGTGATGGAAGGCGCCAAGCTGATCGCCACGAATCTCGATCCCAACTGTCCGACGCAGGCCGGCCTCCGCCCCGGCTGCGGTGCGATCGTGGCGATGATCGAGACGGCGACCGGCCGCAAGGCGTTCAGCGTCGGCAAGCCGAGCGCCGTGATGATGCGGGCCGCCCGCAAAGAGCTCGGCCTCGACGCCTCGCGGACGACGATGATCGGCGACACGATGGAGACCGACATCCTCGGCGGCGTGCAGCTCGGCTACCGCACGATTCTCGTGCTCTCCGGGGGCACGCGGCGCGAGGATCTGGCCGCCTTCGCCTACCGGCCCGACATGGTCGTGGAGTCGATCGCCGAATTATCTGCCGCCGACCTCGCGGGCCTCTCCGCCCGTGAGGTCGCGTGACGCGCGGCGTCAGAACGAGCCACCGCCCATACCGCCCCCATCCATGCCGCCGCCCCCATCGGCTGGATAGGCGTTCCAGTCGATGTCCTCCACCTGCTCGCCCGCCACGGCTCGGATCAACTGGCCGGCGAGCGCGTGGAACTCCGGGGTCAGCGACTGCACCGAAAGGCACTCGCCCACCACCGTGACCTTCGCCTGCGGATCGGCGCCGTGCGGCAGCGAACTGTTACAGAGCTCCACGAGCTTCGTGGCCAGGTCGCGGCGAACGGCATCGTCGGCCACATGGTGCACCCGCACCACGGGCGTCTTCGCGGCGGGCATGTCGTGCGGCCCGCCGAACTCGGCCAGATCCCGCTCGTGTACGCTCCGCAGCAGCCCGGCGATTTCGTCGTGGACGTCCGCCGTCTGCGAGACGACGAGCACCGCGGCCGCGCCGTCGCCGAGAGGCCGAATCGAGCCGTTGCCGCCGCCGACCTCCCAGGCTGCCGGGCCACCGACCGTGTTCTGAATGAGGTCGACGAGCGATTGAGCGTTGCCGGCGCCCTGCGCGGAATGGCCCCAGGGCAAGGGATACAGCCGCCGCTCCAGATGCTCGCCCGCCCGCTCCGTCGTCGTGATCACGAGGGCCTCGTCGCGAATCAGCCGCGTGAGATCGAGATCGTCGAGGATCCTCCGCAACGCCGCCCGCGCGGTCGTGCCCTGGCCCGTAAACGTAACGGGGGTGTCGAGATCGATGCCGGCGACCTCCAGAGCCCTCATGTCGAGCACGACGGGCACTTCGAGAATCTTTCCAAACTGCGCGACGACGTCGCGCAGCGGCTTCTCCGTGAAGTTCGTCTCCCGATCAACGACACGCCCCAGGGCCGCCTCGATCTTCTCATGGGCCGCCACCGTGGCCGCATTCCCCACGGGGACGGAGCGATAGTCACGCGTCGACGGCAGACGGCTCACCTGGCGGTGCGCGGTACGGAGTTGCGCCCGCGACGGCGCGACCATCACGGGACGAGTTGCCTGAGCCGCGGGCGGCTGCGGAGGCACGACGGCGGGATTGGCCGCCGGCGGATCCGCGGCGACGGCCTGCAGGCACGAGACGGCGACCACGAGGCCGCACGAGATGCCGCGGCGGGCAGCAACCATGGGAGGGCTCCTTACTGCAGAAGGGCGTTGGGACGCAGAAGGGACGTTCAGGAGAGACGCCGTAATCCGCCGCGGCGTGGCGGGGGACAAACGAGTCTCATAAACTATGTCTTTTTCCAGGAGCCCTCAACAATGCCGTCATCACATCTCCAGCCGCTCGGATCGACGCCGCGGCTCATCACGGTGGCACTGCTGCCGGTCCTCGGGCTCACCGCGATCGCCCTGCGCCCAGCCGCGGGCATCCTGGCCGAGGAGCCGCCGGCCGCGGCCGGCGACGCCGTGCTGCGGGCGCGGATCCAGCGGGCCGTGGACCGGGTCTATCCGACGCTCGTTCGCATCGACGTCGTCATGGAGTCGGGCGGCTCGGGCCGGATGCAGAAGTCGCGCGGCACCGGCTCCGGCGCGATCATCACCGCCGACGGCTTCATCGTCACCAACCACCACGTCGCCGGCCGCGGCAGCCGGATCACCGTGCGGATGACCAACCGCGAGGAGTTGGCGGCGACCCTCGTCGGCACCGACGCCCTCTCCGACCTCACCATCCTCAAGATCGACCCCGCCGCCCGCCGCGACCCGGCGGTCCCGCTCCCCTTCGCCACGTTCGGCGACTCCGACAAGCTGCAGATCGGCGACGTCGTGCTCGCGATGGGCAGCCCCGCCGGTCTCTCGCAAAGCGTCACGCAGGGCATCGTCTCGAACCTGGCCCTCATCCCCCCGGGCGGCGCGCTGCAGATCGAAGGCGAGAGCGTCGGGGAACTGATCCGCTGGATCGGCCATGACGCGATCATCTTCCCGGGCAACTCCGGCGGGCCGCTGGTGAACCTCGACGGCGAGATCGTGGGCGTCAACGAAATCGGCGTCGGCAGCCTCGGCGGCGCGATCCCCGCGAACATCGCCAAGGCCGTGGCCGAAGAGATCATCGCCACGGGCAGGGTGGCCCGCAGCTGGGTGGGCATGGGAGTGCAACCGCTGATGAAGTCGTTGGCTGCCGACGCCGGCGTGGTGGTGGGGTCGGTGCTCCCGGGCGGGCCGGCCGAGAAGGCCGGCATCGAGCCTGGCGACCTGATCACGTCGTTCCACGGCACGGCCATCCCCGCGGCCCGGTCAGCCGAGGACCTACCGGCGTTCAACCGGCTCGTGTTCGGGGTGCCGGTCGGTACCGACGTCGTCGTGAAGGGCAGCCGCGACGGCACGCCCCGCGAGTGGCGGATCACCACCGCCGTCCGCGAGCCTTCGTTGCCCAAGGAGGTGGAACTGCAGCCCATGGGGCTCACCGTTCGCGACATCACGAAGGTCGTGGCGCTGGAGCGGAAGCGGCCGAACACCGCCGGCGCGATCGTGGTCGGCGTCCGCAACGGGGGGGGCGCGGCCGAGGCAAAGCCCGCCCTCCGCGGCGGCGACATCATCACGCGGCTCGGCTCCGAGCCGATCGCCCGCGCCGCCGACCTCGTGCGGACGGTCAAGGCGATCAGCGAGCAGACGAAAGATCCGGTGCCCACGCTCGTCACGTTCGTCCGCGACGCAGAGGAGATGGTCACCGTCGCGAAGGTCGGCCCGCCCTCTGAAAACGACCGGGTTGGCAAGCCCGTCCGCCCCTGGCTCGGCGTGCAGACGCAGGTCCTGACCCGCGAGATCGCCGAGGCGCTGGGCATCGCCGGCAAGAAGGGCGTGCGGGTCACGCACGTGGTCCCCGAATCGCCTGCGGCCAAGGCCGGCCTCCGGGTCGGCGACCTGCTGCTCAAGCTCGACGGCCGCGTCATTCCCGCCAACAGCCCGCCCGACGCGGATGTCTTCGAAAACCTGATTCGGCCCTACGCCGTGGGCACCGAGATCGCCTTCGACGGTCTGCGGGGGACCGAGCCCTTGGCGGCCAAGGCCACGCTCGTGGCCACCCCGGCCGCGACCGGCGACCTCGACACCTTCAAGGACGAGACGTTCGAGTTCACGGTCCGCGAACTGCCCCTCGCCGAGCGGATCACGGAGCAGCTGCCCGTGGACGCGCCCGGCGTGCGGGTGAGCGCGGTCCAGCCCAACGGCTGGGCGGCCCTGGCCGGAATCGGCCCCGGGGACATCATCGTCTCCATCGACGGCCAGGTCGTTCGCACGGTGGCGGAGGCCGAGAAGCTCCTCAAGGGGTTCCGTGAGACGAAGCCGAAGCACGTCGTGTTCTTCCTGCGCCGCGGCGTGGGCAGCGGATTCGCGGAAGTCGAGCCGCGCTGGTAAACCACTGTCATCGGGGACGGCCGGTAGCCGTCCGCTCAGTCCAGGAGTCAGCCCACCATGCTTCGTTTCGTGTTCCTTGTCGTCGCCCTGCCGCTCATGGCGGCCGCCCTGGCCCCCGTCGCGCGGGCCGACGATTCCGTGCCGTCCCGGGCCCGCAAGGTCTTCGAGCAGAACAAGGACTCGATCGTCAAGGTGACGGGCGTGGCCCAGATCCGTCTCTCCGCCGCGGCCCGTCCGGGCCTGACGATGCCCGAGCGGGAGGACAAGGTCCGCGCCGACGGCACGCTCGTCGATGACAGGGGTCTCGTCGCGCTCTCGCTGAGCGCCATCGACCCGTCGCGGCTCGTCGATGGCCGGGAGGCGAACTCGCCGGCGGGCCCGATCAAGGTGGAGGCATCCGCCACGCTCAAGGAACTGGAGATCATTCTCAGCGACGGCACCGAGATCCCGGCGCTGCTCGTCTTCAAGGACGAGGATCTCGACTTGGCATTCCTCCGGCCCAAGGCCGACGCCCCGGAGGCCAAGGGCGTGACCTTCGATCCGGTCGACATCGCCGCGGCCGGCACGGTGCAGATGGCCGACTACACGGTCTCGGTGACGCGGCTCGAGGACCTGTTCAATAGTGCCCCGGCGATGATGCCGGGGCAGGTGTCGGCCGTGATCGAGCGGCCGCGGCCGTTCGTGCTGGCGACGAACGTCGTCCGCGGCTGCCCGATGTTCGCGATCGACGGCCGGCTGGTCGGAATCGGCATCGTGCGGATGAGCAAGACCCAGGGGCAGGGGATGGCGCTGGTGCCCGCGGGCGAGGTGCAGAAACTCCTCGCCCAGATTCCGGCCGGCGACGCCGCCGAGCCTGCGGCCAAGACGAACTGACGGCGGATTGACGCCGGCCGACGCCGGATGCAGCGGCTCTCGCAGGGCTTTCGACCCCGCGGGTCGGGCCGCGGCTTCCTTATCCGGAGGCCGCGCCGCCGGGCCGTGCGGGGATCGGCGCCCGTGCTGCGGCGACGACCGCCGCCACGACCGCCGTCGCGAGCGTGAGGCCGCAGGTGGCGGCGATCCACCCCAGCGGCACGCGGGCCGTCGCGGCCGCGAGCGCCGGGGCCACGGCGACGCCCCCGGCGAGCGTGCCGGCCGCGAGCCCGAGGCCGACCGTGACGAGCGTTTCCAGAACGAGCAGCCCGCGGATGCGGCCGGGCGTGAAGCCGACCGCCCGCAGCACCGCGAGCGTTTCGAGCCGCTCGAGCACGCCCTGGAGAAGCACCGCGGCCACGCCCGCCGTGCCGAGGAGGAGGCCGAGCGTGCCCAGCGCCTGGAAGGCCGCCAGGAACGTGTTCTGCACCGCCAACAGGCTGCGCAACCGGTCGAGCGCAGCGGTGACCGTGACCCCCGAGTCGGCCCATGCCCGCTCGAGCCCGGCCCGAGCGACGGCGCGGTCGGCGGCCGGCACGGACGCATCATCGACGAGCGCCAGGCCGTAGCCCGAGCGATCGGGAAAGATCTGCTCGAACCGCCGCTCGGCCACGATCACGACCCCTTGCAGGATGCCCGGAGCGAGCAGGCCCACGATCACGCACTCCACCGGCCGGCCGGCGTCGTCCTCGACGGTGAACGACGCGCCGACGCCCCCGAGCTTGAGCGCCCACTGGGCCGTCGCCTGGTCGACGATCGCAGGCACAGGCCCGGAGCCCGGCCGCTCCAGCAGCGTCCAGGGGTTCGTCGTGCCGTCAGGCAGGGCCGCGTGGCCTGCGAACGTGAAGCCACCGCGTTGAACGAAGGCCGGCCCCGCGCCGAGCACCGTCGGCCGGCCAGCGGCGTACAGGTTCGTGCAACTGGCGTCGTCGGCCGCGGTCGACCGGAGCCGCTGGATCGTGCAGCGGGCCAGGGCTCGCTCCTCCGCGGCGGAGAGCCCAAGTGCGGCCCGCGCTTCCGCGTCAAGCGGATCGACACTCGTCGGCGTTCCGAACGCCGCCAGCAGGGCATAGCCACCCGTCGGGCCGCGGCGGTCAGACGGATCGGTGGGTGGCCGCACGGCGAACGACGAGACGGCGACGACGAGGAACTGCGCGATGGCCACGATCGCCGCCACCGCAAAGCCGCGACTGGCGGTCCGCGCGAGCCCGCGGCGGGCCAGTTGGGCGAGTGATCCGAGCGGCCTCCCGGGCCGAGCATCGAGCAGGAGCCGCGCCACCGCGAGCAGGCCGGCCAGCGCGAGGAAGCCGGCACCGAAGAAGGCCGCCACGGCCCGCGCGGGGTCCGCCTGGCTGCCGGCGAACGCCATCGCGACCGCCGCGCCGAGGCCCAGCACCGCGCTCGCGGCCCACCGCCCGCGGCGTGATCGCCCCGGGGAGGACGTCCCGCGTCCCCCCTTGAGCAGCCGCCACGGCGCGGCCCGCGCGGCCCGCCGCGCCGACCAGGCGACGGCGGCGAGCGACACGACGGCCGCCGCGAGCCCGCCCGGCACGGCGGCCCACCACGCTGGCGACACCGCGAACACCCGGGCCGAGCCGGCGGCGACGTTGGCGTCCCACGACCGCCCAAGCACCGCGAGCAGGCCGCGGGCCCAGAGCGGCCCCGCGAGCGTGCCGACCGCGACGCCGATCACCGCCGCCACGCCGGCGACCGCGAGCAGCAACGCGGCCAGCCGCCGCGGCGGCCAGCCCATGGCGGCGAGAATGCCGATGTCGCGGGACCGTGCGGCGACGAGGAGGTTGAAGAGCAGCCCTTCGAGCAGGAGCCCCGCCGCCACCACGAAACTGGAGAGCGCGAGGAACAGGCCGCCGAAGGGCGTCGAGCCCCGGGCCGCCGCCAGAGCCGCCTGCCGCAGCGGCACGACCTGCAGGCCGATCGCGTCGGCGTCGAGCCGTGCGGCGAGTTCGTCCCGCGCACGGCCGGGGTCGATGCTCCCCGGGGGCAGGTGCCAGGCCGTCGTGCGGCCGAAGCGGCTGCCGGCGATGCGGCGGGCCGACTCCAGGGCCACGAACGCCTTCGGCGTGGTGCCGTGCTCCTTCCAATAGCGGTCGTCCTCATCGTGCGGCGGCGTCGTCCGCACCCGGGCCGCGTCGAAGGGGAAGGGGGGATCCCAGTCGGCGATCGACGCCTCGTCGCTCACGCCCTCCACCTCGGGGACGAGATCGCGGGCCACCGCCGCGCCGCGCATGGCGGCGATGCCCGCAACGCGGAACGTGGCAGTCGCCTCCTCCACGCGGCCGTGCAGCGTCTCCGGGAGGAAGTGCGTAAGGGCGAGGCGGTCGCCGACGGCCACCGGAACGCCCTGCTTGGCGAAGTCCTCGGCCAGCCAGCGGTCGATGAGGATCTCGTCGGGGCCAGGCAGCGGCAGTTCCTTTCCGGCATCATCCACCAGCGGCCCCGCCGGGTGGCGTGTGGTGTCGATGCCGAGCACCGTGGAATAGGGCACGCGGGCCGCCGCGGGGCGGCCCGCGGCATCGAGCGGCCGGATGTCATTGGCAAGGAACACGAGCGACGGCCGCGCCCCTGCCGGCCCGAGCACCTCCGCCGCGACGCGATCGACCTCCGGCGGCAGGATGAGCCGGCGGGTCGTGAGCCGCGGTCCGGCGGTGGCGACGGCGGGCTCGAGCACGAGCCCGATGTCGGCGAGGCCGGGCTGGAGATGCGATCGCAGCCAGCCGGCGGCATCGCCCGGCGCGGCGACGGCGAACAGGGTGTTCACGGCATCGTCGCGGTCGAGGATCGCCCGCGCCGTCGCGAGCGCCGTGACCACGAGGGGCCGCGTGACCTGCCCGGGCCGCAGCGCGAACTGGCCGAGCCCTACCTCCGGGAGCACGGCCCCGACCGTGAGCCGGCGGCCTTTCGAATCGGCCGAACGCCGACCGAGCGGGCTGTCGGCCGGCACGCTCGACCGGCTCGGCAGTCGGAGGATCACCGCGTCGCCGGGGCCGGTGGCGACCGCGCGATGCAGCGGTTCGTTGAGCAGCACCGCATCGGCGGCCAGCGACGGCGGCGCCGGGGCGAATCCGAGGGCGGCGGGATCGTCGCAGGCCAAGAGCGTGGCCGACGCCGACCGCCGGCCGCCGGTCGCCTCCACCGTGACCTCCATCACGATCGCCGGCACGAGCCGGCCCGGCCCGCCGGGATCGGCAGCGGCCCGCGCCGCGAGGTCGGCGGCCCAGGCGGCGGTGAAGAAGTCGGTGCCAACCAGCGCGGCGTCAATCCGGCCGAGCCTTTCGCCGGCGAGCCGCCGCAGGCCGCGGGCCGTCGCGTCTCCCACGCACAAGGCGCCGGCGATCGTGGTGGCCACGACGGCGGCGGCGGCGGCGAGGGCGGCGACCTGCGGCGCCCAGGCGGCAAGCAGCCGCCCCCCGAGCCCGGCTAGCGTGTGCACGGCCCCGGTCAGGTCTCGGCTCATGGCTCCAGCCGCCCATCGACGAGGTGCCGCACCTGGCCCACCCGCCGCGCGACGTCGGCGGAATGCGTGACGATCACCAGCATGCCCCCCGACTCGGCCGCCAGTTCGACGAGCAGGTCGGTCACCTGGGACGACGACCGGGAATCGAGCTGGCCCGTGGGTTCGTCCGCGAGCAGCAACCGCGGCGCCAGCACCAGCGCCCGGGCGACGGCGACCCGCTGCCGCTCGCCGCCGGAGAGCTCGTCGGGCATATGAGCCATGCGATCCGCGAGGCCGACCCGATCCAGCAGCCGCCCCGCCCGCGCGATCACCTCGGCCGGCACGCGGCCCGCCGCCAAGGCGGGCAGCAAGACGTTGTCGAGCGCCGTGCAGCCCGCCAGCAGATGGTGCTCCTGGAACACGAACCCGCTCCGCCGATTGCGAAACGCCGCGCGGGCCGCGGCATCGCCGGCGAAGGGATCGACGCCGTCGAGCCGCACGCGGCCTGCCGTCGGCTCGTCGAGCCCCCCCACGATCGCCAGCAGCGTGCTCT